>OJTV01000116.1_pt1 | contig 17496 bp, 19 predicted proteins | sample 1599791 | NCBI WGS metagenome assembly OJTV01 (sample SAMN04436617, study PRJEB24849) | human gut metagenome | biome: human gut; feature: NICU; material: stool | host: Homo sapiens | place: USA: Saint Louis, MO | collected 2011-02-17 | reverse complement strand
AAGCCCGTACTTTCGTACGAGCTCTCATCTTAAATATGGCGGTGAGGGGGGGATTCGAACCCCCGATACGTTGCCGTATACACACTTTCCAGGCGTGCTCCTTCAGCCACTCGGACACCTCACCATATTGTTTTGCTGCCTGACCGCTTGGGGGGCAACGGGGCGCTACTATAGGGAGTTGCGCTAACACGGTCAAGCAGATTTTCAGCTTTAGTGCCTGTTCGGTTAAGCATTAATCAGCTCCACGGTTTTTACGTCGTGGAGCAGAGGATTAACGCTTTGAATCGAGCACTTCGCTGTTTTTAACCACTTCCTGTGCTTTGCCGTAGCTTTCGATCAACAGCCGGTAAGCCGGGAAGATGTGGGTATACACCTCAGCCCACTCAGCCGCGTCCTCACGGTTCCAGGTTCGCTGGATCTCGGAGGCCACCGCCGCCGTATCCATCGGGACCACGCCGGCCTGCACCACGCGCGCCAGGGTGATCTCCTGCGCCATTTTGCTGTAGGTACCGGAGGCATCAATCACCGCAAACACTTTATAGCCGTCCGCCACCGCGCTGATTGACGGGAAAGCCATGCAGACGCTGGTGATTGTGCCCGCGATAATCAACGTCTTACGCCCAGTCGCTTTCACCGCCGCCACAAACTCCGGGTTATCCCAGGCGTTGATCTCGCCTTTACGGGCAACATACTGCGCATGCGGCGCGTTGGCGTGGATCTCCGGGATAAGCGGTCCGTTCGGTCCCTGTGGGACGGACGCGGTGGTGATCACCGGGATCTTCGCCAGGGTAGCGATTTTTGCCAGCGCAGCCGCACGGGCGCGCAGTTCCGGCATTGGCATATCCCCAACGGTCTGGAACAGACCGCTCTGGTGATCGATAAGCAACATCACCGCATCGTTCACATCAATAACCGGACGTGTGCCATTAAAATTCGCAGGTGTAGACATTATCTTTTCCTTTATTACGTTCAGATCTGGCCGAAGCGGCCGGAGTTAAAATCACGAATGGCTTCGTTGATTTCGCTTTTACTGTTCATCACAAACGGGCCATAGCCCACGATGGGTTCATTCAGCGGCTCGCCGGCCATCAGCAGCACTTTGGCATCGCTGTTCGCCTCCAGGTGCAGTTTGTCGCCTTCCTGGCTCAATACGACCAGCTGAGCTTCACCCGCCTGCGTTGTGCCGTTCACCGTGATGTTGCCTTCAAGCACGACCAGCGCGGTGCTCCAGCCTTCGGGCTGATTGAGCGTCAGGTGGCTTCCCTGGTTCAGCGCAATGTCCCAGACGTTGAGCGGTGAGAAGGTGTGCGCCGGGCCGGTTACCGCCTCGTAGCGACCGGCAATGACCCGCAGCGAACCGCCGTTGTCCGGTAGCGTCACGGTCGGGATCGCATCCTTCGTAATGCTCTGGTAGCCCGGAGCCGCCATCTTGTCTTTGGCCGGCAGGTTGACCCAAAGCTGCATCATTTTCAGTTCTCCGCCTTTCTGCGAGAACGCGCTGGAGTGGAACTCCTCGTGCAAAATGCCTGCACCTGCCGTCATCCACTGCACGTCGCCGGGGCCAATGACGCCGCCTTTGCCCGTAGAATCGCGATGCTCCACTTCACCGGAATAGACGATGGTGACCGTTTCAAAACCCCGGTGAGGGTGTTGGCCTACGCCGCGTTTCGCCCCATCGGCCGGAAAGGTGTACGGGCCCGCGTAGTCCAGCAGCAGGAACGGGCTCAGCGGCTCGCCGTGCGTCTGATAAGAGAACATTGAACGGACCGGGAAACCATCGCCAACCCAGTGCTGGCGGGGAGCGGTATAAACGCCTGTTACGTTTTTCATGATTAACTCCTGATGTTCTGTTGATGTAATTAGCTTATATTCAGAGTTAATATCCCGGTAGATAGTGAAAATGGCATTCACTGTTCTGAAAATGGAACGATGAGGATTTATGCAGGATCTCAATGACTTCGTCTGGTTTGTGAAGGTGGTGGACTACGGTGGCTTTGCCGCGGCGGGAAGGGCGCTTGATCTGCCAAAGTCCAGGCTAAGCCGCCGGATAGCGCAGCTGGAAGAACGCCTTGGCGTGCGGCTTATCCACCGAACAACCCGACAGTTTACGGTGACCGAGGTCGGGCAGACCTTCTACCAGCACTGTAAAGCGATGATGGTAGAGGCCGAGGCCGCGGAGGAAGCCGTTGCGGCACTGCAGGCTGAACCGCGCGGTGTTGTCAGAATTACGTGCCCGATAACTCTGTTGCATGTCCACGTGGGTCCGATGCTGGCCAGATTTATGGCGCGCTACCCCGGGATCAATCTTCAGCTTGAGGCGACCAACCGGCGGGTAGACCTGGTGGGTGAGGGGGTTGATATCGCTATCCGCGTACGCCCGCGTCCGTTTGATGACAGCGACCTGGTATTAAGGGTGCTGGCTGACAGGGGTCATTGTCTGGTCGCCGGTCCGGCCTTAATTCAACGCCTGGGCGAACCCGTTGTGCCATCTGAACTCAGCGCCTGGCCCGGGTTAAGCATGAACGAAGGGAAACATATTCATAAATGGGCGCTGTCAGGTCCCGGAGGTGCCAAAGCGGAGATCCATTACCACCCCCGATTGATTACCACCGATATGCTGGCGCTACGTGAAGCTGCCATGGCCGGCATCGGCGTGGTGCAACTGCCGATTTTGATGGTCAAGGACCAGCTGGCGTCAGGGGAACTGGTACGGGTGCTCAACGCGTGGGAACCCCGACGGGAAGTGATTCACGCGGTTTATCCTTCGCGGCGCGGCCTGCTGCCGTCGGTCAGGACGCTGGTGGATTTTCTGACCGAAGAGTATGCGCGGATGGTGGAAGAGTAATACTTTCCTCTCCCCTGGGGAGAGGGGAAGGGTGAGGGGGGGATTGACTCGCTTCGCTCGCCCTACGGGCAGCCTGTTCGCTTCGCTCTCAGTCTGTCCAACTGGCTGTCGCCAGTTGTCGAACCCCGGTCGGGGGTTCTCATCCCCCCCTTTTCGGAGAATATAAAAGAAAAAAGCCCGTACTTTCGTACGAGCTCTCATCTTAAATATGGCGGTGAGGGGGGGATTGACTCGCTTCGCTCGCCCTACGGGCAGCCTGTTCGCTTCGCTCTCAGTCTGTCCAACTGGCTGTCGCCAGTTGTCGAACCCCGGTCGGGGGTTCTCATCCCCCCCTTTTCGGAGAATATAAAAGAAAAAAGCCCGTACTTTCGTACGAGCTCTCATCTTAAATATGGCGGTGAGGGGGGGATTCGAACCCCCGATACGTTGCCGTATACACACTTTCCAGGCGTGCTCCTTCAGCCACTCGGACACCTCACCATATTGTCATCCCGTTGTTGCCGGGACGGGCGCTAATGTAAGGAAAAGCCGAACTGCCGTCAACTCACTTTTTCAGTAATTTAGCGCGTTTAGACAAACTTCAAGCAACCTGACTCCTAAATGTGCACAAAGCGCCTCTTTTATCAGCAACGCGGTTTCCTGATAAATTTGTTATGCTGGCAATCCACTTGAAAATGAAAACAAAACAGCGCAATAAAAGGCAGGAATAACCATGGATATTCTCTTCTATCACCCTACATTTGATACCGCTTACTGGATTGACGCACTTTCGGCGGCGCTGCCCGGAGCACGCGTACGCGAGTGGAAGCGTGGCGATAATGAACATGCTGATTATGCGCTGGTCTGGCACCCGCCGGTTGAGATGCTACAGGGGCGCAAACTCAAGGCAGTTTTCGCGCTGGGGGCGGGCGTCGATTCGATCCTCAGTAAACTGAAAGCGCACCCAGAAATGCTGCCTGAAAATATTCCGTTGTTCCGTCTCGAAGATACGGGAATGGGCCAGCAGATGCAGGAGTATGCCGTGAGCCAGGTGCTGCACTGGTTCCGCCGCTTCGACGATTATCAGGCCTTTAAACAGCAATCCCACTGGGAGCCGCTGCCGGATTATCGACATGAAGATTTTACCGTTGGGATCCTCGGCGCGGGTGTGCTCGGCTCAAAAGTGGCAGAAGCACTCGCTCCGTGGGGCTTCCCGCTACGTTGCTGGAGCCGCAGCCGTAAGGACTATCCGGGCGTTGAGAGTTTTGCCGGAACGGATGAGCTTCCGGCCTTTCTGAAAGGCACGCGTGTGCTTATTAACCTGCTGCCGAATACCGCCGAAACGGTGGGCATTATCAATAGTACTCTCCTGAACCAGTTAGCCGAGCAGAGCTATTTAATGAACCTCGCGCGCGGGGTCCATGTCGTGGAAGGCGATCTGCTGAAGGCGCTGGAAAGCGGAAAGCTCAAAGGCGCCATGCTGGATGTCTATAGCCGTGAGCCGCTGCCCGCGGAAAGCCCGCTGTGGTCGCATCCACGCGTCGCGATGACCCCGCACGTGGCTGCCGTGACGCGTCCGGCAGAAGCGGTGGCGTATATATCCCATACCATCAGCGAAATGGAAAAGGGTAACGCGGTCACCGGACAGGTCGACAGACAGCGCGGCTACTGAGAGAAACCCGGCGTTCGCCGGGTTTTTGCTAATATTCGCCGCTGATAACTGCTATCCTTTGGAAAAACCGCAGAGGAGAGAGAGATGTATCCCGTTGACCTGCATATGCACACCGTCGCCAGCACCCACGCGTATAGCAACCTCCATGATTATATCGCCCAGGCGAAGCTTAAAGGCATCAAGCTGTTCGCGATCACCGATCATGGCCCGGACATGGCGGATGCGCCGCACTACTGGCATTTTGTGAATATGCGGATCTGGCCACGCCTGGTGGACGGTATTGGGATACTGCGCGGCATTGAGGCGAACATCAAAAATACCGACGGTGAGATCGACTGCACCGGCCCGATGCTGACGTCTCTTGACCTTATCCTCGCCGGTTTCCATGAGCCGGTTTTCCCTCCTCAGGATAAAGACACCAACACCGCGGCGATGATTGCCACTATTGCCAGCGGCAATGTGCACATTATCAGCCATCCCGGTAACCCGAAGTATCCGATTGATATTCAGGCTGTCGCGCAGGCGGCAGCGAAGCACCGCGTGGCGCTGGAGATTAATAACTCCTCCTTTGTTCACTCGCGTAAGGGCAGCGAAGCCAACTGTCGCGACGTGGCGGCCGCCGTGCGTGACGCGGGTGGCATGGTGGCGCTGGGATCAGACTCTCATACCGCGTTTACGCTGGGTGATTTCAGCGAGTGCCTGAAAGTGCTGAATGATGTTAACTTCCCGGAAGCGCAAATCCTGAACGTGACCCCACGCCGCATGCTCGATTTCCTCGAGTCTCGCGGAATGGAGCCGATTGCCGAATTTGCCGATCTTTAATTGTGTAATGGAATCATAAAAATGAACGAGTTTTCCATCCTCTGCCGCGTGCTGGGTACGCTCTATTATCGCCAGCCGCAAGACCCGCTGTTGGTTCCGCTCTTTACGTTAATTCGTGAAGGCAAACTGGCGCAGAACTGGCCGCTGGAACAGGATGATTTACTGGAACGTCTGCAAAAAAGCTGCGATATGCAGCAGATCGCGACGGACTACAATGCGCTGTTCGTCGGCGATGAGTGCCGCGTTTCGCCATACCGTTCAGCCTGGCAGGAAGGGGCAACGGAAGCGGAAGTCCGCGCGTTCCTCTCCACGCGCGGTATGCCGCTGAGCGATACGCCGGCCGATCATATCGGTACGCTGCTGCTGGCGGCGTCCTGGATCGAAGACAACGCTGGTGATGATGAGAACGACGCCATTGAAACCCTGTTCGAAACGTACCTGCTGCCGTGGTTCGGGACATTCCTGGGTAAAGTCGAAGCGCATGCCACCTCGCCATTCTGGAGAACGCTGGCCCCGCTGACCCGCGACGCTATCGCGGCAATGTGGGATGAGCTGGAAGAAGAAAACGAAGAGTGATTCAGATCACATAAATTCTGCAACTCAACATTCCAACTTGCACGTAATGTGCTGCTGATCTCATTTCTATGGTGCGCTTCTGCTAAGATGCGCGCCATGAACATATTACTTTGTATCGCAATAACGACAGGTATTCTTTCCGGACTCTGGGGATGGGTTGCCGTGTCTCTCGGATTGCTCAGCTGGGCCGGGTTCCTCGGCTGTACCGCCTATTTCGCCTGTCCGCAGGGGGGCGTCAAAGGGCTCTTTATATCTGGCTGCACGCTGATGAGCGGTGTTATCTGGGCGCTGGTGATCGTGAAGGGCAGCGCGCTGGCACCGCATCTGGAAATCCTGGGATACGTCATGACGGGTGTCGTCGCCTTTTTAATGTGCATCCAGGCCAGGCATCTGCTGCTTTCATTTGTGCCGGGAACCTTTATGGGGGCATGTGCGACCTTTGCAGGGCAGGGGGACTGGAAGCTGGTGGTTCCCTCCCTGGCGCTGGGATTGCTGTTTGGCTATGCCATGAAAAACAGCGGTCTATGGCTGGCGTCGCGGCGGGAAAAAGCGCAAAACATCACGGCGGTGAGCGAATAAAAAAAAGGCGAGATAATCATCTCGCCTTTTTTATGCGCTTCCTGTCAGGATTCCGGAGGGACTGACATATCGCGGTATTTCACCAGAATCGGGTTCTGCACGTCTGCTTTGTTTTGCAGATCCCACAGCCCGCGGTCTATACCGTCGTTAATTAAGTAGATCACGCCGGTTTCAATGGCTGACATCAGGCACATCATGACCGGCTCGTTAGAGGTGTAGCCGATTTCACTTTCCAGCAAACGCTGGTAATCGATGAAGCGGAATACCCCAGCCTGAACTTCATAAGACAGAATGGTTTTGCTGGTGTTCACTGAAGAGAGCACTTCGCCTGTACTGACGTTAACCACACGCAGGTTAACGGCGATTTGGTCGAGCTGATACTGGGTATCCGCACCGATACCGAAGTAACGTGCTCCCGCACCACCTGATTTAACGTTACTTTCGTAGCCAATAATCGATCCTTCAATCATCACGTTCGCTGCTGCCAGAGATTCCAGAGGCGTTCGGTTATTGGCCGCGACGGTACCATTTTCCTGTGCGGCGCGAATGATTTTCCGTTCATTCAACAGGTTCTGGAGACCCTGACGTTCTAGTGGAATAAACCAGTGCGAATCCTTGAGCGCGGTAACCAGCATCGCGGTGGCGCTTTGCGGCACGGCCGTGGAGAAGTTACTTGCCGGGTAAGGTTTAAATTGCCCGGTTTCATCCTGAATGTTGTATACGGAGACAAATATTTTCCCCGTTGGAGCAGGTAAATGCGTTAAATCACGATAACTCTGGGCCCGAGGCATTAATGTAGGTTTTGCAGCTTCTTTAGGTGGAGCAGTTAAACAACCGCTCAATAAGCACACTGCAACAAATATCAGGAAGCGCTGCATGATCGTTGTCCTTATTTAGCTATTGTTTAAAAGTCAGTTGAATTACTTTGTAGACCGGAAACCTGAATGGTGGAGATTCTTCCGGTTTTACGATCGGTTACGTTCAACTGAAGCTGTCCGTCCGTGTTGGCGATATCAACGATAAAGTCGTTGGTCACCATCCGGCCGGGTTTACCGGTATTAATGTTGGTCAGTAACCCACCTAAAATCTGCGACTGGATGGCCTGCGTGAAGTTGTCCAGTGCGGACGGGGTATCAATGCTAAAATCCTTTAAGCTCGGATCCTTATAGGAGTTTTGCGCCTGGGCTTCGTTCAGCAGGAACGCGCCGTTATTAGGGTTACCGCCAAAGTTAGGGTTACGGAACTGAAACGTCATGTTTCCGGCCCAGCTGATGGGTGTTATCAGCATTATCGAAACAACTGCATATGCAATACGCATGACAGCCTCCGCATATCGGTTCGCTAGAACTCGTCTTTTGCTAAATCGCTGGTGCTTAATAGGGCTTTATCTATTTGCAGGCGATTAATAGCGTCTTCTGATTGTTCCAGTGCTAAGACGACGTTTTTATCGAAGTCTATTTTGGTCGGGAATAAAAACGTTTGATAAATAACGTTCTGATTAGCCGTTATTGTTATCCAACTTCCCCATCGTGCACTGGGCCGCTCGTTGATTGTTATATTACCCGTGTAGGTACTGTCCCATTTGTCACTGAAGGCACGGTAAAAAGTGTGCCCGACCGATGAGACAGTGTGGTCTGTTAACAATCCGGGAACTTCGACCTCGACGGCCCTCAGATTCCCGGCAGCGAGCAGGAAACTCGCTGCGGCGATCCAACTCAACGTGCGCTTCATGTGATTAACGCCTGAGGTTATCGTTTGCCCACGAAACAGCCTGAGTTCGGTTTTTAACAGCTATCTTCTTGAAAAGATTATAAAGGTGCGTCTTTACCGTATTTTCGCTGATAAATAACGAACGGGCGATTTCAATATTTGAAGCACCAATGCGTAACTTGTTCAGGATCTCTTTCTCACGGTGCGTGAGCAGGGCTGACTCTGAGCTGTTATAGCGATAATTTCCGGAGTGCGTGATGAGATAGCTGGCAAGCTTTTGCGAAAAATAACACTCTCCGCGCAATATACCTTGCAGCCCCTCTACTACCCGGTCTTCTTCTTCCGTGACGTAGAACACGCCATTGATATGCGGCCAGCTTTCAATATCTCTGAAAGGATATTCATCAGGTGTATTCAACAATAGCACGCGGATATTATTGTTTTTCCTGCTTAAAATATCTTGCCAGTAATGGATAAGCTTTTTATCAGCTTCCATCATATCGAAAAGAATGATGCTGCCAGGTGCAATATCATCAAAAGAACGTTGAATATTATGCAATTTCCCGTTCAGTGATAATGATTGCTTTAAATGTTGTAATAAAGCTGTCGCTTGCAAAGAAGGTTTTGTGATCAACAGTAATGTATGACCATGTAAACTATGGACTTCATTATACATGATGAAACCCCACTTTTTTTTGGCACCTGGCAGCTGTCCTCCTGTTTAAAAGAGGACACCAGAAGTACTGACAGATGTTGCACTGCTGTGTGTAGAATCAGACCATAACCTCCACAGGGAGGTAAATATAAAACCAATTTCGTACATCTAATTTCAATCTAGCTTTTACGAAGTTTAAAGCAAGTGTTAAACATGTAACAGAATGTAAAAATCAATATTAATTTGTGAAATTCGGTTGTTTGTAATGGCAATAATTGATGAGAAAGTTGTACACATAAATAGAGGTGCACAGATTTTAAAAATCATACAAATATTTTTAATGTGTTGATTTTTAATATCATTTTTTATTTTTGTAAAGCGATAATTAAGTATGAGTTTCAGATAATTTCTAAGCCCACGAATGAGTGACTGTCTGGCTTAAGAAAAGAGGCTTCGTGTCACGCCTTGAGAAAAATGTTCTCCTGCCGTTACGTTTAAACAACCCGGGAGGAAGCGCGGACAGCTTTCGTGTCGTTGTACAACCCTTCCGTAATACACCTTTAATAAAAAATATAAGCTGGCCTGATTAAAGTGATTTTTGCGGTAAATTACGACTTTGTGGTGAGCCGATAAATAAAAATAAGCCGCGTGGGTGAGATATTTAAAATGTTTCAGCGGACATACTCTTCACCGTAACGACGCGTTAACACAATACGAGTCGTTTTAACAAGTAACATTGTTAAAGGGTTATGGCACGATTAAATAGCCAGGTCCAGGGTGACAACATGAAAAACGCATCGTTAATTATGATGTTTACATTACTGGGTGCGCCTGGGTTTGTAACCGCAGCGAATTCAGATTTGGCAAATTCTGAATATAACTTTGCGGTTAACGAATTAAGTCTTTCATCACTAAATCAGGCAGCCATTATTGGTCAACGGGGCGTTTTCAATAACGCTGAGGTTAGCCAGGAAGGTTCAAGACTCTTATCCATTGTATCCCAGGATGGGGTAGGTAACAGAGCGAGAGTTGATCAATCAGGGGGTTACAATATTGCCTGGATCGATCAGAGCGGTAACGCGAATGATGCAGGTATTACGCAAGATGGATACGGTAATAGCGCGAAAATTATCCAGAAAGGGTCGGGTAATAGAGCAAATATTACGCAGTACGGTACGCAGAAAACCGCAGTTGTAGTGCAGAAACAGTCGCAAATGGCGATTAACGTTATTCAACATTAGCGCGTTGGCGACGACTTTAATCAATCCGATGGGGGTTTACCATGAAATTTCTCAAAGTGGCAGCGCTTGCAGCAATCGTAGTTTCTGGTAGTGCTATGGCGGGTTCTATTAATCAGGGCGGCTGGGGTCATGGACATGGTCATGGCGGATACAGTGGCCCAAATTCCACCCTGAATATTTATCAGGACGGTGGCGGTAACTCAGCGGTAGCTCTGCAGACAGACGCCAGAAATTCTGTCCTGAATATTAGCCAGAAAGGTGGCGGTAACGGCGCTGACGTTGGTCAGGGTTCTGATGATAGTAAAATCAACCTGTCCCAGAAAGGTTTTGGCAACAGTGCGACACTTGATCAGTGGAACAGTAAAAAATCCGTTATGAACGTTAGCCAGTCCGGCGGCTTTAACGGTGCACTCGTAGACCAGACTGCTTCCAACTCGACTGTCAACGTGACCCAGATCGGTTTTGGTAACCACGCGACAGCTCATCAGTACTGATATTGAAATCTGTGCTACAAAAAAACAGGGCTGATGCCCTGTTTTTTTTCGGGAGTTCATCATGAATACCTTAATTCTCCTTGCCGCGCTTTCCAGCCAGATCACCTTCAAAACGTCACAGCAGGAAAATATGACCACCATTATTCCTCAGGTCACTCTGGCGCAGTCGTGTGATTGTCAGGTTCAGATTGTTTCTTTACGAGAAGGGCAGGGGGGGCAAAGTTCTTCCCGGCAGCAAAACACACTTTTTATACCCGCTAATCAGACGATTGATTTAATGCGCCTGAGTTTAAATATTAGCGCGGGAGACACGGTGAAAATCGTTGTCACCGTTTCAGACGGTAAATCGCTACATTTATCACAACAGTGGTCGCCAACGGAACGCTCGCTCTAAACATTCATGAAATCAATATGTTGAGAATATGGCGGGTCTGTACCGTTGAGCTATGCTGATATCACGGACCTGGTCGTTATGTTCCGTAACGTGAAACTTCGTTTGCCCTAATAAATGAAGCGCGTTTACCCCTCATGGACGATTTTCTTTGAGGAGTACCTATAATGAACAACTATTTTGCTCGACTCGTGGCAGGTCTGGGTCTGGTCGTTTCTGCTTTGAGTATCCCGGCTTATTCGGCCACGGTTGTTGACGGTGGCGTCATTCATTTCCGCGGTGCTATTGTTGCAAACCCCTGTGAAGTCGCCCCCCAGAAGCAACAGATTGCAATGTCATGTCCAAATAATAACCGTATGCAAACGCGTATGGTCAGCTATACAGAGGCGCTTAACGGGAAAGTGAGCGACTCAAACCTGGCAACGCTCAATATGAAATACCTTAATCCTGAAAAAACGCTCGCGGTTGTCGAAATCCAGTATCGCTAGTGCGCGTTCTCGCGCCCTGCGGTGAAAGAGGATTTTTTCTGATAGTTTTTTCTCCCGGTCTCCTCTGCGATACACTTAAGAAAATGGCGGGTTGCAGAGGGGCTTTATGAAACCGCAAATTGAAATTATTCATGGCGATATTACGACAGTGCACGTCGACGTCATCGTCAATGCGGCCAATCCATCCCTGATGGGAGGGGGCGGCGTGGACGGGGCTATCCACAGGGCTGCCGGACCGCAGCTGCTGGAAGCCTGTAAAACCGTGCGCCAACAGCAGGGCGAATGTCCTCCCGGTCACGCGGTGATTACACTGGCGGGCAATCTGCCTGCGAGAGCGGTAATTCACGCCGTAGGGCCTGTCTGGCATGGCGGGGATCAGCACGAAGCGAGTATTCTGGAAGAGGCTTACCGGAACTGTCTGCGACTGGCTGCCGACAACGGTTATAAAACGATGGCGTTTCCGGCCATCAGCACCGGCGTGTATGGTTACCCTAAGGCTGCTGCCGCAACGATTGCCGTAGAAACGGTTTACCGCTATTTGTCGTTAAAACCGCTGCCAGAGAAGGTGATTTTTGTCTGTTTCGACGACGACACCACGCATCTTTATCAGCGGCTTCTGACTCAGCGCAGACAAGAACTGGAGAGCTGATGCAAACGCGGCGCATCGGATGCGCCGCGTGATTTATGAGGCTTTTGCCTGTGGTTTTCCTGAAAAGAGGAAGCGCAGGAGCGGGATCCGCAGATGGATTTCGTAGAGTACGATTGCTACCCCTACAACAAACACCAGCCCGGTAAAGAACCCCAGCGTGTTGGAAGCGATGTGCGGTGTGATGTAAGCCCCGAAGAAAAGCGTCAACGGATGATGCACCAGATAGATAAACAGTGACGCATTAACGAAGTAGGTCACGCGACTGGACTTAAAGTTCAGCAAGCGGTGGCCCAGCGCGAATACCACGTTCACCATCCACAGCCCAAGCAGCATAGTGATCACGCTTTCCGTTTCATACATCCAGGCATCGCCGCTGCCGTAGCGCTGATTCAGCAGATAGGCCGCGAACGCGAGGCTTGCCCCCAGCGCGCACCACGGTGACGGGGTGACAAACAGCGATTTAAGCTTCGGATGAATAAAGGCCAGCGCGCCGATTAAAAAGAACGGAATGTAGAACAGGGACTGCATCACCACAAAATTAAATAACCCGTCGCTCAAAATCGGCGGGTAGACGATAAGCAGCGTTCGGCGCACGGCCGCATAGGCAATCCCCAACAGCAAGAAGAGCACTGACAATTTGCCCATCGTAACGTTGGCGAAGAAGGTGTCGGCTTTTGTACTCAGACGGTGGCGCAGGCGGCTGAAAATCAACAGGCTCACCGTTGTGAGCACCACCAGGACCAGTAGGAACCACAGGTGAGACACCAGCTCCCAGACCAGCGTATTGTACTTTTCATACAGCGACAGATTTGGCCAGTTCTCCGCTTTGCCTTTGACGTATTGCAACATAATGAACTGAGGCAGCGTCAGCAGTGGAATTGCGGTCAGCATGGGGATCCCCACGCGCTCTACGCGCACTTTCCACCAGCGCTTGAGCGGGTATCGCAGAAAAAGCATGTAAGAAAAATAGCCGGATATGACGAAGAACACCTGCATACGGAAGGCGTGAATAAAGTCATTAAACAGCGTCAGCCACCAGGAGGGCATCTGGCTATTCACATGCCAGGTGTGGCTGGAGTAAATCAGTGAAATGTGAAAGGGGATCCCCAATAGCATCAGCCAGGCCCTGATCGAGTCGAGGAAATATTCACGTTCTGTTGGTGTTGTGCTCATATAACGTTGTGCATTCTCAGACTTTTCGTCTTATCCCTAAGACTCATAATGGTTACATTCGAAGCCAACCCTACACCAAGACCGACACCCTGTCTCCAGGATAAGCACGCAAAGTGAATAGCGGGTTCTTTCATTTGCTTAATCCATGAGCCAGCAGCTGAACAAAGCAGTGATAATGTTGTCGGATTGCCTGAGTTTCCATTAAAATGGATCGGATCGATATAAGCACACAAAGGGGGAAGTGCTTACTTATTATGAAACATAAACCACAGATGAAGAAAATGCGTTGGTTGGGTGCTGCAGTGGTGTTATCACTGTATACCTCATCGGCACTGGCCTTTAACATCGACGATGTCGCAAAACAGGCAAAATCGATGGCAGGCAAGAGCTACGAAGCGCCGAAAAGTAACTTGCCCTCCGTTTTCCGCGACATGAAGTATGCGGACTATCAGCAGATCCAGTTCAATCACGACAAAGCGTACTGGAGCAATATTAAAACCCCGTTCAAGCTTGAATTTTATCATCAGGGTATGTACTTCGACACGCCTGTTGCCATCAATGAAGTGACGGCAACCGCGGTACGTAAGATCAAGTACAGCCCGGATTACTTCAATTTTGGCAATGTGCAACACGACAAAGATACGGTGAAAGACCTGGGCTTCGCAGGCTTTAAGGTGCTTTACCCAATCAACAGCAAAGATAAAAACGACGAAATCGTCAGCATGCTTGGAGCCAGCTATTTCCGCGTCATTGGCGCGGGGCAGGTGTACGGGCTTTCTGCGCGCGGTCTGGCTATTGATACCGCGCTGCCATCAGGTGAAGAGTTCCCACGTTTCCGTGAGTTCTGGATTGAACGTCCAAAACCAACGGATAAGCGTCTGACCATTTATGCACTCCTGGATTCCCCGCGTGCAACCGGTGCCTATCGCTTTGTGATTATGCCGGGTCGTGACACGGTAGTTGACGTGCAGTCCAAGGTTTACCTGCGTGATAAAGTGGGCAAGCTGGGCGTTGCACCGTTGACCAGTATGTTCCTGTTCGGGCCGAACCAGCCGTCACCGGCAACCAACTTCCGCCCGGAACTGCATGACTCCAACGGTCTGTCTATTCATGCCGGCAACGGTGAGTGGATCTGGCGTCCGCTGAATAACCCGAAACATCTGGCGGTTAGCAGCTTCGCAATGGAAAACCCGCAAGGTTTTGGCCTGCTGCAGCGTGGTCGTCAGTTCTCCCGCTTTGAAGATTTGGACGATCGCTATGACCAGCGTCCAAGCGCCTGGGTCACGCCAAACGGTGACTGGGGTAAAGGTAAGGTCGAGCTGGTAGAAATTCCAACCAACGACGAAACCAACGATAACATCGTCGCTTACTGGACGCCGGATCAGCTGCCGGAAGCCGGTAAAGAGATGAACTTCAAGTACACCATTACCTTCAGCCGCGACGAAGATAAGCTGCATGCGCCGGATAACGCGTATGTAATGCAGACTCGCCGCTCAACGGGTGATGTGAAGCAGTCTAATCTTATCCGTCAGCCTGACGGTACCGTGGCGTTTGTCGTGGACTTCACAGGCCAGGATATGAAGAAACTGTCACCGGACACCGCCGTTGCCGCTCAGGCCAGCATCGGTGATAACGGTGAAATCGTTGAGAATACCGTGCGTTACAACCCGGTAACCAAAGGCTGGCGTCTGACCCTGCGCGTGAAAGTGAAAGATCCGAAACAGACCACAGAAATGCGTGCTGCGCTGGTCAGTAACGATCAGCCGCTGAGTGAAACCTGGAGCTATCAGCTACCTGCCAATGAATAATACATCTGAATATATTGATGCCATGCCGCTGACGGATATCGAAAAAGCGGCACTGCCAAAGAGCGACATCCGCGCGGTTCACACCGCGCTGGATGGTGAACATCATACGTTTTCCCGTGATGATGATACGCCGCTCGGGTCAGTCAAGGCGCGTCTGGAGCAGGCCTGGCCGGACTCGCTGGCGGAAGGGCAGTTGATTAAAGACGATGAAGGACGCGATCAGCTTCAGGCGATGCCGAAGGCTACGCGTTCCTCTATGTTCCCCGATCCATGGCGCACCAACCCGGTGGGTCGCTTCTGGGATCGCCTGCGCGGGCGTGATGTGACGCCGCGCTATCTGTCGCGCCTGACGAAAGAAGAGCAGGCGTCCGAACAGAAATGGCGTACCGTCGGGACAATCCGTCGCTATATCCTGCTGCTTCTGACGCTTGCGCAGACGGTCGTCGCAACCTGGTACATGAAAACTATCCTGCCTTACCAGGGCTGGGCGTTTATCAATCCGACGGACATGATGGGCCAGGATCTCTGGGTCTCCTTCATGCAGCTGCTGCCGTATATCCTGCAGAGCGGCATTCTCCTGCTGTTCGCGGTCCTCTTCTGCTGGGTCTCGGCCGGTTTCTGGACCGCGCTGATGGGCTTCCTGCAGCTGCTCATGGGGCGTGACAAATACAGCATTTCAGCGTCAACGGTCGGGGATGAACCCCTCAATCCCGAGCACCGTACCGCGCTGATTATGCCTATCTGTAACGAAGACGTTGACCGCGTATTTGCGGGCCTGCGTGCGACCTGGGAGTCCGTGAAGGCGACCGGCAACGCGGAGCATTTCGACGTTTACATCCTGAGCGACAGCTACAACCCGGATATCTGCGTTGCGGAACAAAAAGCGTGGATGGAGTTGATTGCAGAAGTGCAGGGCGAAGGCCAGATCTTCTACCGCCGCCGTCGTCGTCGTGTGAAGCGTAAAAGCGGTAACATCGATGACTTCTGCCGTCGCTGGGGTAACCAGTACAGCTACATGGTGGTGCTGGATGCTGACTCCGTCATGAGCGGAGACTGCCTGAGCGGTCTGGTGCGCCTGATGGAAGCCAACCCTAACGCGGGTATCATTCAGTCTTCGCCAAAAGCGTCCGGTATGGACACGCTGTATGCGCGCTGCCAGCAGTTCGCCACCCGTGTTTACGGGCCGCTGTTTACGGCGGGTCTGCACTTCTGGCAGCTGGGTGAATCGCACTACTGGGGCCACAACGCCATTATCCGCGTGAAGCCGTTCATTGAGCACTGTGCGCTGGCGCCGCTGCCGGGTGAGGGTTCGTTTGCCGGTTCTATTCTGTCGCACGACTTCGTAGAAGCGGCGCTGATGCGTCGTGCTGGCTGGGGCGTCTGGATTGCCTACGACCTGCCGGGATCGTACGAAGAGCTGCCGCCGAACCTTCTGGACGAGCTCAAGCGTGACCGCCGCTGGTGTCATGGTAACCTGATGAACTTCCGTCTGTTCCTGGTAAAAGGGATGCACCCGGTTCACCGAGCGGTATTCCTGACCGGCGTGATGTCCTATCTCTCTGCACCGCTGTGGTTTATGTTCCTGGCGCTGTCGACTGCCTTACAGGTGGTTCATGCCCTGACGGAGCCGCAATATTTCCTGCAACCGCGGCAGCTGTTCCCGGTGTGGCCGCAGTGGCGTCCGGAGCTTGCGATTGCGCTGTTTGCCTCCACCATGGTGCTGCTGTTCCTGCCTAAGCTGCTCAGTATCATCCTTATCTGGTGCAAAGGCTCGAAAGAGTACGGCGGTTTCTTCCGCGTAACCCTTTCACTGCTGCTGGAAGTGCTGTTCTCCGTCCTGCTGGCGCCGGTACGTATGCTGTTCCACACCGTGTTTGTGGTCAGTGCGTTCCTGGGCTGGGAAGTGGTCTGGAACTCACCGCAGCGTGATGATGACTCCACGCCGTGGGGTGAAGCCTTTATGCGCCACGGTTCTCAGCTGCTGCTGGGTCTGGTGTGGGCGGCCGGGATGGCCTGGCTGGATCTGCGCTTCCTGTTCTGGCTGGCGCCGATTGTCTTCTCGCTGATCCTGTCGCCGTTTGTGTCCGTGATTTCCAGCCGTTCAACGGTGGGGCTGCGAACCAAACGCTGGAAACTCTTCCTGATCCCGGAAGAATATTCCCCGCCGCAGGTGCTGGTGGATACCGATCGTTACCTTGAACAGAACCGCAGTCGCTCGCTGGATGACGGCTTCATGCACGCCGTGTTTAACCCGTCGTTCAACGCCCTGGCAACGGCAATGGCGACGGCGCGTCACCGCGCCAGCCAGGTGCTAGAGATTGCCCGCGATCGTCACGTTGAGCAGGCGCTTAACGAGACCCCGGAAAAACTCAACCGCGACCGTCGTCTGGTGCTGTTGAGCGACCCGGTGACAA
>OJTV01000112.1_pt1 | contig 17639 bp, 16 predicted proteins | sample 1599791 | NCBI WGS metagenome assembly OJTV01 (sample SAMN04436617, study PRJEB24849) | human gut metagenome | biome: human gut; feature: NICU; material: stool | host: Homo sapiens | place: USA: Saint Louis, MO | collected 2011-02-17 | reverse complement strand
CGTGCTGTCCGTTCCATAACGAAAAAACCCCCTCCTTCACCGTAAACGGTGAAAAGCAGTTCTACCATTGCTTCGGCTGTGGCGCACACGGTAATGCCGTCGATTTTTTGATGAATTACGACAAGCTCGAGTTCGTTGAAACCGTCGAAGAGCTGGCGGCGATGCATAATCTTGAAGTGCCGTATGAAGCAGGCAGTGGGCCAAGTCAGATCGAGCGCCATCAACGGCAAACGCTGTATCAACTGATGGATGGCCTGAATTCGTTTTACCAACAGTCTCTTAAGCAATCTGCGGCTGAGCCTGCGCGTCAGTATCTGAACAAGCGCGGACTGAGCGACGATGTCATTGCGCGTTTCGCTATTGGTTACGCCCCGCCCGGCTGGGACAACGTGTTAAAGCGTTTTGGCGGCAATAGCGAAGATCGTAAGTCTCTCATCGATGCAGGCATGCTGGTCACTAACGACCAGGGACGAAGCTACGACCGCTTCCGCGAACGGGTGATGTTCCCGATCCGCGACAAGCGTGGCCGGGTAATAGGTTTTGGTGGTCGCGTGCTGGGTGATGCCCTGCCGAAGTACCTTAACTCCCCGGAAACCGATATTTTCCATAAGGGCCGCCAGCTGTACGGTCTTTATGAGGCGCAGCAGGATAATGCGGAACCTCCGCGTCTTCTGGTCGTCGAAGGCTATATGGACGTCGTGGCGCTGGCGCAGTACGACATCAACTACGCGGTTGCGTCGTTAGGGACGTCCACCACCGCCGATCATATTCAACTGCTGTTCCGGGTGACCAACAACGTCATCTGCTGTTACGACGGTGACCGCGCAGGGCGCGACGCCGCCTGGCGCGCGCTGGAAACCGCGCTGCCGTATATGACCGACGGGCGTCAGCTACGCTTTATGTTTCTGCCCGACGGCGAAGACCCGGATACGCTGGTGCGTAAAGAGGGCAAAGCGGCGTTTGAAGCGCGGATGGAGCAGGCTCAGCCGCTCTCCACGTTTTTGTTTAACAGCCTGATGCCGCAGGTCGATTTGAGTACCCCTGACGGGCGCGCGCAGCTCAGCACGCTGGCGCTGCCGTTAATCAGCCAGGTGCCCGGCGAAACGCTGCGCATCTATCTGCGTCAGGAGTTAGGCAACAAGCTCGGCATTCTGGATGACAGCCAGCTTGAACGTTTAATGCCAAAACAGGCTGAAAACGGCACGGTTCGCCCCGCGCCTCAGCTAAAACGCACAACCATGCGTATACTGATAGGGTTGCTGGTCCAAAACCCTGAGCTTGCGCCGCAGGTGCCGTCGCTGGCGGGTTTAAACCACGAAAAATTGCCCGGGCTTGGCTTATTTTCAGAACTGGTCAACACGTGTTTGTCTCAGCCAGGTCTGACCACCGGACAACTTTTAGAGCATTATCGCGGCACAAAAGAGGCCGCTACCCTTGAAAAATTGTCGATGTGGGACGATATAGCAGATAAGGACATTGCAGAAAAAACGTTCACCGACTCACTCAACCATATGTTTGATTCGATGCTTGAGCTGCGCCAGGAAGAGTTGATAGCTCGCGAGCGCACACACGGTTTAAGCAGCGAAGAACGCCGGGAGCTTTGGATGATTAACCAGGAACTGGCGAAGAAATAAAAAATTTAACGGCTTAAGTGCCGAATATCGATCGGGAAGCCCCCGGCAGCCGCACTGAGAGGCAGCGGCAAAAATATAAGTACGCCCTCGCTTTAAAGGTTGGCAGCCCCATCGCCGACACCAATCAAACGAATTAAGTGTGGATACCGTCTTATGGAGCAAAACCCGCAGTCACAGCTGAAACTTCTTGTCCAACGTGGTAAGGAGCAAGGCTATCTGACCTATGCCGAGGTCAATGACCATCTGCCGGAAGATATTGTCGATTCAGATCAAATCGAAGATATCATCCAAATGATCAATGACATGGGCATTCAGGTGATGGAAGAAGCACCGGATGCCGATGATCTGTTGCTGGCTGAAACCTCCAACAACACTGACGAAGATGCGGAAGAAGCTGCTGCACAGGTACTGTCCAGCGTGGAATCTGAAATCGGGCGTACCACTGACCCGGTCCGCATGTACATGCGCGAAATGGGTACCGTTGAACTGTTGACCCGCGAAGGCGAAATTGACATCGCAAAACGCATCGAAGACGGGATCAACCAGGTTCAGTGCTCCGTTGCCGAGTACCCGGAAGCGATCACCTATCTGCTGGAGCAGTACGATCGCGTTGAAGCGGAAGAAGCGCGCCTGTCTGATCTGATTACCGGTTTTGTCGACCCGAACGCTGAAGAAGATATGGCACCTACCGCCACTCACGTCGGTTCTGAACTGTCTCAGGAAGAGATGGATGATGACGAAGACGAAGATGAGGAAGAGAGCGACGACGACACCGCGGACGATGACAACAGCATCGACCCGGAGCTGGCGCGTGAGAAGTTTGCCGAGCTGCGTACCCAGTACGAAGTGACGCGTGACACCATTAAAGCGAAAGGCCGCAGCCATGCCGCCGCTCAGGAAGAGATCCTGAAACTGTCTGAGGTATTCAAACAGTTCCGCCTGGTGCCAAAACAGTTCGACTACCTGGTGAACAGCATGCGCGTGATGATGGATCGCGTACGCACCCAGGAACGCATCATCATGAAGCTGTGCGTTGAGCAGTGCAAAATGCCGAAGAAGAACTTCATCACCCTCTTCACCGGCAACGAAACCAGCGAAACCTGGTTCAACGCGGCTATCGCGATGAACAAGCCGTGGTCTGAAAAACTGCACGACGTGAAGGACGACGTACATCGCGGCCTGCAGAAACTGCATCAGATTGAAGAAGAGACCGGCCTGACCATCGAGCAGGTTAAAGACATCAACCGTCGTATGTCCATCGGTGAAGCGAAAGCCCGCCGCGCGAAGAAAGAGATGGTTGAAGCGAACTTGCGTCTGGTTATCTCTATCGCCAAGAAATACACCAACCGTGGTCTGCAGTTCCTGGATCTGATTCAGGAAGGCAACATCGGTCTGATGAAAGCGGTAGATAAGTTTGAATACCGTCGTGGTTACAAGTTCTCCACCTACGCAACCTGGTGGATCCGTCAGGCTATCACCCGCTCTATCGCGGATCAGGCGCGCACCATCCGTATTCCGGTGCATATGATTGAGACCATCAACAAGCTCAACCGTATCTCCCGCCAGATGCTGCAGGAGATGGGCCGCGAGCCGACGCCGGAAGAACTGGCCGAGCGCATGCTGATGCCAGAAGACAAGATCCGTAAAGTGCTGAAGATCGCCAAAGAGCCAATCTCCATGGAAACACCAATCGGTGATGATGAAGATTCGCATCTGGGTGATTTCATCGAGGATACCACCCTCGAGCTGCCGCTGGACTCTGCCACCACCGAGAGCCTGCGCGCTGCGACGCACGACGTTCTGGCTGGCCTGACCGCTCGTGAAGCGAAAGTCCTGCGTATGCGTTTCGGTATTGATATGAACACCGACCACACGCTGGAAGAAGTGGGTAAACAGTTCGACGTTACCCGCGAACGTATCCGTCAGATCGAAGCGAAGGCGCTGCGCAAGCTGCGTCATCCAAGCCGCTCTGAAGTGCTGCGTAGCTTCCTGGACGATTAATCGGTCCTGACAGTGAAAAAGCTCCCAATCGGGAGCTTTTTTTTTGTTTATTCCCTCTCCCTTTGGACTGTGGGCTCCCCAGTAATTTATAAGCAGAGGCAATAACCTTGTTTCAGAACGAGTGAAGACTTTCAGCGATGCTCTGGTCCGGCTGTAAATCGCTGAGGCGTTTCTTGCAGGCCGGGGCGAGGCGCATGGATGCGCCGAGAGGGCGGGCTTTACAGAGACGTTACCTCCGCCCGTACCCGATAAGCCGGAAGGAATAAGCCGAGGGCACCGCGAAGCGGCGATTTACCGCCGGGAGCCCGGGTCGCCAGGGTGGTGGCGACTGAGCCACCCTGGCACGTTCACAGGTCATGTCGTGACAGAGTAGCAAGGAACATAAAGTGAACGGAATGACCACCACGGCCGTATATTCCCCTCACCCTAACCCTCTCCCCGGAGGGGCGAGGGGACTGTTCCGTGCTGCCATAACGTTGTGGGGATCCCTCAGTCATGTGGGGAGAGGATGAGGGCATCAGGCCGCAGAGGATTAAAGCCCCCGCACCATCAGCGCCTCATCCAGCTCCCGATACGCCTCTACCAGCTTATCCAGCGTCGCCCTGTTGAGCCCGCTCGGATTTGGCAGCACCCACACCTGCGTAACGCCAATCGTGATGCTCTGCTTGCCCCACTGCGTTCCACGCTGGCTAAACGCCTGCTCGTAGGCCTGCTTGCCGAGGATCGCCAGCGCGGCCGGCTGATAATCCTCTATCTTCTTGATCAGCTCCCGTCCGCCGCTGCGCAGCTCATGCAGGTTGACCTCGCTCGCCTGTACCGTAGGCCGCTCGACCAGCATGGTGATCCCGCAGCGCGTGTCCAGCAGATGCTGTTCCTCTTCCGGCTTGAGCAACCTGTCGGTAAACCCGGCCTGATAGATCACCTTCCAGAAGCGATTGCCCGGATGGGCAAAGTGAAAACCGGTGTGCGCCGAGGACTTGCCCGGGTTGATTCCGCAGAACACCACCCGCAGGCCTGGGGCCAGAATATCGTTGATCATCTTTACTCCCGCTCGATACATCGTCAGAGAAGTATAAAGGATTGATTATGCGTTGTTTATAAAAACAGCAGGCAGGTGTGAATGGCTGGATTGCTGCGGGGAGTTACTTTATAATTCACCGCCACGGCCCCTTAGCTCAGTGGTTAGAGCAGGCGACTCATAATCGCTTGGTCACTGGTTCAAGTCCAGTAGGGGCCACCAAATAAAACAAGGAGTTAGATGAGAAATCGTCTGACTCCTTTTTCGTTTTATACGAATCGGGTCAGGTAATGGGTCAGGTAAGGAATTACCTCCCTGCCCTCTTCATCTCGCTGCCAGCATCCCCGGATAGTGCTTCGCCACGATATCATTCATCTTTTCTGTCAGGTCGATCCGTTTAAAAGTGATGTGTACTGTTCCCTTCTGAAAGTAACGGATACTGAAGAAATCATCTTCGTAAATATCCTTCGAAGGGTTGTCCCGAATATGCTCCATCAATCGAGTAGTAACATCGCCACGGTTGTCGGGTATCGGTTTACCATCAAGCAGAAACAGCATTCGTTCCAGGTCCGCTAATTGATCCCGCCGCCAGCCCCAGTTTAAGCTAAAGCCCCAGCGGCTATGCGCCACCAGATTGTTGACGATGATCTTTTTACCAAAGCTGCAGGGACTATTGGTTTTGTAATCCCACGATAGCCCTTTGAAGACGTTGATGACCCCACGTTCGAAGACATCTATTTTGTTGAGATGCAGTTGCTCAAACGTGCTCAGGATATTCGCTTCGCTGACCACCGGAATATCCTCCTTTTCCAGGCTGTTGTACCACTGATCACGGGCCTGTGCGTCCATGATGGAAAGCATGCCCGACTTTTTCATTAAATCCCGCCATATACCGCGATCAAGATTGCGTGTAATGGCTTTCATCGCCGTTTCTCTTTTTTCTATCAACCAGCAGCCACAGCGGAAGTCCTGCTTCATAGCCCAGTCCAGAGCGGTTTTTCCCCCGATACTGCGGGTCAGTATTGAGATATCGTCGAGTTGCTGAATGAGCGCTTCAATCTGCGCCAGTGCGGCATTACGTCCGGTGATGATGCGCTCAATGCTGGTGGAGCAAATTATGTCGGTGTGGCCGGTTAACACTTCGGGTCCGGTGAGAGTAAGTTCTGACATCAGTCATTTCCTTTATATAAAGCAAAACGCCAGCCGGTGAGGGCTGGCGCTTATGAGTAAGTGATGAGTACGGTTCGGTGGTTAATCTGTACTGGCCTGTTGCAAAAGCTGAAGATGGTGGAGATCGCGAACGTCCTGAAGCGTACGTTCAATCCAGGGTAACAGCACTGCTGAATCGGTATTGTCTTCGTCGTTATCGAAGATAATTTCGCTGCCACAATCGATGTTGTCCTGCAGCCAGCCAATCAGAATGTTGAGAGCCGCTTCGGTGGTTAATTCCGGCATGTGAAACCTTGTGGTGATTGAGGTTGGATTACCAGTCGAAAATGTCAAAGCCCGGCAATACCTCACCAAAGGCATCAAGGTGAACAATACCAACAGAGTAGTGACGCATAAGGGTCACCACCAGGCGACGACAGGCTTTCGACAGACCGAGATGTTTAAGCCGTAATACCGGAAACGACCACGCATCCAGACGCAACAAATAGCCGGAGCCGGTGTACGTAATCCATTCGCTTTCGCCAAAGTCTTCATGCTGATGCGAAAGAGTGAACAGCAGGTTGTTGTCAGCTTCGGAGATATGGGCGGTACTGCACTGAATGCCGTTCAGCCGGGCGGCAGACGGGAGTGGATCTTCCACAACCAGCCTCCCAGGTTCGTCAGCAACGCGAAGCGAATAACCGTTATCACAGACCACATCAATCAGGTCGGCCAGTTCAATACCGTCGATATCAACAGCGATCCGCCCCATGTTGAGGGCCTGCATAGTGACGGCATCGGCTTCCACGGTCATGGAGAGTTTCATCGAGTCACCTCGCTGTATTTGCCGGTGGTGATATCGGTCACCAGTCTGTAGCCATTGCGTGCCATCAGTCCACAGGCCTTACGGGCGCGAAGGATATCAATACTGCTGATGAGTGGGGACTGTGTTTCTGCGCTGAAACCGTGACGATCGGTGCGTATCAGGGCGTATTTCTCCACGATAAAATTCACCGCGTCGCACAGTGAGATACCGGCGTCGATATGCTCCTGGATCACACCATCATTGCAAAATGGCGTGTCGTTTAACGTCAGACCGTAGTGACGGTCCAGCAGGTGACTCAAAAGGCGGAGCCAGATCTCCACTGGTGACGGGCGTGGTGAAGCCTCCTGTGTCGGGGGAACAGGTTGTGTTTGCATAATGGAAACCTTTATTGGTTAGTTAAATGAAGCAAAAATGCCGGGAGGTTTATTCTGTTGTTGCAGGTGTCGGGTAAATCGCTATATAGACATATCCGCAACTGCCGAGTGTATCCGCGTTGCAGGTCAGCCCTTTTGCGTAGAGCGTGACGCCGTGCTGATGGCGGGGATTGAGTTCACCGCTGGTGAGCATCAGTTCAAGCTGTTTGAGCAGCAGCGGAAATGCCTGGTCCAGATGGCGTAAATCCGCGTCGCTGAACTGCCCGGTGATACTGGCGCGGTCGGCGAGATAGTGCAGCCGGTTGCCCTCCTGCACCAGGCGAGCGCCAAAACAGGGTGTGATATCGCGTTTAAGCCCCCACCAGGGTTCGGCGATATTGTGGTTTACAGGCGGTATTTTATTCGACAATTTTAGCCTTCCTTAAATGTGAATTAATTCAGGGTAACGCTGCGCAATACGACATAGGGACCGTTACGGTCCTGACGGCGTTCAGCAAATACGGCCAGCACACCGTTGATGTCCTGTACCTCCCGACCGGCATAGTGGCAGATACTGCCGGACCACTTATATTTGCCGGTACAGAAGCGAAACAACCTGGACTGAGGATGCTGGCGGTATATCGCCATCGCCTGACGCTTGCTGATGATTTTCACTGACCCTTCCCCCTCACAGCAGACCATGTTCGGCGAAGGAGAATATCTGCCTGCCGCCGACAATCAGGTGGTCGGGCACCCGGATCTCCACCAGCATCAACGCCTGTACCAGTCGCTGGGTAATGGCTTTGTCTGCCTGACTTGGATTCACCTCCCCGGATGGGTGGTTATGGGCAAATATCACTGCTGCCGCGTTAAAGTACAGGGCGCGTTTCACCACCTCGCGGGGATGAACTTCAGTGTGACTGAGGGTGCCGGTAAAAAGCATTTCGTGGGCAAGCAGCTGGTTCTGGTTATTGAGGTACAGCACGACAAACTCTTCGCGCTCAAGGGTTCCCATCTTCAGCCTGAGCCAGTCGCGAGCAGCCTGCGTGGAAGTAAACGCCACACCCGGTTCGCGCAGGTGCTGGTCAAGCAGACTCAGGGCTCGTTTGATGGTGCGCAGCGAGGTCAATGGCAGTTCCGGTGTAAAGAGAGTCAGTTGTTTCTCCATAGCAAAACTCCTTAATCAATGATGGCAAAAATGGCATGGGATTCAGGGTGCTGTAGGGCGTAATCACGCAGTCGGAAATAATGCTCTGTCATGGCATCGCACTCCGTACGACAGGCGTGATGGCTGTACTCAATCAGACACACGGCAATGCCTGCGGCTTCCGCACTCATTTCTGCGCCATTGCCATTCATGTTGTTGAGCAGCCTCCATTTCTCATCAATGTCAGCTTCGGGGGCCATAAACGCGCCACCGTTGCTGAGTATGTGGAAATGCCAGATACCGCCGCTGTAGTCTTCACAGAAGCGGTCCATCCAGCCAAAGATACGGGTCTCGATAAAAATCCACTGCGGGATACGCCCGAAGTGCAGCGGCCAGAAACCCAGGCGCTGTTCATCGGGTACCAGGCTGGCCGTAATGAGGGTAGACATGTGTGAATCACTCATCGGCGAGTGGGCTGTATCAGTTTGTGTGGTCATGGAGTTGCTCCGTAATAGAAAAGCCAGCCGCTAGGGGCTGGCGTGATGTAGTTGATAAAAATCGGGATAAAGCGGGTGAGTCTAAAGAGAGAAAACGGTGTTGCGATTGAATGCAAAAGGCCCCTGCTGCGAGAACAACAGGGGCCTAGAGTGGTTATGTGATGCCCCGTAAATGGGACAGATGCGTTATCAGAAAGCGACTTTCAGCGTTGCCTGACCGTTGTAGCCAGCAGCACTGTTGCCGCTGACGCTGCGGGTATAACCGCCCTGTACACCCAGCGTCACGTTCTGGCGGACACGCGCTTCAATACCCGCCTGCAGGTCAAGCGAGGTACCATCCTGAGACGGGGTGAAGCTGACATTGCTGCCTGCAGTCGCAGTGCCCATGCTCATATCGCCGTCTGAACTGAAAGTGCGGATAACCGACGGACGCACCCACCAGTTCATCGGCATTTCGCTTGTGCTGTGCTTCATGCTGTCAGTCAAACCCGCAACCGTGGAGGTACCCTGACCGAAGTCCATTTCAGACGAACTGCCGAAACGAAGCCCGGCGCGGACATGCTGCGCACTACCGTCACCAAAGTTCACGTAACCGCCGTTGTCATGCCCGTTATCCAGAGACAGGCCCTGCCAGACGTACTGCAGCTGTGGCTCCAGCACCAGTCCCTGACTGATGTTAAACGGCAGACCGGTTTCCACAGAGGCCAGCCAGCCGGTGCCGTCAGTTTCAAAACGGTTATCCGCTGAGCTTGCCTTCAGGCTGTGACGGGAGCCCTGTGCCACCACATCGGCCCACAGCCCGCTGGCATCCTGAACGGCTGTCAGATACCCGCCGAGGCTGTACACCGTGTCACGCACGGAGCCTGCCGCAGAGCGGTCATCGTTTTTCACATCCACCGACGACTGGCCTGCCGCGCCATAGAGTCCACTGGTCAGCGAAAGCGTACCGGTGTCGTGTTTGAACAGGTCTCCGCCGAGCTGAATAAAGCCATAGCTGCCACTGCTTTCCGGGGTGTCGCCCTGGGCAATGCCGCCGTTACCGTCATGCCCGGTATGCCCGCCCTGAATACGCCCCCAGAATCCCTGGTCATTCACCGCACTGCTGCGCTGGCTGTATGTCCCGGCCAGCGCACGGTCATAATCCATGCTCTGGGCAAACAAAGATGAGTACAGTGCCACTTCGGCACGGTAGCCGGCTTCGCTGGAGAGATACCAGTTTTCATCGGCACTGCCGTGACTCAGGGTGTAGTTGTATGCCCCGGCCTGCAGTTTGCGGCCCAGCGCAAAAGCCCCGGCTTCGGTGGTGGCCCCGTTAATCGCCTCCACCACTTTGATACCGTTACCGGTTGTCGCCAGGCCCAGCCCTGCATCACCGGTATTGGTGAAATTCAGCCAGGTTTTACCGGTTGCCTGCCCGCCGTCAATGACCAGCCTGTCGGTCGGGAAGGTCGGGTCATCAAGACGAATGGACAGATTAATGGTGCCGTTGCGTCCTGTCAGATTCGTGACCGTCAGCGTTTCAGGGACAAACGGACTGTTTGCCGGTGCGGGCGCAAAACTGATGGTTCCGGCATTGTCCAGCTTGTCGAGCACCGATTTCACTGCTGCACCACGCTGAATATTCCAGCGGGCACCGCTGTCGAGGGTGACGTCAGTCGGGTCAATCGCCCCGTTCATCACGGAGTTGCCGGTCAGGCGGACCTGCGTACCGGACTGCGCAATGATGTCGCTGTTGATGATGGCATTGTTCAGGGCCAGTGCACCCTGCTTCAGGTTTACCTGTGACTGGGACAGCGTGCCGTTGCTGACCGTCAGGGTGCCTGTACCCTCCTTGAGTAACTGACCATCACCGCTCACCGAACCATTGATAGCGGCGTTACCGTTGTTAAAGTACAGTTGTCCGCTATTGGTGGCATTCCCCGTCAGCGATGCACCGTCGCCAAATGAGGTGGTACCGGTGAGCGTTCCGCCCTGTGCCACATTCAGTGTGCTGCCTGCCCCCACCGTGGTGTTATCCGCACTGCCGTTACCCAGTACCGTGAACTGACTGCCGTTATCCAGACGCAGGTTGCTGGCTTTGCCGGTTGCGCCGTCAATGCCGAATGCGCCAGAGGTGTTTGTGCCGCTGACCGTTGCGCCGGTATCGGCAATCAGTACGCCGCCGTCATGTATCACGATGTTCTGCGCCTTACCGCCGGAGGAGACTGCCAGAATACCGCCCTGATTAACCGTGGTGGTATCGGCGCTGCCGTTACCCAGCACATCAAGACGCCCGCCATTTTCCAGCAACACGTTAGTGGCACTGGCAGTCGCGGCATCGACGCTGAAGTTACCCAGACTGTTGGTCCCGGAAACGGTGGCACTGGTGTTCGTCACCAGCGCGCCACCGGTATTCTGGGTAACGTTCGTGGCATTGCCTCCGGCACTCACCTGCAGTTTGCCGTCTGTGTTGACGGTAGTGTTGTCGGCTGTCGCACCGCTTTTCACCACCTGCCACCCTCCCGCATTGATTACTGTGTCAGTTGCGGATGCACCGGCATGTACGTACTGATTACCGCCATCCAGGCGGGTCGTATTTGCCGAGCCGTGCACACTCTGGTCGCCGCCCGCTTTAATCACTGTACCGGTAGTGAGACCACCAGCAGCAATAATCTGACGACCATTCGCATTAATGGTGGTATCCGTTGCCGTACCGGCGACAAACATTCCGTCACTGTTTTCCGCATCCGGGCCACCCTGTGCACCGGTGTTGATCACGTTACCGGTCGCCTGCGCTCCGGCTTTGACCAGCTGATATCCGCCTTCATTAATGACAGTACCGGATACACTGCCGCCGTTGTGTACCCACTGCGCTCCGCCATTGAGTACCGTATCTGTCGCCTGACCATGTACGCTCTGACCACCACCGCTGTTGACGGTGGTGTCCGTGGCGCTGCCGCCTGCCAGTACACCCTGCAGACCATTACCGTTAATGGTCGTCTGGTTTGCCACACCCCCGGTCTGAACAAACTGACCACCGCTGTTGGCCTCTTCATCATCACCGTATTCCTGACCGGTATTGATGACCGTGTTGTTTGCCGTACCGGATACCAGCTGGGTGTCATGGTTGCTGATAACAGTGTTGCTCGCCACGTCTCCGGCAGCGACAGCGACAGTGCTAATATTACCCGGCGCATCGTCGGCCAGTGCGGAAGGACTTGCCACCAGTCCGGCAACTGCCAGCGCCAGAACGGCAGTGCTGCGCTTTCCTTTTGCTTTTGCCAGCTCTGAGACAACAACAAATACTCCCAGAACCTCGTTCCATACCAGCCGGTAGCTGGTGTTCAGGTTTCGCTTCATCATTAGTACCTTGTTGTGAAATATTATTTTCTGAAAGGTTATCGGCATGGGGTTAATAACCTTTAGGTATCTGTTAAATTTACAATTATTTGTTGAACAAACTGAAAATGCGGCAGTGCCCGGATAAAACTTAAATCTTCCGTCAGCCGGTAAAGACGCTCGTTGCGCCTGAAGCTCTCGGTAAGGGTCTGCACAAGGTGAATATCACTGAGTGCAAATACCGCCGGATGGTCGTTGTGCTCCGCAATCAGGTACCAGTGGCCCCGCTGCGCAATCAGCCGGTAAGGGGCCAGTCTTTCGCAACGTTTTCCGTCAGCCAGCAGCGTGACGCGCTGGCAGGTGGTAATAGCCTGTACCAGCCGGTAAAAGGACTGAGGGGTCGCGGGCGAGCCCACAGAAACCGCATCTCCGGTCAGGCAGGGGGCACCCTCGCAGTTTAGCAGCAGGCTCACCAGCCGACGGTCCAGCCCCGGAAAGAGACCGGCGATGCCAGTACGGTGGGCAAAGGTCAGGACATCCAGCTCGCCCTGCGGCCCAGCCCCTGACCGCAGGCGATAGCAGCCCTGATGACATTCGAGGTCCAGATAAATCAGCCGCTCACGGAAGTCCCGGTAAAGGGTGCGGACTGACACATCAAACTCGGTCGCGAGCTTTTGCATGTCCAGCGTTTCACCCGCCACGAGGCGGCTGATAATCAGCGACAGCCTGACCGCAAGTCTGTCGTAGCGGCGCTGTGCCAGTGGCATGATGGATTCTCCGTGCAGGTTAACAGGTTGAAAGGCATACGATTCTAAAGGAGGGAGTTGACAGGATATGTCTGCTGGAACGGCTATTTTGAGGAAGGGCTAAAGCCTGTATCTGTCAGGCCTGCGCCATTTTCCGGTGAATTAACCGGCAAAAACCTCCGCCAGAAATGACAGTGAGTGTCATTTATTAACACTGCCGTAACGTTATTTAATGAAAAGTGTGAACTCACGCAGGACAGAGACCACTGAGCATCGCTTCCGCCATCACCCACAGTGCCCGGTTAAGCTTCACATCCCCGTCAATGCCGCGCACCGCACGGGTATGCGTTCGTCCGCCTTTCGCACTCCGTCCACTGAGACCGCCCTTAATCAGGTTCTCCTGAATACGCTGGTATGTGGTCCACAGATCATTGCTCTCATCCTGCCAGCGGCGTGGGGAGAGTATCTGAGTGGCTGTCACCGGCTGGTGGTCCTCACCGAAACGGTACGTCAGTGCAGCCTGTGCCAGAGCCTGCTGCGCAGGCGGGGGCAGTATTAGCGACTGCATGGCATCCCGCTTCTCTTCCACACAGTCAAAGATCCCCAGTACTTCATACGCTCCCTCAATCACCTGACTCACGACATCTCCTTTGTGCGGCACCCGTACCTCGCCAAACGACTCACCGCAGACGAGTCCGTTCTGGCATACCGCACGGAATAACCCCGGCAGCATCTGATATGAGCTGGAGCCATCATGGGAGTTGAGCAGAATAATTTCCGGGACCTGTTTGCCGGTGATTTGGCCCTCTCTACGCAGACGCAGCATGTGCTTTGTATGCTCACGACGCCCTGGGTCACGCACCCGGGTCTGGCAGGCAAAGAAGGGCTGAAAGCCTTCGCGCTGCAGACTGTCCAGCAGGGATATGGTGGGTATGTAGGTGTATTTTTCACTACGTGACTCGTGTTTGTCCTCACTGAACACACTGGGTACCACGCGATAAAGCTCTTCACGGGTTAGCGGACGATCACGACGAATAAGGTTTGCTGCGCCAAAGCGCGAAGCCAGACGGGTCATAAGCAGACTCCTCATAACGGGAAAACAAATTAAAGAAAGCCCCGTCGCACAGGCGACAGGGCTCGGGAAAAAGCAGGCAAGCGTTAAACGTTCAGAAGAAGAAATTCCAGACGGCCCGGGCCACTGACACCAAGGTATCGCGCACCGCGCATATGACTGCCCGCACCGGGGCGGGTATCAGCGACAGGGCACTTACCGCATCCAGCGCCTCGCCGACGGTTTCACCAAAATCGTCACGCGCTTTTTTATTAACGGCATCGGTACGAAGTGGAGCACTAAGCTGTACTGCCACCGGACTGCTTGCCTCACGCGGTAAGCAACGGATCATCCGTTCAGCCATCGCTCGCAGCCCCCACTGCAAACGTACCGACACCGCACAGACAGGGTTTACAGGTTGGAATAGCTCATGCAGCAGACAGATTTTGCGGCTGATATTCTGCTTCTGCTCTGTAGACAGCTTTTCACCTCTGCTGATGGGTTCAACTTTGTCCGACTGACTAATAACAAACAACACCTTATGCCGGTATGACTCACCAATTACCTGATGATAAAAATGCTCATCCACCGCCAGCGCTCGATCATCTGCCTTGATCAGCCACAGCACCAGGTCGAGCCGGGGAAGCTGCTGGCGGTAAAGCTCGGAATATTCAACATCGCGCCTTTCACTTTCACCAACACCAGGTAAATCGACGATAGTCATGGCATGTTCGCCCACCTGCAGGCGAAAGCATAAGGGGTCGCGAGTGCAGGCCGTAACATCGCTGACAGGTGACACCTTATCGGCAAAAAGAGCATTGCACAGACTGGATTTACCAGCCCCGGTTTTGCCCATAATGCCGATCATTGGTTCATAACTGGTTAACTGGCTTACCTGGTGCAAAATGCGTTCAGACACCCATTGCGGTAACCCAGAAAGTGAGTTCTGCAGCGAATGCAAGCCTTCCCGATTTCTCATGACATCTCCTGAGACAAATAAAACAAAAAAGGCGAATCCTTGAGGAATTCGCCGTAATGATGTTGCGTTCATGGAAATGATATATGTCTGAAAAATTTTAGAGTGCAGGTGTCTTATTAACAAAACCAGGGCTATACCCCAGCTTCGGCTTCGCGGAGAATACTGATGATCTGTTCGTCGGAAAAACGCTTCTTCATGGGGATGTCCTCATGTGGCTTATGAAGACATTACTAACATCGGGGTGTACTAATCAACGGGGAGCAGGTCAGTTCTCATGCTTTAAAACTTGAAGTTATGAATGATTTTTTTAGTGTTCAACCTGATATCTGAGCACTATATAACGCTATTCTTACCAGAAAAAATTTGATCACGATCGCGTGTAATAAATTTAAATTACTTGATTTAATCTATTCGGCATGAGTATGCTACACCGCACAAAGCATATGTAATTTATCTTTATTCGGAGTTTGAATGCTGCTCACCTACAAGGAAATAGCTACGTTTACGGCAGGCTCGCACATCAGCCGTATCCAGGAAAGCGCAGATGGGTCCGCATTTCGTTTCTATGCGACCGAACAGTTTCTGGTAGATGACTGGCAGTCAGCTATTGTGTCAGCCGAGAAAGAACAGTGGGTGAAAACGCATCAGGATGTTGTGCTGGCGCAGAAAGGAGATGTTGTCATCAGCTTGATTCATGGCAAGGCGGTTCGCGTGAGCACCGAAAATGCCGGACGTATTTTAGGTAATAACTACGTCAAAGTGGATGTTGATACCAGTCGGATTGATGCCGCGTGGTTCCTCTGGCATTTCAATGAAAGCCCGGAGGGACGACGTCAGCGGATTCAGACCACCCAGGGTTCTACCGTCGTACAGCGTATCGCGGTTAATGAACTGAAAAATTTTACCGTTACCCTCCCGCCACTCGCACAGCAAAAAGCGATGGGAGGGCTCTATCTGGCGGCGCGAGAAAAACGCTTTTATCAGCAGCGAATTGCCGCCCTGAGTGAACAACAGATCCTGAGCCTGCTCGGTGGTATGATTTGACTTATTACGTCACTCTTTCGTGACGAAGAAAAACAACAGGAACAACTATGTCTCCCCAGATTGAAGCGCAAAATTTAAGTGAACTGCAAGGCCGCCTGTGGAATATCGCCGATACCCTGCGCGGTAAGATGAATGCCGATGAATTCCGCGACTACTGCCTAGGTTTTATCTTCTACAAATACCTGTCAGAAAAATTTGTCGCGTATGCGAACAAAATTCTGGCGGAAGATGGCATTCAGTACAACGAACTGACTGCGGAACATCCCGCTTATCAGGATATCGTTGATGCGGTAAAAGAGGACAGTGTCCAGACCTTAGGCTATTTCCTGCCGCCAACGGATCTGTTCCACACCATGGCAGAACGTGTGGCTAAAGACCCGAAAGGCACAGGCACCGGCTTTATTCTGGAAGACCTCGCTACTACCCTGCGCAGTATTGAACAGAGCACGCTGGGCACTGATTCTGCGGATGACTTCAGCAACCTTTTTGAAGATCTCGATTTAGGTTCCAGCAAGCTTGGCAACACTGCGAAAGCGAAAAATGAGTTGATCGGCAAAGTCGTCACGGAACTCGATAAACTGAGCTTTAACCTGAGTGAAGCGAGTTCCGACATTCTGGGTGATGCCTACGAGTACCTGATCGGCCAGTTCGCCTCAGGCGCAGGTAAGAAAGCCGGTGAATTTTATACCCCGCAGCCGGTTTCCACTCTGTTGGCTAAAATCGTAACCACCCACAAGCTGAAGCTGAAAAACGTATATGACCCGACCTGTGGCTCTGGCTCTTTGTTATTGCGCGTGAAACGCGAAGCCTCGTCGGTGGGTAAAATCTACGGCCAGGAGATGAACCGTACCACCTACAACCTGGCACGTATGAACATGATCCTACACGGGGTTCACTATGCAGATTTTGAAATCATTCAGGAAGACACGCTGGAGCACCCGCAGCACACGCATCTGAAATTTGACGCCATTGTCGCCAACCCACCGTTCTCCGCCAAATGGAGCGCCAGCCCGCTGTTTATGAACGATGACCGCTTTGCCCAGTACGGTAAATTAGCGCCGTCGAGCAAAGCAGATATGGCGTTTGTGCAGCATATGTTCCATCACCTGGAAGATGACGGCACTATGGCGGTGGTTCTGCCGCACGGCGTGCTGTTCCGTGGCGCAGCGGAAGGCCATATTCGTCAGTTTATGATTGAGAAACTGAACTGCATCGATGCGGTGATCGGCCTGCCTGCCAACATTTTCTACGGTACCAGCATTCCGACCTGTGTGTTGGTACTGCGTAAATGCCGTAAGCACAATGACAGCATTCTGTTTATCGACGCCAGCAATGACTTTGAAAAAGTGAAAACTCAGAACCGTCTGCTGCCGGAGCATATCGATAAGATTGCCGATACTTATAACGACTGGAAAGCGCTCGAGAAATACAGTCATATCGCAACGCTGGAAGAGATCCGTAACAACGATTACAACCTCAATATCCCGCGCTATGTCGATACTTTTGAAGCTGAAGAAGAGATTGACCTTAACGCTGTGGCACAGGAAATCCGCGATCTGGAAGGGAAAGTGGCAGAGATTGATAAGACCATTGCTGGGTTCTGCAAAGAACTAGGGATTGAAGCACCGTATGGAATGATGGAAGGTGGTAAATAATGCTTCCAAGAATTCGCTTTCCTTCTTTCAATGGACACTACACTGAAAAATCCTTACATGAAGCAGTGCTCGAATTGAAAAGCGGCCTTTCTCGAATGTTCAGTGACTCTGACATTGGCTTGCCAGTTATACGCTCAAATAACATAAAAGATTATTGTTTGGATTTTAGGTAATGACTCCAACTTACTGATAGTGTTTTATGTTCAGATAATGCCCGATGA
>OJTV01000110.1_pt1 | contig 17844 bp, 13 predicted proteins | sample 1599791 | NCBI WGS metagenome assembly OJTV01 (sample SAMN04436617, study PRJEB24849) | human gut metagenome | biome: human gut; feature: NICU; material: stool | host: Homo sapiens | place: USA: Saint Louis, MO | collected 2011-02-17 | reverse complement strand
AACCTTATTAAATATTATCGTTAAGTAACTTTATATTCTTCATATTTCTATATATTCAATTATATAAATTTAGTAAAAGTATTAATTGCTTATGCTATGATATTTAACCATAACATCAATGTTTAATCATATTTATTTAAGGAAAATTTCACTCACCTAAATAACAACAACTTTTTAAATTAATTACATATTGTGTATTTCTTTAATTAAGGCTCTGCACTCAACTTGTAAATTTTCCATTTCATTGCATAAAATACTTCGATTAGAACGAGTTTTTCTTATCTCTCTGATATTATTGTCAATCTCCTGAATAGAATTATCCAAAGAATTATAAATATTCTCTCTTATGAATTTTCTTCCATAATCCTCTAATTCGCTTGCCGCTGAATTAAACTGACTTCTTATATTCTGACGATTCTTTCTTAAATCTTCTCTTATTTTTTCTTCATCTTTATCAGATTTTATTTGCATAAATACAGATAAACCAACTCCAAAAATAGCTAATGCTTGACCAGCAATAGCTACACCTTTAGTTATCTTAATTGCTTGCCAAGGTTTGAATTTATAACCTATACTATGACCTGCCTTTATTACAATATTGTGAATAGAACTTCCAGAAAAATTAGTAAGTTTCATTCCACCCTTACTTCCTAACTTATAAGCATTTTTCATAACTTTATTTCCATTCTTTTGTGCTTCATTACCCGCCTTAACTAGAATTCTTTTTATGTTATCTGGTAATCCATCGAACTTACCATCTAATCTTAATTTTAACTCTTTTGAGAATTTTGAATTTTCTATAGAGTCAATTTCTTGTCCTATTTCATTCAAACGAACTTCAAGTTTTTCAATAGCTTCTTGCTGACACTTTTCTATAGTTTCATTAGCATAACATATTGACTTTTCAAACTCTGATTCAATATCTTCTTTTTTACACCCCTCAACTAATAAATCAGCTGAACTTACTCCCAAATCTCTTATTTTTGATACTGAAGATGTAAAAATACCACTTATTTCTTCTTGTAATCTATTTCTTGATTCTGATAAAACATATCTTTGTTGTATAAAATTTTCTTCTAAAGCATCAATATCATTATCAGAAGATTTAGGCTCAAGTAGTTGAATAGCTTTCTGAAGCCCATCATCCATTTTATATAACTTTGTTGTAAGCTTTGATGCTAAACTCTTTTTCTTTACAAAATAATTTAATGTTTCAATAAAATCTGTATAACCGCTACGACTAAATAATTCATCTGCTAATTCAATATCTTCATCTCTTTCCTCTAAACTATCTAAATAAGATTCTGCATCTAAAAAGCAAAGATTTAACTCTTCTGGTGTATATGGTTCAATGACTTTTCTGAGATCTTCTCTTATTACACTTTGTTGTACAAGGGTATTTCCCTCAGATGATCTTTCCATTTTGTTTACAACAAGAATCATTTCTCCTGCCTTGTCCTTATCAATGGCAAGCTTTCTAAAGTGCTGTGCAAGATGAGAATCAAATAATTCATTAGTTACTACAAAAACTAGCATATCAGCTGATGCAATTGCATCATAAGATATTTCATCATGATCTGGCCTTAACTGTGTGTGTATTCCTGGTGTATCTACAATCTCTAATCCATTCCATTCATATATATGTGCCTTTTGTGTTGTTATACCTGCACCAACAGTAATATCTTCTCTACCTGTCAACATTCTTATAATTGATGATTTTCCAGCGCTATATTGTCCTGTAAAAACTAATTTAATAGTATTCTTCTTCTCTTCTTCAATATTATATTCAATATTAGCATTTATAAATTTCTGCTTTATTCTCTCTTCTATATTTTTTATCTTCTCAGAATATTCTTCAATTTTAAACATAAATCTTATCTCCTATCATTTTGTAATCAATATTTCTGAAAGCTGTTGTGCTAATTTTACTCGGTTAAGAACATCTGGTGTAGTATTTTCTAATGGTATGTGAGCTATCCCTATATTTTCTTCAATGTTAATATCGCGTCTATTAATTGTCTTTCCTATAATCCTAGAAATTAACACTTTCTTATTCTCATCATAAAAAACATATCTTATTTTTTCAGACATCAATAAATATAAATTTTTTGATATATCATCAGGAAATCTCTTTCCATCATCTAACATTATAAGTGTAGAAACACCAGGTATCCTAGCTACAGAATTAATGTGAAATTCTAATCCTTGAGCACCAATTAAATGAATTGCCTCAGTTACAATCTGTATATTTAACTGAACAAGATTACTATTAATTTTCCATGCAAGTTCCTTTTGAGTATCAGCTAGTCTAAAAATTACTGAATTAATTCTATCTAATTCTTTTGTTAATAATACTATTCTTTTATTAACAAGTTTATCAAGATTAGCAAGCATCTCCTTTTGTAAAGAATCACAAATGTTTTCTACATTTTTATTTAAATTATTTTCAAGTTTTATACGAGCTTCATTTTCTTTTTCATATCTACTTTTAAATAAAAATGATCCAACTATCCCAATTATTGATACCCCCAATGCTGCCCAACCTAATGGCGTGAATAAAGTTGCTCCTGCAAGAAATGCTATTCCCGTACCAATTGACAATCCCCCCCCTAAGATAGTTGTTGTCCAATCCCATAACCTTTTCTTATCTATTATTTTATTCATTTTCAATGAACTATCAGATGCAATATATGATGAAAACTTTAATTCATTTTCTATTTCTCTAGATAATTCTTTAATTCTCTCATTACATTGAGTCTCTAAATTATCTAATAAATCTTTACACTTTGTATCTATTCTTTTTTCTTTAAGTATCTTATTCCAAGCTTTGTCAGCATGTTCATCAGAAAAATGTTCTTCTGCAAAAAGTGCAACTTCAGATTTCAACTGACTATTTATGGTTTTAATAAGTGATTTAATTTGTTGTCTAGAATCACGATAAAATTTATCTTTCCAATTTTCAAGATTCCTTTTCTTACCCAAAATAGTTCTACCTTGTGTACTGTTTATTAGACTTTGGTTTAATAAAGTATCTATTGAATTCATCATTGGATTAGAAATAAGATCAATAAAAGTCTTTATTCTATAAAATTGTCCTTTATTTATTACCTGTTCAACGATTTTCTTTTTCAAATATGATATCTGACTAATTTCGCATAAGCCATGAGATTTTTCTTTGTCATCTATATGTTGAGATAAAAATGCAGCCTTTAAATGTACATATACAAAAGGGATATAACCCCATTCTTGTCCCATCTGCTTTGAGTATGATAAAAATTGATCCTTTATTGAGTCTAATCTTTCTCTATCAAATCTCTTACTTATATCTCTCATCATTAATTTAATGCTTTTATTTTCAGATACAGTAGCTTTCACATTCATTATACATATAATTGGTTTACCAAGACTTACAATTCTTGCAAAACATTCTGCTTCTATTGCTTGTGGTGCATCATCTGTTATCAAAAATAAAATTAAATCAGCTGACTTTGCTGCTTCAAAAGCGATTTCTTCGTCTTCTTGTCCTTCAAAGGCACCAATCCCAGGAACATCTGTAATTTCAAGATTATTCCACCTATATTTTCTAACATCTCTTGTTGTTCGTTGAGCCCCTAAACCTATAGATTTTCCTTCACCATTAGTTAAAATCTCCATTAAAGTAGATTTTCCTGCCATGGTTCTACCAAACAATGTAATAGAAAAATTAGAAAGATTTTTCCTGTTTTTTTCTAAGTCATTACTTAACTTTTTAGACAATGAATCAAATGATATTTTAATATCATTCAGCTGAGTTTCAAGAGATTTTGTTGCATCTGAAATACAACAATTTGTCTTATTAAAATCATTTTTTGTATCTTCAATTTGTTTTTTTGCATTATTTAAAGTTTTATGTAAAAGTTTCTCATGCTTTGAAGCTATGTCATATCCATTTGATGCACTTTTTTTACATTTCTTAAGTACATCTTCTAAATCAAACTCATCTAATTTCTCATGTTCCAAAACTTAATCTCCCCTTTTTATATAAGTCAACTCTAATCATAATCAATAACTTAATAAGAAATAAGTCTCTTCACCAAATTATTAATTAATCATTCAGTTCTAAATTTAAATAGCATAGGCAATATATTTAAATATTCTGTGTTAATCAGCTGTAATATTTCTTTATGTGTAATTATATCTAAATATATGAAAATATTAAAATTTATTTATATACTCATTAAGCAACTTAATTATTGATGATTCAACATCTTTAATTTCATCTTTTTTATGGTTATCCCATTCTCTCCATTCATCAGTTTTAGCCGCCATAATTTGCATTTTCAAACTTTGATTTTTAAAAATACTACGCCAATTAGCAAGTTTTGCCATAGGGTCTAAATTACTAAATTTAGAATTCTGCCTTACAGATATAATGCCTAAATTACCAAAAGAGTGTAGTAAATCATTATCCATCTTGCGACTTTCATCATTTTCTTCCTTATTTTGTGGATACCAATGCTCAATTGATCTTCTATATTTAAAAGAAAATTTATCAAAATTAATGCCTGGATAATCCTTCTTTAATATTAAACGTTTTTTCCATAAAACATAATCAGTAAAGTTAAATGCGTATATAGGCACTCCTTTATCACATCTCAATTTTACTGGGTCTATAATTCCACCACTACAGAATCTTTCCTTAGCATAATTTATGCTCAAGTCTTCTAAAAATTTCATGAATTCACTACCAAATTTTGAAGAACTTAATTTACTTGCATTTTCAAATAAAAATTTCAATATTATATATAACCATTTTGTATCTTTATTCGCAGTAAAAGTAACAGCAAACATTGATTGCAACATTAAAATTTCTCTATTATTTGTTTCAAAGGAATTCTTATCATATCTAGTCTGAACATATAAATGCCCCTTTTTTTTATCATTCTTATCCACACGATGTGCTTTTTGCAAGAACCATTCCCCTTCAACTCTTGTCCTATTAGTTTCAAGTGAATTACGTATTATCAAATTATCAAAAATAAATTTCAACTTCAATAGATTTTCCCCCAATTTTAAAATCCACTCTTTATTCCTAGTGCTTACAGCAAAGGTTCTGTTAAGCTTCTTATCATCTAACTGAATTTCATTTGGTTCCTTATTATCAGTTAAATATAGCACGTAATATAAAAAGGTATTAAAATTAATAATACATCTATATTTAATAGGCTCATCCGTTTCATTCTCTTTATCACTTTTATTATCATCAGATATACAATTCTCGCTTTCTAAAACATCTAAAAGTGATTTTTTATTTTCATCAGCTACAGTCATTGAATCATAAATATTATCAAATTCAAATTCATATTTCCATGTTTTTTTTCCTGGCTCATATTCATTACATTTATTTAAAAATACCCTCTCACGTTCATCATCAATATCTGAAGATTTAGTTTTCTTTTTAAAGAAGCTAATTACAGGAGTTTCAAATTCTGAACAAGCATCCCAAATTTTTGCAAACTTTCGAATTACGGTAAGGTCAGTATTCTCAACTAATAACTTTTGCATTAATTCAGCTTTTATAATTTCATGAAATTCTAACTGCTCACCCCTTGAGTTAAATCTTTCAAAATATAAATTCAAGTCTAAATCAATAGGCATAATACTTAGAAAGATTTTAACTTTATTGAATAAATAATCATAAAAATCCATCATTGTAATATCTGAATATTCTTCATCATTCATAACATAAGCACTAAGAGCATTTTTAGCATTTTCGTATCCTCTACTTAGTTCGTCATTATTAATATTATCCTTAAATTCAAATAAATTTTTTAAAGTTATATCTGAACGTTTTCTTGCAGAAAACTTCAAATTAATTTTATTGATATATTTTAAATTTACACTATCTCTATAATTATTTTGAATAGCAAGACTTATTAAAAGTAATGCTGTAAATCTTTGTTGCCCATCAATAATAGAATATTCTCCATTATCTTCACTAACAACAAGAGTTCCTATATAGTATTCTTCTCTTCTAGATTTTATAGAATCAAGTACATCAATTATGAGCTGACTAATTTCATCATATGTCCAAGCGAAATTTCTTTGATACAAAGGAATTGAATATTTATTATTATTCATAAGCTCAAATATTGAAAGTGGTTTTCCCATTTAATTATTTCCTCCCTGATCATTTAATCTTGAGATAATATCATTTGAAGTATAGTTTTGAAATAAATCAGTATTAATCTTTGATATGAAATCATTTGGTGTAGCTGATGAAGCTAATAAATGAAACAGTTTTTGAGCAGGCTTTTTCAAAAATTTTTCACCAGCTGCATAATTTGCCTGCATTGAATCACCAATATATTTTGCCATAACACGTGGATAAAAAGCCCAAACAAAAATTTTCTCATTTATCTCCCTAGTAAGAGCCTCACTACCAAATCTATCTTGAAACAAAGCTATCAAATTAATAAATAAATTAATATTTCTTGAATACTTTCCAACCTTACTCGTAACAAAAGAATATATCTCATCTGATAAATAATTACGAGTAATATTGTCTTCGTAAAAATTTTTATTGAATAGTTCATAAGAATACTCAATATATTTAAAAAAGGCCTTTCCATTAATTATGGGCATACATAGCGAATTAGGAAAATCAATTCCATGTTCTTTTAACTCTTCATATAATTTTAAGTAAGGATAGGATTTTTTATTTAAATCAACGCCTTTAAAATCGTCAATGTAATTTGTAGTAAATTTCAGTTCACTAGTATTGCTATTTTTCCTCTTTGTTAAACCTGTTTCTCCATTTGCCCAGCGTCTAACCCTAAACAAGTGCTTATCAAACAATTGTTCTAGATTTAACAAACCATTATATGCCTCTATATCATTATACTTTTCCCATTTTTCCACAGTAGTTTCATCTGCCAAGCTCCCTATAGCTCTTAAATGATAAGCCTTTAAAAGATCATGAGCCTCTAATTTCTTACCACGATTGTTTTGCGAATCAAATAATTGAAAGGCCTCTGCAAGTTTATCTTCTGGCATTTCAATAACAGATACTTTACATTTATTTAAAATATAATAGCTTAATTCATACAACTCACTATCTGATATAAGATTACACAAACTACTCCATTCATTGTAATTTTCTTTTGCATGATTTTGTGATATACCTGAATATTTTCGCGATAATAGATTTTTTGCACCAACTGGTAGTGAATCTTTATTAACTACCAACAAGAATAAAGCTATAGAGATTAATCGTTGTTGACCATCAACAATATCTAATTCTTTTTCGCTTTTATTATGTAAGATTACTGTTCCTATTCTATAATCACTAGTATTTCTATTAATTGCTTCTCTTATATCATAATATAAATTTCTAATATGCTTTCTTTCCCATTTATATGGTCGTTGATAATTTGGTATATTCAATCCTTTTCGAAATAGTATCTCTAAAATAGATCTAACTTCAAACTTGATTTTACTCATATTATACCTCCAGAAACAAAACATGTTTTATTTTATTTAAACCCTCTTCATAAACTCCACATACAAACTCTCTGGAACCCTATTATGAAGCTTTATCTCAACTTTTATTGGTTTCTCCCCTTCATACTTAACTACATCACCTTTTCCTATATAGATATACGGCTGTACTTTTCTGTCTATCTCCTTATATTTTCTAACAAAAAGATGCAGGTTAATTCCTCTTTCTTTATTGAATATTATGTTTTTTCCTCTTTCAGAGCTTTGTGCTGTACTATTTGGTGTTTCCCATTGGAACAAGCTTCTACTTAGGAATTCATCTTTATAGTTAATGCTTTCCTTTATATCTTCATCCTTATTTAGGTCCACAAAAAGGAAGTATTCTTTTCCATTTGCCATTAATCCACTTCCTCTAAAGGAACTATGTATCTTTTCATAATTAGATAGAAGTGCTGCATCCACCATTTGATACTGTTCATATAGCTTAAAAAATGGCACTCCAAAGTTTTCACTACCAAATCTATTCTCATAGGTTATAAGTCCATAGTTTAACAAGTCCACTATGATTTCCTTATACCTTTTATCTGATAGTATCTTTTCAAAGCTTATTAGTTTTACTAATTTCTCTCCAACTAAATCAAAAAGTTTAATACAATTACTCTTTTCCCTTGAATCATAATAATCTTGGTTTAGTGTTCTAAAGGCATGTTTAACTGTTTCTTCATCTACAGATTGAATATACTTTCTTATTCCCTTTGAAGCTTCATCTAAATTTAACTCACTTTTATTTATTAATTCCTTGATTATGGCAAATTCATGAGGTCTTTTTAGAGGTAATTTATCTGATAATTCCTTTAAAACTTTATAAAAATCCTCATCTAAAAGCTCTAAAGCTTCATAAGTCTTTTCAACCTTCTTAAGAAATCCCTGATATGTCTTTCCATAATTAATAAACTTAAGGGGATCTGGTGCTCCATCAAACTTAACATAGTCCATTAACTGATAAGGAATCTTTCCACCTAAAAGAGATTTAAACTCATTATATTCTTCCTTTAAATACTTTAAGCTATTAAAATTCTCTGTGTTAAGCTGATTTAATATTCTTTCCTGTGCAATTCTATCCATCTGAATATTAGAACATCCTGGAATATCAGAAAAATCTGTAGCAACTGAAACCTTTAAACTATCCTTATCATAATATCTACCACCCTTTAAGGCTAAGGCTATTAAAAAGGCCTTGTTATGATTTCCTATAAAATCTAAAACAGTTAAGAATTCTTTACTCCTATGCTTTCTTAATCCTCTTCCAAGCTGTTGTATAAATATTATTGGTGAATTAGTTGGTCTAAGCATTAAGACCTGATTAATTGAAGGAATATCAACCCCCTCATTAAATATATCCACTGTAAATATAACCTTTAATTCATGGTTTTCATTTTCAAGATTTTTTATTTCCTCTGTTCTCTTGTCTATAGAATGATCCCCAGTTAAAGCTATACTAGGAATACCAGCCTCATTAAATTTCTCAGCCATGTAATAGGCATGTTCCTTATTTATGCAAAATCCCACTGTTTTTTGCTTACTTCCATCAAAGCCATAGAAATTCATCTTATCTATAATAAAATCAACTCTTGAGTTAATCATTAATCTCTTAGAAATCTCAGAAATATTATCTAAATCAATATTGCTATAATCAACTGCATCTATATCAGTTATTCCAAAATAATGAAATGGTACAATAAGTTCATGCTCTAAAGCCTCATTTAATCTAATCTCTAAGGCTACATTATTATCAAAAACCTGAAAAATATCTCCAGTATCACATCTTTCTGGAGTTGCAGTTATTCCAAGTAAAAACTTAGGAGTAAAATGATTTAATATTCTCTCATAAGTGGGGCTTGTACTATGATGTGCCTCATCTATAACTATGTAGTCAAAATCATCCCTATTAAACTCTTCTAAATTTCTACACATGGTTTGAACAGTAGAGAATAAATAATCAGCTTCCTTCTCCTTTGAGTTTCCTGTATAAAATCCCATGGTGATATTTTTATTCTTACATAAGCTTTTATAAGTTTTCTCTGCACTTCTTAAAATATCTTCCCTATGAACTAAGAATAATAACCTTTTAGGATTAAAGGCCATAACATCAAAAGCTGACATATAGGTCTTTCCTGTTCCAGTTGCTGCAATAACTAAAGCCTTATCCTCTCCAGCACTTCTTAATCTTTCAAGGTTTTCCATAGCCTCTTTTTGCATAAAATTAGGTTTTATAACTTCATACTCACTAAAATCAATAGCTATTTCCCTTTGCTTTTCCTTAATACTTTTAATAAACCCATTGTATTTCTCTAAAAATTCATCATCAACAATTCCTGTTGAGCTCCATATTCCCTCATATTCCTCTAAAACTTCCTTAACAAAGTCAGTGTCCTTCTTAGAAATAATCATAACATTCCACTCAACATTGCTCTTTAAAGCCCTTTGAGTTATGTTAGATGAACCAATTATAATCTTAAAATTATCCTCATTCTCAAATATGTAAGCCTTAGTGTGAAACCCCTTTTCACTATCAGCAATAAAAATCTTCAAATCTATATTCTTAAAACTCTTTACCTTCTCCAAAGCCTTTGGCTCAGTAAAGTTTAAATATGTAGAAGTTATTATCTTCCCTTTAACTCCCCTTTCCTCTAAATCCCTAAAAGAATCCAAAAGAAGTTGAAGCCCACTAAAATTAATAAAGGCAACACTAAAATAAAAACTCTTACACTCCCTTAGACTCTCCTTAAGTTCCTCTAAAAGATTTCCTCTTTGAGAATTAACAATAAGCCTGTTCTTAATAAGATATTTATCTTCAATGATGCCTTTAGATCCTACCTCTTCAATTTTATCCTTTATAACTTTTTCCTTTATATCCTGTAATACACTCATTCTAATGCTCCTAATTTTACAATATACAAATATATAAAGATAGTAGTTTCCTTACTTTAATAATAACTATAAAGCTTCAAACCCATCTTTATATATTTGTATTTACTGTTTTATTTTAACATTAAAACAATTTTATTTCCATTTTTAAAAATAAAAAACTTATATCCCTTTTTCCTCACCAAGCCCATCAACATACTCCTTAGCTTCCTTTAGTCCAACTCCAGTAATCTCTCTGCATCTCCTTACAGCTTCAACATTCTTCCCTTCTGAAAGCAGTCTCATTAATTCCTCTTTTTCTTCCTTTGTTACAATTTCAATTGCTCCAAACTTTTCAGCAATCTTATCTAAAGTAATCCTCATATGCTTAAGATCATTTCTCATTTGACTAATAACACTAACTAAAATCATCAGCATACAAGCACCTATAATTATCCATACACTATTTATATTAAACTCCATATTTCACCCCTCCTACATTTTAAACCTTCTTCATATTACTAGAGCCATAGGCATTTTCAGCCTCTCTATATAACTTCTTATAGCCTGAACCCACTTCATTTTTCTGCAATATATTTGAAAGGAGCCATGTATTCTCAATATACACAAACTTCCAATACTCAAAGTCACTTCTGCTATAATTATCATTTCCCTCTATTATCATTCTTTTCCCCTTTGTATTAACTATGTAATCCCTCATGGAGAAATTAACCTCAACCCAAATAAATCCCCATTGCTTTTCATCCCCCTCAAAGAGACTTATTATTCTACACCCCTTAAACTGAATATCCTCTAAAACATTTTTCTTATTTTCACTTTTAAGCTCCTCTAAAACCTTAAGATGCTTATTATATAATGAAGTTGTAAGTAAACTCTCCACCCTTTCATATTCATCATCATTCCAAGCATACTGAATACTATAAAAGGTATCTTCCACAACAGATTTTATATAATTAATATTCCAATAAGGATCCTTTAAGGCTAACTCCTTTAGCTTGTCACTTTTACGCTTAACCACTTTACTATACCTATCCATCTCAACAAACATTAAAACTACCCCTCCAGACAGCAAGAAAAAAGCTACTGATCCAAAAAGAAGTTTATGTTTCATAATAAATTTGAAATCAAAGGCACTGGCACCATCTTTTCCACCACCACTTTCACTTGATGATATAAAGCCACCACCTCCTGCTCCACCGCCTCCACCGCCTCCTCCTGCTCTTGCATAAATAGGCTGTGAAGGTACTATTAGTAATAATATAAATAAAATCTCTATAATTCTTCTACACTTTTTATTCCTCATTAATCTCTTCCCACCTTAATATTATCCTTTGCTATGGCCATAAACCTTTGAACATCTCCAGAAATTATATTACCTATCTTAACTACTTCTCCATTTACATTCATAACTATAGATTTCCTCAGTATTCCTTCCCTTTCTTCAATAGAAGAAATATCATCATATAAAAAGCTTTCTATATGCTCCAAACCTAAATTTAACTCATAAAAAAACACTCTTTTATTTGTTGCAATAAGTATCCCTGGTCTATATCCTCTTCTGCATACAAAAGTTAAAAGAGAACACTTCAAATAACATAATGGTCTTTCATCATAGTCAAGTTTCTTAATTGCTTCATTATAAAATTTACTCATTAAAAATCACCCCATAAAACCCCAGAATGTTACTAATATTATATAACAAAACTGTTAATATTTTAAATTTATTACTCTTTATTCTTCTAACCCTTCCCTATAAAATTTTCATAACTTTTTTCAATTATATACTCATTTAAAGCAAGAAAATAACTCATGTATTTAAGATAAAGCTTTATAACATTTTTTCAATTATACACTTACTTTAAAAATTTCAACTAAAATCTTCTTAATCTTAAAGCATAATCTCTTAACTCCTTATTAATTCACATATACAATCCATCTCAATCCTACCTAAAGTTTCAATCACACTAAATTATTATTCATCATAGTTTATTATATATGGACAGTACTGTTAATTAATAAAAGCCCTAAACTTCTTTCATAAAAAAAGAAATAATCTTAGATTAAGCCTTAGGAGGGAATAAAGGTGAAATTACATGAAGCTAAAATATTGTCAACTGTTAAGGTAATTGACATAAAGGCACAGGGAGAACTAAGGAGAAGATTTTTTGACCTAGGAATAATAGAAGGAACAGATATAAAAGTTTTATATGGTGGCCCCTTTGGTGACCCTAGAGCCTATTTAATAAGAGGAACTGTAATAGCCATAAGGGAAGAAGAATGTGAAGAGATAGAAGTAATTTAATAGTAGGAGAAAAAGATATGAGTTTAAACAAAAATTCTACTGGAATTAGCTTATTATCTAAAGAAAAATCAAAAAGAAATACCAAGGAAGACTATGTTGTAGCATTAGCAGGAAACCCCAATGTAGGTAAAAGTACAGTTTTTAATGCTCTAACTGGTTTAAATCAACATACTGGAAACTGGCCTGGAAAAACAGTAGCTAAGGCAGAAGGATACTATGAATTTAAGGATTCAACCATAAAGATAGTAGATTTACCTGGAACATACTCATTGCTATCAAATTCAGAAGAAGAAGAAATTGCAAGGGATTATATATGCTTTAATGATCCAGATATAGTGGTTGTTGTGGCTGATGCAACCTCCCTAGAAAGAAATCTAAACCTTTTTATACAAATATCTGAAATAACAGAAAAGGCAATCCTCTGCGTAAACTTAATTGATGAAGCAGAAAAAAATAACATAAAAATAGATTTAGATTTGTTATCAAAAGAACTAAACGCAAACCTTGTTTCCTCCTCTGCCAGAAATGGAGTTGGCATAGAAGAATTAAAAGAAGCCATCTTTAAAGAAATCACCCTAAAAAACTCCAAAAAAAATGCAATAAATTATGATTACCCTATAGAAAAAGCGATAGAAGAAATAGAAATCATACTAGATGAAATCCTTGAAGTTCCTAAAAGAAAAAAAAGATGGATAGCCCTTAGAATTCTAGAAGGAAATACAAGCATCTTAAAATCCTTATACAATAAATATAATATTCAAGAAAAGTATATAAATATGATAAGTAAAATAAAAGATGAGCTTAATAAAAATTATAAGGATGAATTAGTAGAAGATATAATAATAAAATCCATAATAAAAGAAGCTGAAAGAATAGGAAATAAGGTTGTTAAAGGGGGAGAAGAATATACTGACTTCCAGAGAAAAATAGATAAAATACTTGTGTCAAAATCAACAGGAATACCTATTATGATAATGACCCTATTAATTGTCTTGTGGATAACCATAACCTTAGCAAATTACCCATCTGAAATGCTTGCTAATATGTTCGCCCATGGAGAACTTTACATTAGAGACTTCTTCTCTGGACTAAACTTACCTCCTTGGATATCAGGAATATTAATAGACGGCATTTATGTTACCTTAGCTTGGGTAATTTCAGTAATGCTACCTCCTATGGCAATTTTCTTCCCTATGTTCACCCTTTTAGAGGACTTAGGATACTTGCCAAGAATAGCATTTAACCTAGACAAATGTTTTAAAAAGTGCTGTGCCTGTGGTAAACAAGCCCTTACCATGTGTATGGGACTTGGATGCAATGCAGCAGGAATCATAGGATGTAGAATAATTAACTCTCCTAGAGAAAGGATTATAGCTATATTAACTAATGCTTTTATGCCTTGTAATGGAAGATTTCCTATGCTAATTTCCATAGCAGCCATATTCATAGGTGGAATATCTGTGGGAATAAAAGAAAGTTTTATATCAGCCCTTACAGTAACTGTAGTTATAATTTTAGGAGTCTTAATGACATTACTAGTATCAAAAATCCTATCAAAGACAATACTAAAAGGAATGCCTTCAAACTTTATATTAGAACTACCTCCATACAGAAAACCTCAAGTAGGAAAGGTCATAGTAAGATCAATATTTGATAGAACTCTCTATGTTTTAGGTAGAGCCATTGCAATTGCAGCTCCAGCAGGGGCAGTTATATGGATATTCTCTAATATAATGATTGGTGATGCCTCAATTCTAACAATATGTGCTAACTATTTAAGCCCACTTGCTAATGCCATAGGGGTAGATGGATATATATTAATGGCCTTTATCTTAGGATTACCAGCAAATGAAATAGTAATGCCTATAATAATAATGAGCTATTTAAGAGCCACCACAATGTTAGAATTAGATAATCTATATGAGCTTAAAGAATTATTAGTTGCTAATGGATGGACAATCCTAACTGCAATTAATGTTATGATACTGTGCCTAATGCACTACCCTTGTGGTACAACTCTCTGGACAATCAAAAAGGAAACTAAGAGCTTTAAATGGACAGCCCTAAGCTTCCTAATCCCAACAGTGGCAGGCATAGTTATTTGCTTCATCACCACTCAGCTTTGGAGGCTCTTTGCTTAAAAACCTAAAAAAACCAAATTTAATAAAGAAAGCTTAAAACTCAAGAATTAAAAAGCCATAAAAAATTAAAACCATAAAACCTCAAAGGTTAAAATTCTAAAAACTTACTTTTAAATGTATAAAATTCTTATTTCCGTCTATAATCAAAATATAAAACACCAATAAAAATTTTTAAAGTCATAAATTAACTTTTATAAAACCACAAGTTAACCTTATTTAGGTTGGTTTTATTACTCCTAAAATGACCAAAGACTAGTTATTTTTACTAACTAGTCTTTTTTATTGGTGTCTATACTTTTTTAATTTCATACAAATATACATTGCTTTACAATGTATTTCCCAAGATTATTTCTCTTAAATTTTCCTTATGACTAAATAAATTTTATTCAATTTATATATTATTGAAATTATAAGCCATAAATTCTGTATATTGAACTACTCGGCATTGAAATGCCAAGATTCTTGGGCAACACACCTAACGGTGTGAGATTAACCAAGCTAACAAGGGCGTTCCGACCTCGTTGGATACCAATAGTTTAAGCTATCAGCTTTTCCAAGTTTATTGAAGCATTAAGGTCTCTTTGATGGTGTGTTCCACATTCGGGACATACCCATTCTCTTAGACATAGGTTTTTAACTTCTATATTCTTATAGCCACATTCAGAACATAGTTGAGAGCTTGCATAGTCTGGTGGAGCAATTACTATTTCTCTACCATACCATTCAGCCTTGTATTCTAGCATTCTTCTAAATTCTGACCAACTTGCTTCTGAAATTGCTTTAGCAAGTTTGTGGTTTTTAAGCATATTTGAAACTCTTAAATCTTCAATGGCTATTGATTGGTTTTCTCTAATTAGCTTAGTTGAAAATTTTTGTAAGAAGTCCATTCTTTGATTTGCTATCCTTTCATGTAATTTAGCAATCATAATTCTATTTTTGTGATAGTTTTTAGAGTTATATTCTTTACGAGCTAAATCTCTTTGAAGTTTAATAAGTCTTTTTTCTGCCTTTCTAAAGTGTTTAGGATTAGCTTCTTCATATCCATCAGAACAAACAGCAAAAGTTTTTAATCCAACATCTACACCAACTTTTTTATCTATTTTAGGTAATTCTTGAATATTTGCATCACAAAGAATAGATGCAAAATATTTACCAGATTGTGTTCTGCTCACAGTAACTCTTTTAATATTTCCATCTACATTTCTTGAATTTTCTATCTTAACTAATCCAAGTTTAGGTAGTTTAATTCCTTTACCTACTATCTCAATATTTACATTACCTTTAGCTTTTACTAATTTAGTAGTATAAGATTGTATTTCATTTTTCTTAGACTTAAATTTAGGTTTGTCACCTGTTTTTTTGTAATACTTATCATATCCAGCACCAAGATTTTCAACAGAAGCCTGTAGTGCTATGCTATCTACTTCTTTAAGCCAATCATAGCTTTTCTTTAATTTAGCTATATCTTTAATTGAATTGGCTTTATTAAAGAACTCGCCTTTCCAATTATTCTCTTGGAAGTAGCCTTGTTGAACCATCTCCTCAACTATATTCCAATAATTATCTTTAGTTTTTTGAACACCTAAAGAATAGTTGAATACAAACCTACAACATCCAATAGTCTTGTTAATTAGCTCGGCTTGTTTCTTAGTTGGGTATATTCTAAATTTATATGCTTTCTTTCTTATCACTTATCTCACCTCACTTTACTTGTTGATTTTGAATATAGTTTCTAATTTGTTCTTCTGTATTCTCTGATACAGTAGCTACAAAATAGCTTGGATTCCATAGGTTTCCTTCCCATAGATATCTTTTAATTTCAGGATGTTTCAAGAACAGTAACCTTGCAGATACTCCCTTTAACGCTTTAATTATATTTGGAATTTGATGTTGTGGAGAACATTCTATTAACAGGTGTATATAGTCTTTATCAGTTTCCATTTTAGAAATTTCAAAATTATTATCATTTGCTATTTTTAATATTATTTCTTTAAGAGATTTATCCACATCACCAAACAATACTTTTCTTCTGTATTTTAAACGAAAATATAACTTATTTGCAAGTGTTATACGGTTTATACTTTTGGTATATGTCGTGGCAATTCATCCCATGATTGAAATCACGGGTGTTCTTGCCAAAGGCATAAAAACATAAACTATTGGACAAGTTTATTAAATCAGACTTCTAAAATACCAGTTTAAAAGAGCATTTCTTAAGCCAAGCATGATTAACCCCTATCTTCTTTCCTATTTTTTCACTAATTCCAAAGGAATTATCTATCTCTAAGATATAAGAAATTCCTCTTTCACCTAAAGAATTTCCCTCTAAACCTTCCTTCTCTCCTCTTTTATTAGAAGCCTTAAGTTCCTGAACCCTATTAACTAAGCCTTCAAAATCATCTATCCACAGAAATTCATTTTGTGAATTTATATTTTCACTCCATTTAATCTCTAAAGTCTTATCTCCCTTTAGTTCTACTTTTCCCTCATCATTAAGATTCATTTCTTCAAGGGCTACATTAGTATAGAATGAAAAGTCATTTCCATCTTCAACCTCTATCTTTAAATAATTTATATTAAGCTCATGATGCAGGTAATTTGCTATCTCCAAAAGTTGCTCCCTAACTATATACTCATGAAACTTACTAGCCTCTAAAAGATAATTTTCTCTCTCTTTCTTAGGATGACTTATGTAATATTTCTTCTTTGCCACCCATTTATCTCCTAAAGGATTATAAAACTTCTCAAGTTCTTCTTCCTTATCTATAAAATAAAGATTTCCTTCTAAATAAAAATCCTCTATTCCTCTCATTAAGTTACCAATTGAATAAAAAGAATTAGTTTTTCCTCCTATAGGAAAATTGCTCCTCTTATCACTACTAAAATTTCTTCCTGTTATTCCTGTATTAATTTTGTATATTCTAACATCCATTCTCTAATCCTCACCTTAATGTTTTATCTTACTAGTTAAATATCAATCTTTATTTTTTCTTT
>OJTV01000098.1_pt1 | contig 19054 bp, 15 predicted proteins | sample 1599791 | NCBI WGS metagenome assembly OJTV01 (sample SAMN04436617, study PRJEB24849) | human gut metagenome | biome: human gut; feature: NICU; material: stool | host: Homo sapiens | place: USA: Saint Louis, MO | collected 2011-02-17 | reverse complement strand
TCATCGGGCATTATCTGAACATAAAACACTATCAGTAAGTTGGAGTCATTACCTGGATACCTTTACCCAGGCCGATGCGCTGACCCAGACCCAGCGCCAGGAGAGCATTGCCCTGCTGGCGAAAACCATGGGCTTACCTGAGCCGGTGATCGCGAGCTATCTCAACCACCGTCCGCCGACCACCATCACGCCCGTGGACGCGCACGTCGCCGCGCTTCAGCAACAAACGGCTGACCTGTTCTATCAAAACCGCCTGGTGCCAAAACAGGTGACTATTCGCGAACGCATCTGGCAGCCCGCAGGCAAAGAAGGAGCTAAATCATGAGTCTGAATCTTTTCTGGTTTTTACCCACCCACGGTGATGGACACTATCTTGGTACAGAAGAGGGCTCGCGCCCGGTTGATCACGGCTACCTGCAGCAGATTGCGCAGGCGGCGGACCGAATCGGTTTCACCGGGGTGCTGATCCCGACCGGACGTTCATGTGAAGATGCCTGGCTGGTGGCCGCATCGATGATCCCGGTCACCCAGCGTCTGAAGTTCCTGGTTGCCTTACGCCCGAGCGTAGTCTCCCCTACCGTGGCGGCGCGTCAGGCGGCAACGCTGGACAGGCTGTCCAACGGTCGCGCCCTGTTTAACCTGGTGACGGGCAGCGATCCGCAGGAGCTGGCGGGCGATGGGGTGTTCCTCGACCATACCGAGCGCTACGAAGCCTCCGCCGAGTTCACCCGCGTCTGGCGACGTCTGCTGGAAGGTGAAACCGTCACCTTTGAAGGCAAGCATATTCACGTTCGTGACGCGAAACTCTACTTCCCGCCGGTTCAGCAGCCGCGCCCGCCGCTCTATTTTGGCGGATCGTCGGATGTGGCCCAGGATCTGGCGGCAGAGCAGGTCGATCTCTATCTTACCTGGGGCGAACCGCCTGAGCTGGTGAAAGAAAAAATTGCCCAGGTACGCGCGAAGGCGGCCGCCCATGGCCGCAAGGTGCGCTTCGGTATTCGCCTGCACGTAATCGTGCGCGAAACCAATGAAGAAGCCTGGCAGGCCGCCGACCGTCTGATTTCCCATCTGGACGATGAGACCATCGCCAGGGCGCAGGCCGCGTTTGCCAAAACCGACTCCGTCGGACAGCACCGAATGGCGTCCCTGCACAACGGCAAGCGCGAGAATCTGGAGATCAGCCCGAACCTGTGGGCGGGCGTCGGCCTGGTGCGCGGCGGTGCGGGCACGGCGCTGGTCGGCGACGGTCCGACCGTAGCCGCCCGGATTAATGAATACGCAGACCTGGGTATCGACAGCTTTATTCTCTCCGGTTACCCGCATCTTGAAGAGGCGTACAAGGTGGGCGAGCTGTTATTCCCGCATCTGGATGTCGCCATCCCGGAGATTCCGCAGCCGCAGCGGCTTCAGCTTCAGGGCGAAGCCGTGGCGAACGAGTTTATTCCACGCAAAGCCGCACAGAGCTAAGGAGCGACCATGTCTGCCACCTCACAAAAATGGCTGCTGCGCGCCGCGCCGTGGTTTTTACCCGTCGGCATTGTGGCTCTCTGGCAGCTCGCGTCATCCACCGGCTGGCTGTCGAGCCGCATTCTGCCCTCTCCGGAGGGCGTCGTAGAAGCGTTCTGGTCGCTGAGCGTGAGCGGCGAGCTGTGGCAGCATCTGGCGATCAGCTCCTGGCGCGCCGTGATTGGGTTTTCCATCGGCGGCAGCATCGGTCTGGTTCTGGGCTTGATCAGCGGCCTTTCCCGCTGGGGCGAGCGGCTGCTGGATACCTCCATTCAGATGCTGCGCAACGTGCCGCATCTGGCGCTGATCCCGCTGGTTATCCTGTGGTTTGGGATTGATGAGAGCGCCAAGATCTTCCTCGTGGCGCTGGGCACACTGTTCCCGATTTACATCAACACCTGGCACGGCATCCGCAACATCGATCGCGGTCTGGTGGAGATGGCGCGCAGCTACGGCTTATCGGGTTTTTCTCTCTTTATTCACGTGATTCTGCCGGGCGCCCTGCCCTCCATTATGGTTGGGGTGCGTTTTGCGCTCGGCCTGATGTGGCTGACGCTGATTGTGGCAGAGACCATCTCGGCCAACTCAGGCATTGGCTACCTGGCGATGAACGCCCGCGAATTCCTGCAAACGGACGTGGTGGTGGTTGCCATCATTCTGTATGCCCTGCTCGGCAAGCTCGCCGACGTCAGCGCCCAGTGGCTGGAGCGCAGCTGGCTGCGCTGGAACCCGGCCTATACCCTTCAGGAGGCGAAAGCATGAACACTGCACGACTGAATCAGGGAACGCCGTTACTGCTGAACGGCGTGACCAAACGCTACGGCGAAAACACCATTCTTAACGGGTTGGATCTGCACATTCCCGCCGGACAATTTGTGGCCGTTGTCGGGCGAAGCGGCGGCGGCAAGAGCACCCTGCTACGGCTTCTGGCCGGGCTGGAAGCCCCCAACGGCGGTGACATTCTGGCAGGAACGACGCCGCTTTCGAATATTCAGGACGATACCCGCATGATGTTTCAGGATGCACGCCTGCTGCCGTGGAAAACGGTTATCGACAATGTCGGGCTCGGTCTTAAGGGCAGCTGGCGGGATGAAGCCCGCCAGGCGCTGGCCGCCGTTGGGCTGGAAAATCGTGCGGGCGAATGGCCGGCAGCCCTCTCGGGTGGGCAGAAGCAGCGCGTGGCGCTGGCGCGTGCGCTAATTCACCGTCCGGGCCTGCTGTTGCTTGATGAACCGCTCGGCGCGCTCGACGCCCTGACGCGGATCGAAATGCAGGATTTGATTGGATCCCTCTGGCATGCGCACGGCTTTACGGTACTGCTGGTGACGCATGACGTGAGCGAAGCCGTCGCGATGGCTGATCGGGTGCTGTTAATAGAGGACGGGAAAATAGGCCTGGATCTGACGGTGGATCTTCCGCGCCCTCGCCGCGTGGGCTCTGCAAGGCTGGCGGAGCTGGAAGCTGAGGTATTGGATCGGGTGATGAAGCGCGGGGGGACGGAGTTACAGCGAGCCAAGGCGAATGCCTGATGCCCTCACCCCGGCCCTCTCCCGTAGGGAGAAAACACAAAAAACGGCAACCGAGGTTGCCGTTTTGCGTTTACCTGCCCACAGGCATTTTTTACATCAGGCGAGCGCCTTAGCAATCTTCTCGTACAGATCGCCAGACAGGTTCTCCAGCCCTTTCAGCTGCTCAAGCGCGGCACGCATCTTCGCCTGACGCTTCGCGTCGTAGCGTTTCAGACGGATCAGCGGCTCAATCAGACGCGACGCCACCTGCGGGTTACGGCTGTTCAGCTCGGTCAGCATTTCCACCATGAACTGATAACCGCTGCCGTCTTCGGCGTGGAACGCCGCCGGGTTACTGCTGGCAAATGCGCCAATCAGAGAACGCACGCGGTTTGGGTTGCTCAGGGTAAAGGAGCGATGCTTCAGCAGGCTGCGCACGTTGCTGAGCGCATCAGCCGCCGGGCTGGTCGCCTGCAGGATGAACCACTTGTCCATCACCAGACCATCCTGATGCCACTTGTCGTCGTACTCCTGCATTAGCGCATCGCGGCACGGCAGTTCGGCGGCAACGCTTGCGCCCAGCGCGGCCAGCGCGTCGGTCATGTTATCCGCTTCGTGATACTGCTTGCTCACCAAAGTGTTCGCCAGCTCGGTTTCGCCAAACGCCAGATAGCGCAGGCAGGTATTGCGCAGAGAACGTTTACCAATGTCCGCGTGCTCAACGCGATAAGCGTCAAGCTTGTTGGCGTTATAAATGGCGAGGAACTCATCGGCCAGCTCAGCAGCCAGCGTACGGGTCAGCGCTTCACGCACCGCCACGATGGCAATCGGGTCGATGATGTCAAACAGCTCGGCGATTTCAGTCGCTGACGGCAGGGTCAGAATTTCAGCGGCCAGGGCCGGGTCAATCTTCTCATCCAGCAGGATCGCGCGGAACGCGTCAGCCACATGGACAGGCAGCGACAGCGGCTGGCCCTGCTGATGGCGGTTTACGTTGAGCTTGATGTAGGTCGCCAGCAGGCTTTGCGCCGCATCCCAGCGGGAGAAGTCGTTACGCGCGTGACGCATCAGGAACGTCAGCTGCTGATCGCTCCACTTGTATTCCAGCTTCACCGGCGCGGAGAATTCACACAGCAGCGCAGGCACCGGCTGGAAGTAGACGTTATCGAAGATAAAGGTCTGCTCGGCCTGAGTCACGTTCAGCACGTGGTGTACCGGGTGGCCGCCCTTCTGGAGAGGAATGACTTTGCCTTCGTTATCGTACAGCTCAATGCTGAACGGAATATGCAGCGGATATTTCTCTTCCTGCTCCGCCGTCGGCGGCGTGCGCTGGCTGATGGTCAGGGTGTACTGCTCGGTTTCCGGATTGTAATCGTCTTTGACGGTGACAACCGGCGTCCCGGCCTGGCTGTACCAGCGGCGGAAGTGAGAGAGATCGACATTAGAGGCATCTTCCATAGCCTGCACAAAATCGTCGCAGGTGGCCGCGCTGCCGTCGTGCCGCTCAAAGTAGAGCTGCATCCCTTTCTGGAAATTCTCCTCGCCCAGCAGGGTGTGGATCATGCGGATAATTTCAGCGCCCTTCTCGTACACCGTCAGAGTGTAGAAGTTGTTCATTTCGATAACTTTATCCGGGCGGATCGGGTGCGCCATTGGGCTGGCATCTTCCGCAAACTGCAGGCCGCGCATGGTACGCACGTTATTGATGCGGTTCACCGCGCGTGAACCCAGATCGGAGCTGAACTCCTGGTCACGGAAGACGGTCAGGCCCTCTTTCAGGCTCAGCTGGAACCAGTCGCGGCAGGTTACGCGGTTACCGGTCCAGTTGTGGAAATATTCATGGCCGATAACGCGTTCAATATCGAGGTAGTCTTTATCCGTTGCGGTATCGGTACGCGCCAGCACGTATTTAGAGTTGAAGACGTTAAGGCCTTTGTTCTCCATTGCGCCCATGTTGAAGAAATCGACGGCGACGATCATATAGATGTCGAGATCATATTCGAGGCCGAAACGCTCCTCGTCCCACTTCATGGAGTTGATGAGCGAGGTCATCGCCCACGGCGCGCGGTCCAGGTTGCCGCGGTCAACAAACAGCTCCAGCGCCACCTCGCGACCAGAGCGCGTTTTGAATGTATCGCGCAGCACGTCGAAGTCCCCCGCCACCAGCGCAAACAGGTAGCACGGTTTCGGGAAGGGATCCTGCCACTGCACCCAGTGACGGCCATTCTCCAGCTCGCCTTCGCCTACGCGATTACCGTTGGAGAGCAGGAAGGGATACAGGGTTTTATCGGCGATGATTTTGGTGGTGAAGCGCGCCAGGACGTCCGGACGGTCGAGATACCAGGTTATATGACGGAACCCTTCCGCTTCACACTGGGTACACAGCGCCACGCCCGACTGGTAAAGCCCTTCCAGCGCGGTGTTGGCGGCCGGGCTGATTTCATTCACGATGCGCAGCGTAAACTGTTCCGGCAGGTTGTCGATGACCAGCTGGTTGTTTTCTTCTTTATAGTCCGACCAGGCTTCATCATTAATATGCAGGGAGACCAGCGTCAGGTCTTCACCATCCAGACGCAGCGGCACCGCAGTTGCGCTATGGCGCGTCACCTGGCTCACCGCCGTGACAACGGTTTTTGTGGCATCCAGGTCAAAAGTCAGATCGATTTCGCTAATCAGGTAATCCGGCGCACGGTAGTCGTGGCGGTATTTGGCTTGTGGCTGTTGTGTCATAGAAAACCTTATGCATCGTTTGTCGAGTAACGTTTCAATATATTCCTGTTGCGCAAATCGCGCTATGCAGAATGTTCATCTTTTCAGGGTCAAAACCCTTTTTTGCTACATTTGTATAATATGAACTCATAGTTTTTAAAATCGATAAAGATCGTCCAGGAGCGCTTTAAACAAGGGATGAGCGAGATCGAGATAAAGCTTTATTAACGAACTTTAACGAACTTCACATACCACTTTTGCCCCATCCATGCCCCACGCATAATTCTAGTCAAAGCCAGTCCACATCAGCCCTGCAGGGCAAATCGATAACAAACACGCCAGTAGTATGTTCCCCAAAATTTAAAAACAAGTGGTTCATGCCTTGACAGACAAAACCGCCAAAGCAAAAATACTGTATATTCACACAGTAATTAGCGGAGCACGTATGTTTGTAGAGCTGGTTTATGACAAGCGTAATGTTGAAGGGCTCGAAGGGGCCAGAGAGATCATTCTGGCCGAGCTGACGAAGCGGGTGCACCAGATTTTCCCTGATGCCGAAGTGAAGGTGAAGCCGATGCAGGCAAACAGCCTGAATAGCGATGCCAGCAAAAGCGATCGGGAAAAACTGAACCGCATGCTGGAGGAAATGTTCGAAGAATCAGATATGTGGCTGATTTCTGAGTTCCCGACTGTTCGCCAGGTTGGCCTGTAGATATTGTTCGGGTAATATTCCCGACGTTTGCTCGGGCATGAACACTGAGCAACCAACCGCCGCCCGTTCTTGCATACGACGGTCGGCGGCTTCCTCAGCTTCCAGGCTGCAACGCATCGAGTTTATTCTTTAAATCTTCAACTTGCTGCATTAAAGCCAGAATCGCTTCATGATGTAGCGCTGCCGCAACGCCGTAAGTATCTGGAGAGAGAACGCCTTCCACCACAGTTCCATCAGGGAGTTCACGATCACCTCCCTCAGTTACTGCTTGCGGGAAAACGTTCTTAACATCCTGCGCGATAAATCCTATCCCCCATTGTCCGGTATCTTTTCGCGTCCAGGAGCAACCTTTTAGCATTTCCATCTTGTTGAGCGGATCTTCAATTCTGGTCACCCCGTCCTTCAGGCGGCCATCTGAATTCGGGACCCACGCTCCCGGCGCTACAGCGTTGCCAGTTGATTTCATAAAGCTCCATATGGTTCCTGAGCTCGAGTTTGCTACCTGAATATTTCCTGATAAAGAACCATCTGCGGCCATTTGTGAGTAAAGTGCGCACACAGCAGCATCCGTTCCGTTGGCCCAACGTAACAGGGATCGAATTAAACCACCGACCGACCCTTCAGTTACCGTTGGTTGCGTGTAACTCGTAATACTTCCATTAACTGCACCGCCAGTTTTCTGATCGATGGTATTTAATCTAGCATCGTTACCTGCTGCCACAGTTCCAGCAACTGTTCCGACGTCCCTCGTGGCGCTACTTCCCAAACCTAGGTTTGTGCGAGCGCCTGATGCGGTTGTCGAACCTGTACCGCCCTGTGATACAGATAGCGCTGTAGTGAGTCCGCTGAGAGAGGTGATGTCGCTGTTTGCACCTTTTGCCGCCTTGCCTGAAAGGGATGTGGTAATGCTATTCCAGGCTGGGCCCGTCCATGTCGTTCCATCCGGCAGGGTTACCGTTACATTGCCAGTTCCGGAAAAAATGCTTTGCCAGTTCTGTTTGTCGTAATTCAGTCCACGCAGCGCTTCAGCACTTTGCGCCACCAGCGCAGCAGTGACCATATTCAGCGCGACGCGGGGAACCGCTGACCATGCCGCGCCGGATTGCGTTGGCCCGGTGAAGTTACTGACAAGCGTGAGCTGCGTGCCACTGTCTACCGTTTTCACTGGCAGCGTATAGGGCACACCGCCCACAGTTGAGACAATGAAGTCACCTGCGGCAAGTTCGGTAGTAAAAGAGGTTCCGGTACCGCCAACAATCGCGGACCCGTTTGTCAGGGTGATGGTTCCTGCTGACATAATGGACTCCTGAATTCAGATAATAAAAAAACCCCGCCATGGCGGGGTTTGATAGTGGGGTTGTGTCAATACATTGCGGGGATAATGGGAATACTCATTCCGGTATATCTTTCGCCGGTAACCGGGTACTTGTCGGTCCATCGGGAACGAACACGGCCATTTCCACCTTTTACCGAGTTCCCGCTCATCACCAGTCCCTTGGATCGCATGTTGCACCACCCGCTGGCTGTTGACGAGTTGAAACCATAGCAGCCAAGCGCAATCATGCTGTTGCCAATATCAACCCAGCTATTGCCCGGCGAATAAAATTGATTGCGGAAAATAAATGGACGGCGGGTGGTAGAGAAAGTGCACTGGCCAGCAGCGTTGATGAAATTTAATCCTCTCCCAGGTACAGGAGCCTGAACCGCAAAAATCGCAATATCGACATTCACAGAACGGGCAATATCGTCATAGCCCGTGTAATCCTGCCGGGAGTAAATATTATTACCATCACATTCAAGCGTAGCTGCGCTGTCATTCCAGCGGGCAAAAACGAGCCCTTTAGCCGGAAGTGCGTAAGTACCATTTACATTGACCGTTCCGCTGAAAACACAGGAAGCAACGCGGCTGACATCAGTGATCGCAATAAAGTCTGTCGAGTCCTCAATGAGCAAACCACGGTTTCCACTCTGCCCCGCAGGCAAAATCTGCCAGACTGTGCCGGGAAATGTTTTATCTTTACCCCAGCCATCTGATGACCAGACTCGCTGAGTCAGGGTTCCGTTGCCGTTATTGGTTATCCCATCGAGAACCATAATCGTTGTTATCAGATTCGGCGAACGCGTCACATTAACAACCGAGTTTGATGGAATGAAAAAAGGGGTCGCCCCGGCAACATAGCCCTGAACAGTCATGGTCTGCTGACCCCACGCCTCTAACGCCTCCCCGCCATACGACGGACATTTCATTCCGGCAGTGATGGTCATTGCCGGACGCCCGTCATTCAAATCAATATAAAGCCCCCTGGCCATCAAAATTCTCCCAGAACAATGCGACCGCCGTTCGACAAACTGACAGTGACACCGTTGTTATTGATCGTGACGCCTCCAGTTGAGTTGGTAAATCCAAACTGCCCATTTTGGGCGTAAACCCCACCGCGAACAGTCACATTATTGAATTCAGCATAACCATTCTTGTTGATAGTCCAGCCTGCTGTACCCGCACTGTAATCATTCGACTGAATGACATTGCCAATCTTGGCATTCGTGATCGTGCCATCCTGAATAAAACCTGAGCTGATAAAGACCTGACCATTAACCACCGCGAAGGGTGAATACTGACTGTCGCCGCTGCCGCTCATCAATACGAACTGATTAGCGTTAAAGCCAACCCTGGTTACTACCGGTTTCCCTGCCTCCGCCAGTACGGCAATCGACATCCCGGCGTTATACATGATGCCGTTTATCCTCACGCCTGTTTTGAGGGTGTAGATAGCCGAAGCGCCAGAGGCATCAACGACGGCGGTAAGTTTGTCCTCCAGTGCTGCAGTAACATCATCAATCTGGGCCTGCACCTGCGTTGACAGTTCGGCCATTGCATTATCAACTTCAGCAATCGTCGTTTTAACCACCAGAATATCGGCACGCACTTCTCCGTATTGTGCCCACTGGTGCTCAACAGTTCCGTGGTTCGCCAGGGCGTTCTGCAGTATTCCCTCAATGTTGGTATCGATGTCACCAGTTAGGCGTTCTCCGTCTGCAGAGGTTAGGAAATCATCTGCGATATCGCCCAGATAATCATCGGCGTTATCGTTAGACATCCCCCTGATCCAGTCGGTATACCCGGACTCGTTACCCGTTCTGTCGACCAGCTGCGCGCGGTACCAGAATTCCTGCCCTGCTTTAAGGCCGAGCTGGGTGTATTCCGCAGATGGATAAGGCACGTCTGAGAGCAAGAGTGGATCTGAAAAGTCACTGTTGGCAGTGTACTGAATTTCCGTTTTTAGCGTATCGCCGGTGTTTGCCGGGAAACCCCAGTTAAGACGAATCCCCCAGTTAATGCCCGTGGCCGTGAATCCTACTGGCTTAGGTGGGTTTCCTACTTTACCCGTCAGCGTCTTCTCTTCCGAATATCCCCATCCTGAGGAAATTTCAGCGGCATTGATTGCACGCACGCGCACCAGGTAGCGCCCGGCATAAATCCCCGGGACGTCAAATGACGTGGTGGAACTGCGAGGCATGTTCACCCAGTTTCCGTCGTTACGGCGCCACTGCCCCTCATAGGCGATAGCATTCTGCGCCTGGTCCCAGCTGACGCGCATGGTCTCGACGCTGATATTCTGCTGAACAACAGAAAACGAGCTGATCACGATGTTAGCTGGCGGGGACTGATTACCAGGAGGTATTACACTTATTGGCCGCTGGTCGATAATTGCGCCAGTATCGATACGGGCATATTTATCCGGATCGTGCCATGCGGCGGTGATCGAGAAGGTGCCATTATCATTATCGCTTACGCTGACAACACGATACTGCTGCGCGTAAAGCTCGTCAGATTCAACCACCCAAACAGCTTCGGCCTGTGGCGTCTCACTGTATGCCGTGGTGACTGTGACTGATTCACCGTTCACGGCCTGAATGGTCCTGCTCTGCGATGCTCCGGAAGGTAGGTTGAGAATAAGGCGATCACCTGCAGCTGCATCTGCCACGCGGTCTAGTTTGATAACGCGACCGTTAACGGCGCTGATGCGGCCGCCCATAACCTTTCCGGAAAGCAGCTCGTCTGCCACGGCGATGATGTAGCCCGGCTGCGGAATGTTGCCGTCCAGCCCTACATCAAACGAAACAACGCGATCCTTGTTGTTGGTGAGAATACCCCAGCGCCCCTTTCGGTTCGCTTCTGACTGTCTGGTGCAGCCGATTGCTGTCATTTCCAGCTGATTGAAGCCGTACCGCGCCACCAGCGCCTGCTCAAATACCGGCTCCATCGCGTCGGCATAAGCGTTACCCGGGTCTGACCATGAAACCAGCGCTGTGGTGTAGCGGCTTTTCGTGGTGCTGCTCGAATAGGTGAAGCGACCGCCAACAACGTTAGCGCGCGTGTAGCTGTAATCTACATCACGCGGCATGTCTGCCAGGGCCACAATCTGATCCCCGCCCCAGTAGGTCATGCCACGGAAGATAGCAGCAAAATCACGCAGGACTGTGTAGGCGTCGTTCCGGTCCTGAATGTACACGTTGCAGGTATAACGTGGTTCGGTACCGTTGCCCCCTTTGCCGTCTGGTACCATCTGATCACAATACTGGGCAACCTGATAAAGTGTCCATTTATCAATATTCGCAGCGGTCAAACGGTGACCAAGGCCGAACCGGTCAGAAACAACCAGATCGTAAAAAATCCACGCAGGGTTATCCGTCCATGCCCACTTAAACGCACCGGTCCATGTACCGCTATAAGTGCGGGTTTCAGGGTCGTAGGTATCTGGAACGCGGATAACGCGGCCGCGCGGTTCGCATGAAATTTGAGGAATAGAGCCGTTGAACTGGCTTGAGTCGAATTCGATGTAAAGCAGCGCGGTGTTCGGGTAGCGCAGTTTGGCGTCAATCACCTCGGTGAAGCTCTGCAGCGTCATCGTGTCGCCGATCTTCGCGCTGTTGGCGTCAGAGGTAATCTTACGCAGGCGGATTGTCCAGGTGCTGCCAGCCTGCGGTAAATCAATACGATGGCTGCGCTCATAACCAGACGTCGTTTTTCCGGTCACGCTGGTATTGAGTACCGTCTGCCACGCGCCGCCGTCCGTCTGCAGGTCAATCGCATAATTGACCGAGTAACCAACCAGATCGCCGTCGTCCTCCTGTTTGAAAAGCGAGGGCCATTTCAGACGCAGGCGAACTGCTGAAAGCTGCGTATTAGTAAACGTGCGCGTCCAGGCTGTAGCGCTTGATACCTCAGTTCCTACGCTGATTTCGTTTTCGGTACCGGGAATACCCTGAATATATTTTTGCGCCTGCGTTCCTGCGCGAAACTCCCATGTAACGCCGATGAAGTTTTGGGAGCCGTCAGCATTCTCCAGTGCCGTTCCGTCCAGGTAGATATCTTTGCCGGTTAGCTGCCCTGCAAACTCCCCTTCCCCAAGCGCAACGAGGATTTTTGCCTTTGCTACAGATTGCAGATCATCAGGCTGTTCGGTAGGGGTTCGGGAACTTGAGCTGCCGCCCTTGCGGCCTTTTAACACTTTATCTGTAGCCATATTGCGCCCATAAAAAAAGCCACCCGAAGGTGGCCAGAAAAAAGGTTAGTTATCTACTGCTGATCTTCGACATAAATTCCGGCAGAAATAATCGCTCCGCCGATTCGACGCTTACCATAAAGCAGAGGCACCGGGTACCCCTGTGCCGCGGTGTTTGTAACACCGCCGAATGCGTATGATGCACGGTTATCTGCGCTTTGTTTGCTGGCCAGACCTGCAGGTTGAGGAGATAGCATTTGGACAACACCTCCCAGCATCATGGCTGCACCGAATTTCGCAGCCCCATATCCCACCGCTGATAGAGTGCCACCTGAGAAATAGCCAATGGCTACCCCAACAACGACGAGCACGGCGCCAAGGATTGTCTGTAATACCCCGGCTTTTTTACTTCCTATTACAACCGGGACAATTCGAATAACTTCACCGGTTACCGGAAAACCAAAATCATCCTTCCCGATATTTTTTTTATCTTTAAAGACGGCGTAAGTCAGGCTCCTTGCTTTGCTGGTGATCAGGAATTTCTCCAGCCCGTCTATTGTTTTTGTAAGAGAGTTGATCGCCTCTGCGGTTGTTCTTATTAGGCGATGGTGAACCTTCCCGTAGGTTTTACCCAAAACACCGCCGAGCTCAATTCGGGTCATAACCTCTGACATTTTCATTCTCCATAAAAAAAGCCACCCCGAAGGTGGCTTAGATTATTTTTGGCTTTTTCAAAGACATGATCTGGCGGCCGTAGCCCAGTGGTCGTTCCATCCTTTCGCGACGGCATAAACCTTTATATCGCTTCCACCTGTCGCTGATTTATCGATATTCACTACTGAAAGAGCACCGAATATATCGTCAGATGCTGTGATTTTGTATCCTGACTCAGTGGGTATGCTGGAGCTTGAAGAACGTAGCTCCACCCATTTAGGAGCAAGGCAACGGTTAACTTCATCAACAGTTTTTGTTGAATGCTCTGATAGAATAGGTTTTTGTTTTTCCAATGAGGAAACAGAACAACCCACCAGCAGGAAGATAAAAATTGGTAAGATAATCTTTTTCATCGCACATCAGTCCTTTTGACAGATTGACTCATAGGAATCAAATTTCTTTTGGTCTTGGTCATTAATTATGATGATTGGTCCATGATTATTGACCTTTCCATCTTTGACCTCAATCCGCACATAATATGGTTTTTTACCCGTATATGCGCCGTATGAATTTTTAGCATTCACATAACCGCAAACATATCCAGTATTTTCACCAAAATCGCGGAAAAATGATTCAAACTTAGCGCTCTCCGGATCTTTGAGGGTGTCCTTGACTAAGGACTCCCCCATGTCAATGAAATCCTTTTCAGAAGGTGTGCAACTAACCACAATCAGGCTACACGCCAATATCGAAAGAAATTTCCTCATATCCCTAACCCCTTTTTTCGTTTTGCAAAAGGTTAGCACAGAGATTTGTAACGTAGAATCTTCATCGTTCTTTCCTGCCAGTAGCCACCATACGGCACGCGCTGGCTCAGATGGCCGTACAGGTGGTGCAGCAGCATATTTCCCTCCAGCAATATCCCTGCGTGATTCCACTTATCAGCCTGGACCTGCATGATCACCATATCGCCGGGTTTCGGGGGCCCGTCGAATTCACGGAATCCACATTCGTACCAGCAATCCTGATAGAAATTGTCCGAATAAACATTTTCCCACCAGGGATAATCAACCCGGTAATCGTGTAGCTCGATACCATGCGTTTGCCGGAAATAGCTCATTACCAGCCCCCAGCAGTCAAAGTGACCAAGTACAAACGGGCGCTCCAGCAGCGGCAGTTCTCCGCGCGGCTGGATGGTGCGTAAATCCCCCTCCGGCCAGCTCACAATATGCCAGGGTAAAAGCGTTGCGTCGCATTGCGCTTTATCCAGTTCGCTCGGCTGTGTCGTTGCATCAGGGTGACTGTGCGCGATGGCGATCACCGTCCCCCAGTCCTCAGCAGCTGCGTAATCTTCCGGGCAGAGGACAAAATTGTCCTCCGGCTCTGTGGCAAGGTTGCGGCACGGGTAATAACGTTCAACACGGCTTTTCTGCGCCACCACGCCGCAGCACTCGCGAGGATATTCAGCTGCAGCATGCGCCATAATGGCATCAATGGTTTTCTGCCGCATATCAGCTCCTAATCAAAGACGTGCCAGGGAACCCACCAAACGAGAGCTCGTTATTTTCTCCGAACCGAAGTTTGCAGGCCGTCAGAGTGCCGTTGCATTCATCCAGCGACGGATCGCTCACCGGGTTGTTGTTTTTGTCGAAATAGTTGGTTCCGGCATAATCGCAGCCGTCGCCGGTGCGATACTTGTTCCTGATGCACCAGGCGCACAGAGAATGAAGCTGCCGCGTCGGGATCATTTGCCCCTGCAGGTCCATCGGGCTGGATAGCGTGAACTCAACCACTTCGTTCGTTTCACTGCTCTTTGCATCGATGTAGAAAACCTTCAACTTTTCCTGGGTCGGATCAGCTGTTGGATTGCCGTCGGCAAAGTTAATCGCGTCAAGATATTTTCCCAACGTGTCATGGATTGTCACTTTCGCCTGCAGCATATCGTCATAAGCCAGGCAGAGTGCCGTTATGGAGCTATCAAGGTTAGCCACCGATAATTTTGGCTGCGCGCTGCTTCCACTCGTAGACGCTTCGATCCCCTCAATCTGGCAGGGCCAGGCTTTATACTCCTCACCCTGCCACCAGATTGATTTAGCCGGGAGATTATTTTCGTCTCCCCCTGCTGCGACAATTTCCGCCTCAGTATGAGCCAGGTTGTAGCTGTGAAATCTCAGCACCTCGCCTGTACCAAAGGCCGTTCCATCGACCTCATAAAGCCTGACTGCATCGCCGGGCTCAAGCTTCTGATAATCTGCATTGAGACTCATGGTTTAAATGCCTGGATGAATGTTGCTTCAAGGTTGAATTTCCCCGCACCGAGCCCGGTAGGTTTATACGTTTCGCAACGATACAAACCCAAAGGCTCGAGCGGCGGCTTCCACTGAAAGGCTTTCGTTCCTTCATGCCTGTCGAGAAAAGTCTTTATGGCGGAAATGTAGGTTTCGTTTCCAGTGAAGTTGAGCGTCCATTGCTGGGTTCTGGTGTTCAATCCATCCCCTGAAACCTGCTCATATCCATCGCCAAATTGGGCTTTCCTGACGCGGAAACTTGTATCAGCCTCAGCGTTAATTCGTGGGCACCAGGTGAAAATTTCTATAGTCATCCTCGCCCCCCTTTTGCCATATTCCAGATAGCGCCGCCTGGCGCTAAATCTCTCATTATCAGTTCCCTGTAACGCTTATCTGTAAAAGCACCAACTTCTCGCGCAAATTGTTCGTAGCCTGTCGCCGCCTGCGTTTGAGTGTTTCCGTTACCATCGATGGTGATATAAACCTGTGGCGCCGAAGATACAGACTGACCTACGCCACCTCCGACCGCACGAACGCCGAGTGAACCATCTGCAGATCGCGTGAGCGGCATAATGGCTTCTGGTCCTGCCTCTCCCATCAATCCAGCACCTTTCGCAAAAGCAAAGTATGTGGGTGATCTGACAATGCTGTTACTGTAAGCGCTGAGGCTGGCAGAAGCGTAAGTGCCACCCTTTGCGTTGAGCTGAAGGCCAGATGCTGCCGAATTATAAGAACCAGACGGTGTTGAGCCACCAGCAGAACTGCCAAACAAGCCGCCAAGGAAACCACCATCGCCCATAGAAGACTGCAGAGAGTTGACGATCATCGCGTTGAGGATAATTTTCTGCATTGAAGCAAGCACTGATTTCGACCAGTCCTCCCAGTCAACCTTGTTACCAGCAAGAGCTTCAGAAATATTCCCCACAAGACCAGACATGCTGTTGTTAACTAGGTCAGCGGATTGTGAGGCGTAATCCGACGCAGTATCCACCCAGTTAGCAAACCCCTCTTTCATGCCGGCTGCCCAGTTGCTTCTCTGGGCATCAGAAGCAGCATAGAAGCCCTGTTGATCGCGTAAACGTTCATCGAGATAGCGTTTATTCAGCTCCAGTTCCTGTCGATACAGCTCTTCCGTGATATCACCAGACTGATACTGACGCTGGAGATCAACATTTTTCTGTTGAAATTCCTCCCTGATACGCAGCATTTCCTGCATACGCTCACGCATACGGCTACCCTGCCCGTATCCAGTGAGCTCAGCCTGGTTTGATGCACGCGCGCTGGCGTTGGCATCGGCAAGGTTTGCCTCATACGCCGACAGCTGCTCCCTAATTTTCCGCTGATCAATAAGTGCAGCATTTTGCAGCAGAGTTTGTTTCTGGGCCTCTGTAAGAGTCGCCAGTTCCCCCTGACTCACTTGGTATTTCAGTTTTGCCAGTTCGGTATTCTGACCTGCCAGCGCGATCTGCTCTTTCTGCTGCTTGATCAGCTTGTCATAGGTATCAGCTGTTTTTTCAGCCTCGGATTTCCCGCCCTTATGGCGGCTGGAGTCACGAACTGCTTGCAACTGCCTGGCAGACTCAACTTCCATGCTAACATACTTCTCACGCCAACCAGCTGGAAGGTTCAGATCTGATGCATCGAATTCCGCCTGCTTTCGAGCCTTATCCAATCCCTGAAGGCCAGATAGCTCAAGCTGTCGCTGTGCTTTCTCAATAGCTTGTTGTTGCTTTGAATCAAGCGCGGGAAGTACTGGCCCTGCATATTTTGGCGGTGATACAGGTGTATACTGCTTGGTTACTTTGTTCAGACGATCATACATTTCCGTCAGCGAGCCAACCGCCCCCGCCATTTCAACGGTTTTATTTATAGCCTCTCCCTGAAGCTTGTTTTGATTTGATATTGTCTGATTTAACCTTGAAGTGGTTTCTGCTATATCCCTGGAAATTTTATCGTATTCGCGTTGGTATTTTATCGCATTAATGACATAACCGTTATTGGTGTCATTCTCTACGCCGAACTGTTTAGCTAAGTCCGTATATTGCTTAATAGACGCACTTGCGCTGTCTTGCTGATCTCTTAAATCATTTAATTTTCGTTTTAAAGCATCAATTGAGTCTCCGGCATCAGCAATAGCCCCCTTAATTTGTGCCGGACTCATCTGTTTCGACTTTTCAACTACTTCGTCCAAAGTTGATGCGTACTGAATAGCAGATTCACGCGCTTGCTCCTGCTTTTGATACATGGTGTACCAGGCACCAGCACCAAGCATCAGAATCCCGGGAATACCACCAACAAGGGATAGCAGCCCAGATGCACCGGCTTTAACCAAATTCATAGCCGATGTAATTTTGTTCAGCGCTTCCTGAGAAGTTGCCACAGCACGGTTTGACTGCACAAGCGCGGCATTCGCAGCGATCATCGCCTGACGCTTCGCAATAGCATTTTGCGTTGCCAGCGCTTCAGCATTGGTATTTTTTGCCAGAGCCAGTTCTGACTGGGCGAGTTGATAGGCACGTTCTGCGGCCAGAGCATCAGCAGCCGCTTTTCTTTGCGACTGGGTAGCTGATTCGGCGCGGGCAGCTGCCAGGGCTATTTCATTTTTACGAGCGTCAATCAGGTTAGCTGTTTCGCTTCCGAGATCGCTCAACTTACCGCCCAAATACCGAGCGCCACCGATAGAGGCTAAAACACCTGCAGCAGCCGCAACTGTATCAATATTGTCAGCCACCCCATTCATCACGCTGACCAGAGTAGCTGTAGCGCCGGTGGCTTCATTTGCTCCGCCAACCCAAGCCATGAAGGCATTTTCAATTTTTGTCGTTGCGGCTGAAACGGTCTGCGGCATTGCCTCGAATTCACCGCGCATTGTGCCAAGTTGGCTAATCAGGGCTGGGACAACTTTATCAGCAGTAAGCAGACCTTGGTCGGCCATTGCCTTCAGATCTTTACGAGCCACCCCCATCCCTGCGGCAAGAGCGCGGATAACCCGATCTCCGTTTTCGTTAACAGAATTGAACTCCTCGCCGCGCAGCACGCCCTGTGCTAACGCTTGGCTAAACTGGGTGATTACAGAACTTGCTTCTGCCGTGCTGGCCCCGGAAAGCTTCAGCCCGGTAGAAATGGCCTCGGTAACATCCAGTACTTGCTGTGAGCTGTAACCATATTCACGCATTGATGCAGCGGAACGCGCAAACAGGCTCGCATTATCAGAGAAGGCGGTGCCGGTTCGTTGGCTGATATCCATCAGCGCACGCTGAGATTCCGTAAAATCATCAGATGACTGAGAGGCCTGCTTAAGACGGGCATTAACAGAGCTCCATTCATCGGCCAGTGAAATAAGATGACCGGTGGCAAATGCTCCAGCGAATGCCCCGGCCATCCCCAGAGCCGACGCCTTCGCGGTATTTATCTGACTGGTAACCTCCGCCAGTGCGCGCTGAGTCTCCCGAGACGCTGCTGCTGCCTGGCGTCCTCCTGTCTGCATTACCCGGTAATAGTCATTACCCATTCGAGATGCTCGGGAAATTTCTGACTGGAATGACTGAGAATTTGCAGAAATTTTAATGATCAGTTCGCGCAACGTAGCCATATTTCACCCATAAAAAAACCCGCCAATTGGCGGGCTTCTTATTTGTCTGAGATAGTTAAAACGCTGTTGGAGAAAATCTGTAATCACCATTAGCACCATAACCAATTCTATAAATTAATGTTTTACCTAAAATAACATCAGCGCCTACCTCAACCATACCACCAGCACACCAACCATGAGGCGTTGCACTTAAAATATGTCGACCAGGTTTCGCATACAGTGTAACTTTTTCTCTTGTGCTTAAATCTGCTATTGGATTTCCATCCAAATAAACGCTTGCAAGACATGCGCTCCCAATAAATCCGGAATCGCGTTTAACAATTATTACACCAGTATCTGGCGTCTTGCTGGTCGCTTTCTTATCCCAGATCCTATCCGGTGGAACAACAGACGCTTGCTCAGTATTTACGGGTTGAGTAGAACAACCAGCCAATAATGTTAAAACCGCAACCAGAAGTATTTTTTCCATTTTATATATCTCCAGAATAATTAGTCTAACAAATCCTAATATTTTCTGGGCTAAGGAAGGTGCGAATAAGCAGGTCATGTCTTCCCAAGCTGACTCGCTGATTAAAATT
>OJTV01000093.1_pt1 | contig 19793 bp, 23 predicted proteins | sample 1599791 | NCBI WGS metagenome assembly OJTV01 (sample SAMN04436617, study PRJEB24849) | human gut metagenome | biome: human gut; feature: NICU; material: stool | host: Homo sapiens | place: USA: Saint Louis, MO | collected 2011-02-17 | reverse complement strand
GGAGCACCTCAAAAACACCATCATACACTAAATCAGTAAGTTGGCACCATTACCGTTTTTTTAGCGGAATAATCAAAAACTGGTTAATGAATAACGACAGTTTTAATCTTTATCAGCAGGCTCCCGCTCTGGTCGATAGCATACTGGCGACACTCCCGGTTATTCGCGTGTCGCCAGATGGGGGTGCTTACTGTTCAGCGCCAGGTAACATTTCCCCTCGGGCACAAAGTGCCTCTATGGTCTGCGCGCTGACGGGTTTACCTAACAGATAACCCTGAAGGGTGTTACAGCCAAGCTCGGTTAAAAAGGCTTGCTGCGCTTCGGTTTCCACACCTTCAGCCACGACTTTCAGGTTAAGTGTTTTAGCGAGAGCCACAATTGCTGAGACAGTAGTGGCATCCTCGCTCTCGCCGCTGAGCTCTTTCACAAACGCCCTGTCGATTTTCAATTCGCAGGCCGGTAATCGCTTGAGGTACAGCAGGCTCGAATATCCGGTGCCAAAATCATCAATGGAAGCCTTCACGCCCGCATCCGTCAGCTCTGTCAGCACGCGTACGCTCTCATCCGGGTTGCTCATCGCCGTGGTTTCCGTCACTTCGAGGATCAACATTTCCGGTGGCACCTGGTGAAGTGCCAGGCAGTCGAGAACCGTTTTAACCAGTGAAGGTTGTTCAAACTGCAGTGTCGACAGGTTTACCGCCATTGACCAGCTTTGATGCCCCTGGAGATGCCATTCCCGCAGCTGGCGGCAGGCTTCATGAATCACCCAGTTGCCAATGGGGACGATTAGCCCCGTTTTTCCGCCAGCGGCAGAAAAAGGTCCGGCGTCAGTAGCCCCTGCTTAGGATGCTGCCAGCGCAATAACGCCTCGAATCCGAGGACCGGGCCCGCCGGGGCGTGAAATTTTGGCTGATACAGCAGGCGCAGCTCATTGCGATCGATTGCCATCCACAGATCGTTCATTAACTGGAGATGGGTCTGCGCCAGGGTGTTCATGGAGGGCTGGAAAAAGTGGTAACCGTTACGGCCCATATGCTTCGTGTGATACATCGCCGCGTCGGCGTTAAACATCAGCTCACGCTCGGTTTTGCCGTCGTGAGGGTACAGCGCGATACCAATGCTGAGGGTCACTACCAGTTCATAGGGGCTGAGGTTGAACGGGCTATCGATCGCGCGCACCAGCGAATTCGCAAGCGATGCAGCGTCGTCCGGACCTTCTCCCTCTGCCAGCAGAACAAATTCATCACCGCCGATACGTGCAAGGGTGAACTGGCCTTTCAGAAGAAGCAGCAGACGCTGCGTAACTGCGACCAGCAGCCTGTCACCAACATCATGGCCGTAGGCATCATTGATGGCTTTAAAGCCGTCAAGATCCATGAACATCAGGGCAAAGTGGTTCCCTTCACGATCGGCTTTGCTGATGGCCTGATCGAGTCTGTCTTCCAGCAGGATACGGTTGGGCAGGCGCGTCAGGGTATCGTGTAGCGCCAGTTGAGCGAGTTCCCGGTTAGCTTCTGCCAGCGACGAGGCCAGAAGGGCGGTACGTGCCTGAAGGCGGGCATCCAGCATCGACACCAGCAGGGTGATCCCAAGAATTGAGAGCGCGACGACGCTGACCAGCACCGCCAGCCAGCTCCCGTTGATTCCCTCATGGTGAACCATTGTGGACATCGGAAACTGCGCCGCTTTCATCCCGGCATAGTGCATGCCGGCAATGGCAATTCCCATCGTGATGGCGGCACCCATGCGCATCAGCACGACCTGCGCGGCTTCGCGACGCAGGCGGAAGGTGAGCCATAATGCCGCGAGCGAAGCGGCAAGCGCAATCACGACCGACATGGCCACCCACATCTTGTCCCAGATAATCCCGGGCATCACTTCCAGCGCCGCCATGCCGGTGTAATGCATAGCAACAATACCGCTCCCCATCACCAGCGCGCCGGGCAGCAGTCGGCGCAGGCGTAGTTGCTCGCAGCTCACGAGCCATAGCGCAAACAGCGACGAACCCACGGCGATGACCATGGATAACACCGTCAGGGTGGCGTTGTAGCTCATGCTCATGGAGAGGTCCATCGCCAGCATGCCGATAAAATGCATGGCCCATACGCCGATGCCCATAGCAATACCGCCGCCAGCCAGCCAGACGCGGGCAGCGACACCTTCACTCCCGGCGACGCGTGCAGCCATGTTCAACGCGGTATACGCAGCAAGAATGGCAACAACAAAGGAGAGGACGACAAGGATAGGGTTGTATTGGCTGACCAGCATGGACGGTTCTACTCGAGTGTGGGGTTACGCTAGAGCGGTTGAGAAGGGCGAGACATTATCACCGTCAGGTAATGGCTCAAAGGGATTTAAATCCCCGTTTTTAGTGGGTAATAACGGGGTGGTTTGCGCAATCGGGCGGTTAGTCGAGCTCTGAGCAGTTCACGAGTTTCAGCGGATTAACGGAGTTCATATTGCGACACTTATCGGTTTCGGTGCTCATCAGTTCAATCCACTGCATCAGGAGTGTATCGAAAATGAGAACGGAGATTGCAAAGACAACCAGCCACCAGTATTTACGAATCATTGTGTCATTCCGCGAGAAGATCGCCAGTAAGGTGGGGGAAATATACACGAAAAACCGTGGTTGAAAAGCGGGAGAGGCGAAGGTTTACAATGCGTTGACGGAGAAGCGCAGGAAATAAAAAAGGCGCTTCCCCATGCCGAAGAGCGCCTTTTTAAACAAGCATTTAACTGATTAGTATCAGTTCATGCCGTACTGTCAGATTAGCCGTTTTCATGCTTTGAGGAGGTTTTTGTATTTTATTTAAAATCAATCAGTTATGATAAATAATGGCTGTATATTGTTCCAGTGCTTTTTGTTGTTTATGCTATTATGCAAGCAATTATGTATAAACATTTGTATAAACACTTTGGGCTGGGTGGTGGTCTATGGCTGGCGAACTTAACAAACTGAGCGACAGGAAGTTAAAGGGATTACATGGCATCCCGGCCAGTAAGATTGAGTTTTATGCTGATGGTGCCGGGTTGAGCGCTAAGGTAACGAAAGCTGGTGGCATTAGCTGGGTGTTCACTTACCGACTAGACGGGCAGAAGCTGCATCGGCTGACTCTGGGACGCTACCCTGATATGAGTCTCAAAGAGGCCCGTTCCTCGCGTGATAAATGTCGTCAGTGGCTGGCCTCTGGTAAAGACCCAAAGCACCAGTTGGCGCTAACTACTCAGGAAACGCTTAAACCGGTCACGGTGCAGGAAGCTATCGAATACTGGATACGCGAATATGCGGAAGAAAATCGCGCGAACGTTGAGCGGCATAAAGCGGAGCTACGCAAACATATTTACCCTTACATTGGGAAAATGGCCCTCATTGACTGCGAAACCCGATACTGGCTTGACTGCTTTGACAGGATGAAAAAGAAAACTCCAGTCGCCGCAGGTTATGTGTTCCAGATGTGCAAACAAGCCCTGAAATTCTGCCGGGTTCGTCGCTATGCTGTGAGTACCGCGCTTGAAGATTTAACAATTCCAGATGTCGGTAAAAAACAGGCAAAAAAAGACCGGGTATTAAACGATAAAGAGGCTGGCGATTTATGGGCTGCCATTTCCTCTGGCACTTGCTTCATGCCTTACTACACCAGGCTACTGACAATCCTAATGGTGTTTGGGTGCCGAACGCAGGAGGCCAGGCTATCAGAGTGGAGTGAATGGGATATGGATGCCTGGGTCTGGACAGTTCCCAAAGAGCACAGCAAGGGCGGCGAGAAGATTGTAAGACCTGTGCCGGATGCCATGCGCAAATTCATTGAAATACTGCATGATGAAACGAAACGATCCGGCCTTTTGCTTGGGTCGGTTAAAGGCAGTGAAGCGGTAAGTCAGTGGGGCCGCGGCGTTTATAAAAAGCTGGGGCATTCTGAACCATGGACACTGCACGATCTAAGACGAACTTTAGCAACGCATATGAATAATATGGGTATAGCACCACACGTTGTCGAACAGTTGTTGGGGCACTCAATGCCGGGAGTCATGGCGATTTATAACCGTAGTCTGTATTTGCCTGAGAAACTGGATGCGCTGAATAAATGGTATGACAGACTTGATATTTTATCAGGTGGATTCACTAACATTGTTTTGTTGAATAAGGCTGAATAATGACTAGTTTTCTAAAATTGGGTATTTTCGAGCGAGAAGCCAAAGCCCCGGAGCTAAATATTAAACAACTTGCACTACTTATGTGTGGGGTAGATCCGACAGTTAAAACTGCTGATATCCCTGAAGCGAAAGTTGAAGCTTACAATATATACTATCGACAACTGAGTAGATGGTTATCAGCATCTAAATTATTTCGAGGTGGAAACTCAACAGCCTATCCCGCAGACTATATGTTTGCTCTGGCATATCCTCTTATTGATGAAGATATTACACCACAACCCATAAAGGACAGATGCCTTGCGGCGGTGGCTATAATTGCTAATCAAAACAAAGGAAAAGAGCATCTTTATGCTATGGGAGGGGATGAGCTTTTACAGGTCGGAATTGCATTGAAAAGCAGCAAACGCGGCTTGCATCGTAAAGAAGATGAAAAGGAATATAATGATAAATTAATGGGGATGCTGGTCAAGCTTATAGCACATAAGATAGGCCATTCGTTTGGCACCTCTAAAAAACCAAGCATCTCGGCTATTTTAAACGAACTATATAAATTAGCTGATGAGGAAGGTATATCTAAAACTGGATTATCTAAATCAGCAATATATGAGAAAATTCGAAAGGCATTAAATTCGATTTATTATACGGAATGAATATTATTTTGCAGTGTTAGTAGGTATTATTTATATTTCATGTGAAAATACTAATTAATTATATTTGTTGGAGCTTTTGGCGATTCTATGATCGCCAAGGAGATTCAATTGTTATATTTGATGTGTATTACCGTTACATTCAACAGCATTCAACAGCATTCAACAGCATTCAACGACACGTAATGACACGTTATGACACGTAACGGCACCCGACAGCACCTAACAATACCTAGCTCCATCCACGGTCCCTACTAGGTCATTACTTGCTAACTTTTTCCATCTTTGTTCATGGTTATTCATCACTGTTCATCAGCGTTCATCATTGTTCATCTTTGTTATGAACAATCCAAGGTGAATCAAATCGTTAAAGAACGGTGATCTTCGGCGAGTTATTGAAATTCATGATTTTTTCTCTCGAGACAGCCGTTGAAATTACTGTGGAAACTGTTTTAAACAGGGGAGCGTTATCTTGATGGAATTTCTATCTTTCAATGGAATTGCGTGTTCTTTTAAAGGATTCCAGAATCAATGGAAATGCTGGTCGTTTATCCACTAATCTCTTCGCATAACATTGAAACAGTGGAGGCAGCATGCAAAATATAACCTTTACCCCGCCAAATCCTGAACAGCGCCGCACCCTTTTAGAAGAGTACGGCTTTAAGTTTGATCGCCGAATCCGTGAAGATGAATGCAGCGAGATCACCAGTCTTTCCCGTTCCAGCCGCTGGAAGATGGAGCAGCAGGGGCGCTTCCCTCCGCGCTGTCACTTTGGCCGCAATAGCTGTGCTTGGCTTCTTTCGGATGTGCTCTGGTGGGTTCGTAATCCGCCAGCAGTAGAGAACGTCAATAACCCATACAGCCGTAAATCTGCTTAATTAACCACAGGTAATCTGAGATGAAAAAGATTAATGCCCTCCACGGGCAGGGATTCGCTCACCCTGTAGCCAGCCAGCACGATATTTCAGCGAACCGTAAACAGGTTATTTCCGGTGACTGGTCGCCCATTAATCGCGGTGAATTTACGCTTGCCGATCTGGGGTTGCGCCACAACGGTAACGGGCTGGTGTGGCTGCGTTCCGGCGTGTCCGTGCATGAGGCAGACCATGATGTAGGGATAAGCGGCAAGGACAAGACCAAAGGAAGGGTTAATGGTCTTCCTTTTGAATTTGTCGGCCAGTGGCAGGAATACCCGACTAAACGCAGCTTTGCCGTTTCAGTATCTACGGAACTACGCCGCCAGTATTACCCGGACGATGCCACTTTTGGTAAGGCGATGCGTGAGGCGGGTTATATCCCCGTGCGCACCCGTAAATTGACCGGGAAGCTGGCAAGTTACTGGCTGTATAGAGTAACGGGTAACGATAAGGGGGTATGCACAGCAGAACCCGCGCCCTGCAAGGCTTCCGCGCCAGTTGTCCAGATCATATCTAAGCCTCATCCGTGGTTTAAACGTGTGGCACTCGATGGTAAATGGCAGTACGTCTACGCAGATCACATCCGCTTTCTGACGAAAAAGCGTCATCGCGTCGATGGTGTTCGGGTTCAGGGGTATACCGCTGGCGGGCTGAAAGTGGAGGCTATTGTATGACCGGCAAAACAAAGGCGGCCATGCCGGGCCGCCAGTGCAATACCGCTTTACTGAAACATCGCCAGATTACCAGGCTTGCCGCTGGTGGTCAAACTTTGCACTCGCCCGTTTTGGCGAGGTCAAATTATCACCAGGGATTCAAAATCCGAGCTGGAGTTCAAAATCTGCGCTCCCCCGTTTGGGGGTGCTCAAATCATGATGAGGCAGCCGCAAGCGATTTGCATAACTCAATCAGGGTTGCGCAGAATTTGAGCCGACGAAATTCGCACGCGCAAACCAAACTCGGTGATATGCCGAGTTTAAACAACCGCGTACGTTTAACGTACGGACATTGCAACCCATTGAAGGAACTTGATTATAACGAATCGTTAGAATCGGCTGGCAACAAACACGAAAAGTATTCGGGTTCGCCTGAACATCAACACTGCTTAGGTTCGGCAATCATCTTTAGAGGATGTATCAAGGAAAATCAACAATATGCAGTTGAGGTTTCGACGAATTTCTTCGGTAGCTGCAATGGCAGCGCATTTTTGCTCTACGAGGTAAATCAACAACGTACAGTTTTGCACCGTAATCCAGATTTGGCTTACGAGAGGGTAGTAACTCAAAATTACGAGGTTAACCAGCTGTCTCTGAGCGAGTCGGATAACAAACCCTCTTTAAGAGGGGAGGCTCTGATTTCGGCAGTGCCTCACAGCGCTAACGAAATTAGCCCTGTTCAGGAAAAGAGAAAGGGTGGGATTTCAAATCCTACCCTTTGGCTGGTGGTCTACCGACAAACTACCGAGAACCCGGCAGTAAACAGCATTACGGGGAGTAATCCTGTTCAGCCTTTTGGCTCGATGCCTCTTGTGATGAGCTCACGGCGGGCAAGTTCTTTCAACCAATTAGCAAGGCTGGTGCCATCTCGATCCGCTTCTGCTTCAAGCTGCGCTTTTAGTTCAGGGCTAATGCGCATATGGAAAGGTGGAGATTTACCCGCACCGCGAGGCTGGCTATCACGGACAATAATCTCTTTTTCTGTTGACATGTGTACACCTATAGATCTATCGTTAATCTCGTTAGGTGTACACACTAACATGTGCATCTCTAAAAATACAACGCCCCCGAACGGTATTACCAGTACCGAACGAGGGCTAACCACCACCGTTAGCTTAGATAACGAGGCAGCTATGAAAGATCATATCACACACCCGCAAGGGCGGAAGTCCTACATCTGGCGTTTTCTCGCACTGAGCGTCATCGGGCGCAACGTCATTCACATCACCGCCGCTACCGAACGCGAAGCCCGTGAGCAATCACCTGCTGGCTGCGTGATGGTATTCGCTGGCCGTCTGCCAGTTCGGGAGGCTCGCTATGCGTGAGCCAATCAGCTTAGACCAGGCCGAATATAAATCAGCGCTGGCCGCTTCACTCTTTGAAACCATTCTGGAAAAAGCCTGTGCTGAGTGTTCTGAAACCCTGCTGAATCATATCTCTCTGGCATGTGACCTTAATCAGGAAATCCACCGGGCATTAATCGCCGAGCTGGGTATGGGAGATGCGAAATGAGACAGGTGCCTTTTGAAGTCCTGATGCACGCTGAAAATGCACTTTCAGAGAGTGAGTGCGCAATGTCTGTACTGAGCATGTGGATTGACAGCATTCCCGACGGTGACGAACACCGTGAAGAAGCCTGCCGTGTCGGGGCGATTATGTCTCTGCTGCACAAATCTATCGGCGAGCTGGTGAAAGCGCGGGAGGCATATGTTGCGAAATCCTGAAATCAATGATAGCTGGAAGGATAAGGGCGGCGAGCTGGTCACGGTGAAAGATAACGTATTTAACCGGGTGACGTTCCTGCGTGATGGTTACGATTTTCCGTGCATTTTTCCGCTCGAAAGGTTCGTTAAAGAGTTCACTTTCGTTAGCTGGGGGCTGCAAAAATGAAAAACGCGCCTAACCTGAAACACCTACCAAAGGAAAAATTCACAGAGGCTGTTATTTTTGCTGGTGCTGATGCATACGCCCATGCGAAAGGATGGGAAGAGGGTCTGGGTAAGCAAATTGCCGAAGATACAACCCCGCCTATCTATCTGGGGCCAAAACAGCTAGCAGAGCTGGATAACCTGCAAATTATTGACAAAGGGCGCCGTAGTGCCCGTGTGTATCTGGCAGGGAGCATTGAGCCAATACTCATTAATGCCATTGGCGAGAAGCTGGCGCGGGCAGGAGTGCAGGATGCTAGGCTGTATAAGGGGATCCCAGACCGACAGCCAGAGGACTGGCACGATTATCTTGAAAGACTCCGTAAGGATAATGTCGTTGTCGATCTTCCTGTCACAAAACGCGAATCTGCCAATAGCGGTGTGGCTCCGGCATTAAACCAGATGGGTGCTAGCCAGCGCGGAGAAGTCCTGCTGGCCCACTACGATGGCGACCTTGCGATCCATGCAGATTCCGACACGGTACACCATTATAACGGTGTGGTATGGGCTCCTCTGACAGACAAAGAATTGCAGCGAGAAATGGCGCAGATCTACATCGATGCTGAGGTGGCGTATTCACAGAACGCTATCAAATCAGCAGTCGATACAATGAAGCTGGGTCTCCCAGTAATGGGGGCAACAGCCCGAAACCTGATAGGTTTCAGCAATGGGGTTTTTGATACCCGCTCAGGACAGTTCCGGCCTCACAGCCGTAAGGACTGGCTGCTCGTTGCGAGTGATCTGCCATTCAGCGAACCAGCAGAAGGGGAGACTCTGGCAAACCATGCGCCGAACTTCTGGAAATGGCTCCGCCGCTCTGTAGCGGATAATGACCGAAAAGCAGACCGCGTACTGTCTGCTCTGTTTATGGTGCTGGCGAATCGGTACGACTGGCAGTTGTTTCTTGAGGTAACGGGGCCGGGCGGAAGTGGTAAAAGTGTTATGGCGGAGATCTGCACGATGTTGGCAGGAAAGGCCAATACAGTATCGGCGAGCATGGCGGCGCTGGAGAACCCAAGAGAAAGGGCGCTGGTGGTGGGCTATTCGCTGATTATCATGCCGGATATGACCCGGTACGCTGGCGATGGTGCAGGAATTAAAGCTATCACTGGCGGGGATAAGGTGGCTATCGACCCAAAACACAAAGCGCCATATTCAACCCGTATTCCGGCGGTGGTGCTGGCCGTAAATAACAACGCTATGACGTTCAGTGACCGCAGCGGCGGCATTTCCCGGCGACGGGTGATTTTCAACTTCACCGAGGTAGTGCCAGAAAACGAACGCGACACGATGCTGGCAGAAAAAATAGAAGGGGAGCTTGCGGTAATTATCCGGCATCTGCTTGTGCGCTTTTCCAGCCAGAACGAAGCCAAACAGCTTTTACATGAGCAGCAGAAATCAGAAGAAGCACTGGCTATCAAGCGTGAAGGTGATTCACTGGTGGACTTTTGCGGCTACCTGATGGCGTCAGTCGTATGTGATGGCATGTTTATCGGGAACGCCGAGATCGTGCCGTTCAGCCCACGCCGTTATCTGTATCACGCTTATCTGGCTTATATGCGGGCTAATGGTCTGAGCAAGCCAGTGTCGCTGATGAGGTTCGGCACCGACATGCCTGGCGCAATGGCTGAGTACGGAAAGGAATACCAGAAACGCAAAACGAAGCTGGGGATAAGATCAAACGTCACACTTCACGACGACTCAGAAGACTGGATGCCTATGTGTAATGATACATCTCGTAGCAGTGGCGAAAATCAAAAGTAATGGGATAAGTGTTCACCACTATTCACCCTGCATGAAATCACATATATAACATTAACTTAAGGGGTGAACACTTTTTATTTAAGTGTTCACCAAGTATTCACCTGTTCACCTTTAATGGGCTTTTCTTTTAAAAGGTGAAGGGTTAGGGTGAACACTAGTGAATACTTAAAATTATAGTCTTCACCATATAACACTTTGAATTTAAATAGGAAAAATTCAAAGGTGAACAGGTGAACACTTAAACGCATATTTTTAAATTTTACAGGAGGGCTACATGCCAATCACTAACGAGGAACGTAGGGAACACCTGGAAAAGTTTGGTTTAACCAGTCTTGATACAATGCACACTGCCGATTACCGTAAGGCCCTTGAAGAGGAAGCGTTCTTTTGGGATGACCCACACGGTTTTGTGATGCACACCCTGTCCGGAGAACGACTCGTTACGAATACAGAACAGCTGGATGCCTTGCTCGAGCATCTGGAAGGATACCGGACTCTATTGCCTGCCCCTCCGGAATGGATGAGTGAGAAATAGCAATCTTAAGCAGATGCAGTGTTGTTCTGTGCTTTGATGATTGATTTATGTTGTTCTTGAGTTATCTTAAGGGCTGGGATTTGCAATTTATATTCATATTGAATTATTAGCTTTTTATTGAAAAAATTAAGGATCTTAGATGACTACACAAGAACCCATAACATACAAAAGAAGAACTGTTCATTATAAAAGGGCAGTAATTGGTGGTTCAAAGCAATATCTGCAATCTATTTTAGAGGAAGCCTTGGGTGAAGGCGGTGTTTATGAATTAGCATCTAGCAGAAAAGAGCAAATAGACCCTAATGATCCATCTGCTGGGTTTCACCTCATTAATAAAAGCCAGCATTACGAAAGTATTTTTTTCGGGCAGTTTTTACTCTTCGAACCGGGTAAAACTCAAGCAACTATAACGATGGAAGATAATGCCCAAGCTTATAAAATAGACCCTATAACAACCGCATCGCTTAAGAAGCGTAAAGGTGATAAAGGGACGGAAAAAGAGTTTGTAGAATCTATACTTTATTTTGGGATTTATAAAAATCATGTCTTAATTGTCCAGTCTGCCGCATTGAGAACAAAAGAGTTTGAGCAGCATGTAAATAACCTGTTTGCCAATAACACATTATCTACAACAGGCGTTACTTCTATAATCTTTAAGGACAAGCCTGCAAACTCTATAGTGAAAAAATTAGAGGCATCTCCGGTTAAGAGTGTAGTGCTAGGGCGTTCACCTATTGAAAGTGAAGAATTACAATTCCATCCCAAAACAAATAAAGAAGCGGCTAAAAGGGAAATTCAGCGTCTTGAAGCTAAAACAGTACAATTTAAGCCTGCAGGAATAGGGACTAAAATTCTTGATACAGTGCTGGGCGATGGTTGGGCTAGTAAATTGGATCTCGACGATTCACTGGATGAAGCGAATCTTAATGTTAAACTTGAGATAAGCTATAATCGTACTACCACAGGCAGCGGTCAGTTCGTACTGGATACTATAGCCAGTTCCTTGCGAGATCTTGATAATGATAGCGTTAGGGTAGAGCTTAAAAATGGTGGAATTATAACGGGCAAAGAACTGAAACTTTCTGATTCTCTAAATGTCCAAGTCCATGAAGGTTTGTTGTCAGAAGATGACTTATATCTTAAAATGTTTAAATGGTTGTCTGCGAATATACTTAATGGGGAAATAGACAACAGGGGGTAATATGAAGGTGTTAAGTACATTTATATTCACTATCCTGTCTTTTTTGATAGGAGCACTTTGTTTATTCGGTCTTATCCATTATTTTGGTGTGGATAAGTTGACTGCGCCTTCCCCAATCATTGCAGTTTTAGTTCTTCCTTTAGCTTACTGCTTGCAAGCAATTTATAAATTAAGCGATTTGAAAGAAAGTCAGCAATTAAATGGTGATGAAGCTAGGCGGCTTTTTTATATAGTTGATGTGAAACGGAGTCGGCTATTTACATGCATAGTTTTTTATTTTCTGTCAGCTATCTTTGTTGGCATATCTATGATGGTTGGCGACGGTGGGCAATTATTTAAAACAATAACCCTCATAATATCTGGTGGGTTGCTTGGGGTTACAGTTTTTACAATCTTTATCATTTATTCATTGATGAACGAAGTTACAAATTTCAAAGCTAAATTGGTTCGCCGTGAACAGGATGAGAAACACCGCAAAATGTAACTTACAGAAGATTTGTAAATTATTTGTACTCGTGTTTAGCCATGATTACCCCCGTCCCTGACTGGGGTTTTCTTTATATTTTTCATGTATATCTTTAAGAGTGGCACTCAGACGTGAGCCGCCACTGGCCGTTAAGTCAAGCTGTAGCGAGTACAGCCTGCGAGAGGCAGAAAAAGATTTAACGGCCTCCCCTCCAAGCGCTGGTTTCACGTCTCAACGTTAATTGTTACGGAAACCACTTCATGAAGAAATTACTTGAATTACGCCAGCAGAAAGCCGCACTTAAAACCCAGATGCGTTCCATGCTGGACAAAGCCGACACCGAAAAACGCAGCCTGAACGATGAAGAGGGCAAACAGTTCGACGAACTCCGCGCCCAGGCTGATGCGCTTGAAGTTGAAATTACCCGCCTTGAAGCTGTCGCTGATGATCAGCGCAATCTGCCTGGTACTTCCGTTGATGGTAAGACAGTGAGCAACGACGAACTGCGACACTACATCATGACGGGCGATACCCGCTCACTTACCACGTTGGTGCAGGCTGATGGCGGCTATACCGTTATCCCCGAACTGGACAAAGAGATCATGCGCCAGTTGCAGGATGACAGCGTGATGCGCTCCATCGCCACGGTGAAAACCACCAGAACCAACGAATACCAGAAACTGGTATCTGTGGGTGGCACTACCGTTAATCGCGGCACTGAAGGTGAAGCACGAACCGAAACCACCACGCCGAAGATGGAACGCGTTGATATTAAACTCAACCCGATCTACGCCTACCCTAAAACCACTCAGGAGATTCTCGACTTTTCCGAGGTGGATATTCTTGGCTGGCTGTCTTCTGAAATCTCCGACACCTTCAGCGCAACTGAAGAAAATGATTTTGTTAACGGCGACGGGACGAAGAAATCTAAAGGTTTCCTGGCTTATGCCCGCGCGGCCACCAGCGATAAAACCCGACCGTTCGGCACGCTGGAAAAAATGGAAACAGCCGCTGTCACCTCTGATGGTCTGATCGATCTGCTGTACAAGCTGAAAGCCAAATACCGCAAAAATGCCGTATGGGTGATGAACTCCAACACCGCCGCCACGCTGCAAAAGCTGAAAAACGGTAACGGGGATTACATCTGGCGCGATCGTCTGGTTGCCGGTTCTCCCGATACGCTGCTGGGCCGTCCGGTTCAGTATCTGGAAACCATGCCGGATGCGACTGCGGGTAAAGCATTCCTTGCTGTGGGCGACTTCAAACGCGGTTACTTCATCGTGGATCACACCACTGGCGTGCGTACCCGTCCTGACAACATCACCGAACCGGGTTTCTACAAGGTGCATACCGATAAATACCTGGGCGGCAGTGTAGTGGATTCCAACGCCATTAAGGTGCTTGAGCTTTCCGGCTCCGGTTCCTGATCTGACGTTTAAGGGGCTTCGGCCCCTTTTTGCCCTCTGTGGAGTCCAGTAATGAAAACAATAGATTTTGAAATCCGCACCTCCGATCTGAGCGCCAGCAATAAAAAGCTGGTGGGCTATGCCGTGCGATGGAACAGCCTGTCAGAAATTATCTGGGATGAATTTCGTGAGCAGTTCGCGCCAGGGGCGTTTAAAGACAGCCTGGCATCCGGTAGCGATGTGCGTGCGCTGTACGAGCATAACTATACCCAGCTTCTGGGGCGTACCAAATCCGGCACGCTGGTGCTGTCCGAAGACGATACCGGGCTGCGCTTCGAGCTGACCCCGCCGAATACCCAGCTTGGCAACGATGTGCTGGAGCTGGTGGAACGCGGCGATATCTCCGGTATGAGTTTTGGTTTCCGTGCGCTGAAAGAGGCGTGGGATATCGACCAGTCTCCATACCTGCGCACCGTGACCGCTGCCGAACTGCGGGAAATCACCGTGACCTCTATGCCTGCTTATCCTGAGTCCGGCGTGGAAATCGCGCACCGTTCGCTTTTCTCCCAACATCCTGAACTGCGCCGCGCTGGCGATAACCGTCGCCACTGGGCTGAATTAGCGGGGCTTTGATATGTGGAATATCTGGCCGTTTGGCCGTAAGTCTGAACCCTCTGAGCAGCGCAGCATGACCATTGATGAGTTTCTGGCGATGGCAGGGATTCCAAATACCGGATCAGGCGAGTACGTGTCTGCGGGTACTGCGGAATCTCTGCCGGCGGTCATGAACGCCGTATCAGTTATCAGTGAGGCGGTGGCAACAATGCCCTGCTACCTCTACCGCGTGCGCAACGATAACGGGCGAGAGGCGCGGGAGTGGCTGAGCAATCACCCGGTGGATTTTCTGCTGAACGAACAGCCTAACGACTGCCAGACGCCTTACCAGTTTAAACGCACGATGATGCGCCACTGTCTGCTGAACGGTAACGCCTATGCGGTGATCCAGTGGGGCCGCGACGGCCAGCCGCAATCCCTGCACCCGTATGCGCCGGGGGCGGTTATTCCTGAGCGTATCGGCCAGCATAAGTACAAATATACCGTTACCGAGCCGTTTACCGGGGCTGTGCGCACCTACCTGCAGGAAGAGATCCTGCACCTGCGTTACTCCACCGATGATGGCTTTCTGGGGCGCTCCCCGATCTCCATCTGCCGTGAGGCGCTGGGGTTAGGTCTGGCCCAACAGCGCCACGGTGCCAGCATTATGAAAGATGGCATGATGGCGGCGGGAGTCATAACTACAGCTGAGTATCTCGACAGCGTGAAGGGCAAACAGGCCATGGATGCGCTGGATCGCTACAAAGGCGCTAAAAATGCAGGGAAAGTGCCGATCCTTGAAGGTGGGATGGACTACAAGCAGCTTGGTATGAGCAATCAGGATGCCGAGTGGCTGGCCTCCCGTCGCTTCACCATCGAAGACATTGCCCGCATGTTCAACGTGTCGCCCATCTTCCTGCAGGAATACAGCAACAGCACCTACAGCAACTTTAGCGAAGCGAGCCGCGCATTTCTCACCATGACCATGCGCCCGTGGCTGGCGAACTTCGAGCAACAAATCAAATCTGCGCTGCTGGTGGCCTCTCCGGTTCCGGGAACCCGCTATCAGGTGGAATTTGACTCTGCTGACCTTCTCCGCGCCACGCCAACCGAACGTTATGCCACTTATGAGCGCGGCATTAAGAACGGGATTATGAACCCGAACGAAGCCCGTGAACGTGAGGGGATGCCGCCGCGTGATGGTGGTGACGAATTCAGCCAGGCATGGAAGCAGGAAGTGAAGATCAGCAAAGACGGCAAGGAAGGTGACGCATGAGAGCCGGGGGGCTGAGAATCCGCGTCACTATTCGGGTATTCACTACCCACAGGGAGCCGTCCGGTCAGGTTGTTCAGGTCTGGGAAGACGGGGAAACCATATGGGCTGAGGTTAAGGGGATCAGTGGCCGGGAATTAATGGCGTCAGGTGCCGAGGTTGCCGAAGCGACGATCCGCGTCTGGGTGCGTTTCCGCCGTGATATTACCGCAGCCAACCGTCTGAAAGTGCTGACTGGCCCGTTTGCTGGCAGCACTCTCAATATTATCGGGCCTCCTATTCCTGATTCGGAAGGTACCCGGCTGGAAATTCTCTGCAAGACAGGAACGGAAAAATGACAGCAGAAATCACCCTGGATGAAGCAAAACTGCATTGCCGTATTGATGATGATTACGAAGATACGTTGATACAGGCGTACATCGATGCGGCGCTGGAGGTTTGCCAGAAGCATATCGGCAAGCGGTTTGATAACGGGCTGGAGTTTACGCCAGCTATCAAGATTGGCTGTCTGATGTACGTATCTCAGCTGTACGAGTACCGCACGATGATTGCCGATGCTGAGGCGAAAGAGGTTCCGCTGGCTATCTCTGCGCTGTGGTCTGTCTATCGTGATGTGGGGGTGTACTGATGCCATGGCAGCCAATGCGCCGGTGCACCGAACCGGGATGTAATAAGCGGGTAAGGTCAGGTAAGTGTGACGAGCACAGGCGGGAAGCGTGGCGGGAGCAGGATGCCAGGCGCGGACACCGTCGCGCCCGTGGTTACTCAGCCTCATGGGAGAAGTACCGCGCTCAGTATCTGAAACGTCACCCCCTTTGTGTTGAGTGCCAGAAGCTGGGCCTCTACGTTCCTGCAAAGATTGTCGATCACATCATCCCTATCAACGGCGGTGATGATGTTCTGTTCTGGCCTGAGTGGAACCACCAGCCGTTATGCCAGACACATCATAACCAGAAGACCACGCAGCAGGACCCGATCACCAAAGCGAACCGTAAAGCAGGACTCTACATCGAGCAGGAAGAGCGGGCAGCACGGCGCAATAACTGGATGTATGAGGTCTGCGATGAATGAGAAAGACGTGGTGAATCTGTATCAGTCGCTGGCCCGATGCCGTGATGGCTTTATGCAGACCCGCACCAGACGCAATGAGCGCCAGCCAGTGAAGCGCATGAGCGAACGTGAGCGGGAGGTGATGGAATGCTTCCGCAACCGCTGACAGGCCGCAAGGACGGGGTGGGGGAGGTTTTCAGGACAAAACCCCAGCCGCAAGGCACCACCCGCCCCCTCAAATTTTTATGAACGGTGATTTTTTTGAAAATAAAACGAAAAGGAAAACAGTGATTTATGGCAAGACCACCCAAACCGCCCGCTTATCTTGATGAAATCGCGGTGCAGCAGTGGAAAGCAAAGGCGAAGCAACTGGCGGAACGTGGTGATCTGACGCCTGCCGACTGGAACAGCCTTGAGCTTTATTGCGTCAACTATTCGATGTACCGCAAAGCCGTGGAAGACCTTGCCAGCCGTGGGTTCAGCATTGTGAACAGCCAGGGCGGAGAGAGCCGGAACCCGGCACTGAGTGCAAAGGCTGATGCTGAAAAAATCATGATTAAAATGTCGTCGCTGCTGGGCTTTGATCCGGTAAGCCGTCGCCGTAACCAGGTAGAAACGGAAGAGGAAGACGAGATTGACCGTCTGGAATGATTACGCAAACGCCATTAAATCTGGAGAAATTCCGGCCTGTAAGCGGGTTAAACAGGCCGTGGAAAGGTACTTTTCAGACCTGAATGACTCCCGTTATGAGTTCGATACAGCGACTGTCGAGCGATTTATTGCGTTCTCTCGGCTCTGCCCACACGTCAAAGGCCCGTTGCGCCGCCAGCCAATCGAACTGGAACCGTGGCAGCAGTTCGCTTTTGCTAACCTGCTGGGCTTTAAGGTCAGGGAGTCAGGTCGCCGGAAGTACAGCAGCGCCTTTATCGAAGTACCGCGCAAGAATGCCAAATCCACCGTGGCTGCGATGCTGGCTAACTGGTTTCTTGTGATGGAGAAGGGGCAGCAGGATATCTACACGGCGGCGGTGAGCCGGGATCAGGCCCGGATTGTGTTCGACGATGCCCGCCAGATGTGCCTGCTGTCAAAACCGCTGAAAAAGCGCGTCAATATTCAGGCGCATAAGGTCATTTTCCCGAAGAGCAACAGCCTGCTAAAGCCGCTGGCGGCGAAAGCGGCCACCATTGAAGGGACTAACCCCAGCCTAGCGATTGTCGATGAGTACCACCTTCACCCGGATAACGGCGTTTATTCCGCCCTTGAGCTGGGTATGGGCGCACGTCCTGAGGCTATTTTGTTCGCCATAACGACCGCCGGGAGTAACGTTGTCTCAGCCTGTAAACAGCATTACGACTACTGCTGTCAGATTCTGGCCGGGGAAGAGAGCAACGATTCGCTGTTTGTCCTGATCTACGAACTGGACGACGAAAGCGAGGTTGAGCAGCCTGAAATGTGGATCAAGGCCAACCCTAACCTGCATGTGTCCGTTGACGCGGCGAAGCTGGAATCCACCATCCAAAAAGCGCGGGGTATACCGTCACAATGGGTGGAGATGCTGACCAAGCGTTTCAATATCTGGTGTCAGGGTTCCACTCCGTGGATGGGTGCCGGGGCATGGGATGCCTGTGCACTCGATTATGCCGAAGAAGATCTGTCCGGGATGGAGTGTTACGCCGGATTTGACCTGTCCTCAACCAGCGATATTACCAGTGTGAGTTACGCTTTCCCGTTTGAACGCGAGATCAGGCTTCTTACCCGGCACTATCTGCCCGAAGCACAACTACTTAACGTTGCTAACAAAAACCGCGCCATCTATCGGCAGTGGGTAAAAGCGGGCTGGATACGCACCACCCCCGGCGACTGTATTGACTATGATCGCATCCGTGACGATATCCTGCGCGACGCTGAAATATTCAATATCCGGCTGGTGGGCTTTGATACGTGGAACGCGACACACTTGCGAACCCAGTTACAGGGGGCTGGCCTCGATGTGGAGCCGTTCCCGCAAACCTATCTGAAATTCAGTCCGGTAGCGAAATCTTTTGAGGTTTTTGTTAACCGCAAGGTGGTGCGCCATCGTGGCGATCCGGTTCTGGCCTGGGCGATTGGTAACGTGGTGATGGAGTCCGATGCCAACGCCAATATCAAACCTAACAAAAAGAAATCCTCCAACAAGATAGACCCGGCGGTTTCTGCACTCATGGCGTTCGGCACATTCCTGGCAGAACACGAAGATTTTGCTTTCGATATGAGCGACAGTCACAAAGAGCGACTGGCTTTATTTAATGGGATTTGAGCATAAAGCGTAAAGGCAGAATTATCTTGAGGTTATCAGGAATATAAAATTGCTCTAGATCACTACATTGCTGTCGTGGAATAGGAAGAGTCTGTTTTGTTGTTTATAAATGTATTGCAGGGCTTTTCCTGTTCAAACTTCTGGTGAAATATGACTGATAAATGGGCTGATTACCTTATTTCTAAAGTCCGATATAACGATAAACACACTCACATTACCCATGTGTATGTGCATGTCGATAATGGCGATACTGTTGGAGAAGGGACATCAGAAACACGGCAGTGGGTAGTGAATAAAATCGATAGCGGCTATACCTTTTACACCATTTTCAAAGGTGATGACGGTAAGTGGAAGAAAGGTCAAAAAGTGGTTAAGGACCGTGTCAACGGTACTGATTACATTACTACTAGACCTAATGGTACATCCAAGGATAACTTAGAAAACCTTCCTGAGTACTAAACACTTTGGTTACTAAAGGCATAAAGCATCAGAATTGTTCTGGTGCTTTTTTGTTTGTTCAGCCAAAGCTGTATAAACATCTGTATAAACAATAATAAAAAAGGCGCATCCCCATGCCGAGTAGCGCCTTTTAAAACAAACATTTCGCTGATTGTTATCAGTTCATGCCGTATTTTTTCAGTTTCTTACGCAGAGTACCACGGTTGATACCCATCATCAGCGCAGCGCGGGTTTGATTACCGCGGGTGTATTGCATCACCATGTCCAACAGTGGCTGTTCAACTTCAGCCAATACCAGCTCATACAGATCATTAACATCCTGACCATTCAGTTGAGCAAAATAGTTCTTCAGTGCCTGTTTAACCGAGTCACGCAGGGGCTTTTGA
>OJTV01000080.1_pt1 | contig 21298 bp, 24 predicted proteins | sample 1599791 | NCBI WGS metagenome assembly OJTV01 (sample SAMN04436617, study PRJEB24849) | human gut metagenome | biome: human gut; feature: NICU; material: stool | host: Homo sapiens | place: USA: Saint Louis, MO | collected 2011-02-17 | reverse complement strand
TGAAAACCAGTATTATCAACGGCTCGGAAGTGTCTAGATTATCCGTGGCGATTCACAGTGATCGAAAATTCTCATCATTGTTGTATAACATGACCTCTGGTCGCTCAAAAAATCGCCTGGATAAGTCGCTCACAGGAAGAAAACCCGTATTGTGGAAGACGTTCATTCTGTCCTCCGGCGAAATGTCTATACCGGAAAAGCTAGCTTCCCGCAATGAACAGCTTCAGGGAGGGCAGGAACATCGGGCTATCAGCCTGAATATTCTGCCGGAAGACGCTGCAAAAGAAGGTGAACCCGTCGGAGAGGTACGTCGCCGCGCTGATATCCTCAAAGCTGAACTGGCGGAACAGTATGGCACGGCTGGAAAAGCCTTTATTGCCTGCTTTTTGTCGCAGCAGAATGATGATGGTAGCTTGATGTCATACAGTGAATTATCCGAACAGATAAAGGAGACGACAGAAGAATGTTGCAAGATGCTCGCGGAGGATCTGCAGTCAGACGGATATGTTCTTTCCGATATTCAGCACCGGGCGTTAAAACGCTTTGCTATTTGCCTTGTTGCTGGCGGTATGGCTGCGGAGTGGGGCATCCTGCCATTTGAACCGCAAATGATTAACGATTCGGTGATGAGCGCGGTTCGCCGCTGGCTGGATGATGGACGGAACCAGTACAACCCGGTTAAAGAAGCATTAAGCGCCATTCAACTGGAACTTATCAAACGACAGGCCGCGCATTTTGTACCGCTACAGGATAAAGAGGCTTATATACCCAGCAATCACTGGGGGTATACACATCCTAAAACTCAGGATTTGATGATTTTTGCGCCTGTATTTGACGACTGGTGCAGGCGACATAACCGTAAATCCGCAGAGGTAGCTAAGCTCCTTTCTGCCAAAAATTATCTTGAGCCGGAAAGTAAAGGGCATTACAAAAAACGTGTTCAGAACAGTGATGTTGAAGGCGTTTTCTACCAGATAAAACGATCGTTTCTCCACTGTAATATTTCAGCCGAGTTCTGATTGTATGCAAAAAAAGCAGGGGCATTTGCCTCTGCTTTTCTGTTATCGCAAGGACGGTAGCTGAGCTGTTATCCTTTCCGCCAGTAGCTGGCTGGTGTTCTGTAAGCGCTGAGGATGAAGATGCGCATACCGTTGTGATGACTGACTGCTGCGATGCCCCAGCTGAGACTGAACGTCATACAGTGTTCCACCGTAGGAAACGATCAGTGCGGCAACCGAATGGCGACAGGTATGAATACACACCTCTTTGTCAAAAATGCCCGCCCGACGAACGATCCGTTGAAAGGCTTTAACCGGATTATTCAGCGGCATTCCCTGCTTTTTGCCGATAAACAACCATGGATTTCCCCGCTGCGTTGGCAGTGTTCTGATAACGTCCAGTGCCAGTGAGTTAAGATGAACAATCCGCCCATAGCCATTCTTGGTTTGGGGTAGCCATAAGGTGCGTTTTACCGGGTCAAGGTGTTCCCACTTTGCCAGACGTAGTTCATCGCGCCGAAGCCCGGTGAGCAGCAACAGTTTGACATAGCGGGCAGCGACGGGGCTGATATCTTTATCGGCGGAGAGGAAAATACGACGAATTTCGTCCTCGGTGAAATAGCGTTGCCGGGCGTTGTTTTCCCTGAGAAGCTGTACCACCCTTGCCGGATGAACAGAGGTAAGGCTTTGTCTCCCGGCCCAGGTAAACACCGCTTTAATGAGTACGATGACACGGTTACAGGTGGCTGCTGACAGTGACATACTTAGCGTTTGCTGAAGCCGAAGAACGGCGCTGGGTGTGATATCGCTCAGCAGCATCTGACCAATGGCGGGGCGGATATGATCCCGGTAGCGCTGAACATCCTTGCCCCAACTGCGTTTCGCGGATTTTGCCCAAACCAGATAATGCTGGTTAAAGAGTTCATCAAATGTCATCTCTTGTCTCTTGTTTTCACGTTCCTGCTTAGGGTCAGTCCCGGTGGCAAGCGAGCGTTTATGCTCTATGGCAATCTTGCGTGCTAAGGTGACATCGACCTCAGGCCAGTGGCCAATGGCGATGGCGCGTTTTCGTCCATGATAGAGGTAGCGGAGCAAGAATTTTTTACGTCCTTCACCTTTGCTGACCAGACACTTCAGACCCGAAATCTCGGTATCGCTGTATTCGGCATCGGTACTGCGTGAATCTGATGAGTTTGGGGGAAGGGATTTAATGAGCTGACTGGTAAAACGGAAACGTTTCGGACTGGACATATTAGCTCCTGTGACTGGTGTAAAGAACGTCAGGGTTGACCCATCCCCGGCACGGCGCTGTTAATGGCTGAGTTGATTTTCTGGTGTGGCGAAGGGAATGCTGGTGCCACATGGGATGAATGAAGACGGGAAATGCAGAAGAGCAGGCTTTACGGTCTGCTTCTGGTCTTAAGGAGAAAGATTGCCGTCGGGGAAGATTTCACAGAAATAATATGTGCTTAAGTCGGGTACCATTACATACCATAAGTACCAATAGCGTGGTCTGTATGTAGCTGGTCTTAGAGTCGGCTACCCGGCCTACGAAATCGCATCTATAGGCCGGGTAAACGTATTACCATCTGTAGATCTGCTAATGTTTTAATAAGCAGACTCATGCTTGAATTAGCAACAGCAACAAGCAGAGCAGTAATCACAAATGTCGCAGAGGTTATAAGATGATTCTTCACACATATTGCAATGACCAACAGCCATTGAGTAGATCTTTTTCTTTATAGAGATAATTTTCATTTCATCTTTCCTGTGTTTGTTTAGTCGAAAGTGTGTTCGCAATCTCTACAGATATATTTATCAAAAACGATACCATCCAGAGCTGACCCCGTCACTGCTCCCGCAGCAGCTCCGGCTGAAGCGGCAGCAAATCTACCAAGCAATCCCCCAACTACTGCTCCAACAGCAGTTCCTATTCCCGGAACTATTGAGCCAACGGCAGCTCCTGCTGATGCACCGCCAAGTGCACCGCCAACACCGCCAATAACGCCGCCAGTTTTTTTCCCAACATTTCGCTCTCTAACGTTGGTCGATTTACAATTTGGGCATGATGCCATCTTGCCTCCCATCACTTTTGAAGATTTATTTGCAGTTGGAATGACACCTATAAATGGCGTATTCCTTGTTTTTGGTACAAAAATTCATAGTAGTTATCGGCATTCAGATGCTTGCCTTTAGAGGGAATTGGACCAAATATGTTTTAAAAACCTGTGGGAGTAATTGTCAACTTGCGCTTATCGCTCACAGCGGACCTTCACCTCAGTTAACTTATCCGCTTTGTGCCAATTGCGGGCATTGCTAATAGTTAGAGGTTTTGACCTGCCCTCCGTTGATTAAGGGCAGCGTTGAATTTGCTTGTTGAACTCACAGTTCAGGTCCGACACTTAGGTTTAGTAGTCCAATATGTTTAATTACTACGGATAAACCATTTTATGATGGCGTGGAGGACGGGGGATTCTAGTAACGGTAAGAAGTGAAAGGGCAAGAAGAGCTTGTTCCAGGTGGACGGACTGGTGAAGATCCCCATGTGGAGAGGGTTGCCGCCAGGTATCCCCGCTTGCTATTGGGGATTTTCCCATCTTATTCCCCGCGACAAAATCACGTTAAGACCAGCGGATTAAGGCGAAATGATAATTCCCCCGTTTCCCCCGTGTTTTCTACTTCACTATGAATGATTTGAGAGAAAGGAACCGTAGAGGACCGTAGAAAGACCGTAGCTGTGTGGTTAGAAAAAGGTATATCAGAGGATGTTGAGGTGTCTAAATGTAACGAACATCTGCAAAAATGGTGAAAAATCCAGCAAGAAAATAACGTGTTGCAACGACCAGAAATCTACCGTAGCTAAGAAAGGAAAAAGCCCCGCTTTTCAGCGAGGCCTTATGAATATTGGTGCCCGGACTCGGAATCGAACCAAGGACACGGGGATTTTCAATCCCCTGCTCTACCGACTGAGCTATCCGGGCAACGGAGCGCATTAAACCGCAATCACGCTCGATCGTCAACATTATTTCGGGAAAAGCTGTTCAACTGCTTAAGTTTGCGGCAATCTGTCCGCTTTCGCCGTGAAAATGCACAAATCTTCCAGACATAACCAGTGTAATACGGCAATGCTGATAGCAAGAGGAGGGCAGTATGGCAAATGACTGGCTTGAACTGCGTCAGCATGCAGATACGGGTATTGAGACGATTAAAGCGCATTTCGAAGGGCATGCCTTTGATCCGCACTGGCACGATAGCTATCTGGTAGGGATAACCCTCTCTGGCACGCAGCAGTTTCACTGCCGCCGTGAGCGTCATCGTAGCCAGCCGGGCGACGCATTTCTCCTCGAGCCTGGCGAGATCCACGACGGTGATGCGCCTGTAGAGGGCGGCTTTACCTATTTGACCTTCTATCTTGATGAGCGCTGGCTTACCCGTGCGCTACAGGGGCTTTACGAATCTACTCCAGGGAGTTATTCACTCCACTTTGACCAAACGCTGACAAGGGAGCCGCAGCTGGTGCGCGCTATCGGTGAGACATTCTCCACCCTGCATAATGACGAGATGAAAATCGTTCAGCAGAGCACAATGGATAATCTGCTCTCCCGGATCACCGCCCACTGCCACTGGCGTAAGAAACTGCCGTCGCAGTTACAAAGCGCTGCCGTGGCGCATCGTGCGCGCGACTATCTCTATGCCCATATCGGTGAGAACGTGGGGCTGTCAGACCTTGCGCGCGAGACGGGCACAGATCGCTTTACCCTGACGCGCTGTTTTAAGCGCGAGTTCAACCTGGCGCCACACGCATGGCTTATTCAGCTTCGTCTGGCAAAGGCCAGACAGCTGCTGGCGCGCGGTGACCAGCCCGTTGATGTGGCTGCCGCAGTGGGATTTGCCGATCAAAGCCATCTGGGGCGTTGGTTTCAGCGTGTTTACCGCATCTCTCCTGCACACTACCGACGGTTGTGCACAAACCTTCCAGACGTTTCCAAAAAATAACGGCACATTCATGGCTCTAATAAAAAGGAGCCACCTGTGAGTTTGATACCCTTTCTGTTGTTCGCATTTGTCGCCTCCATTACGCCGGGGCCGACCAATATTCTCGTGCTGACGAACAGCCAGCACTTTGGCGTAAAAAATACCGTACCTGCTATTCTGGGCGGGTGTATCGCGGCCAGTGCGATCGTGCTGGTATCCGGCGCGGGCGCGGGGGAAGTGCTGCGTCAGTACCCTCTGATACGTCAGATAATGAGCTGGGCAGGCGTGCTGTGGCTAAGCTGGATGAGCTGGCAGCTGTTTCGTGCCCCGGCTGCCCGTCTCTCCGCTGATAACCATACTCGATTTACCGCTCAGGCGGCGGCGCTGCTGCAGATCGTGAACCCGAAAACCTGGATGATGGCGCTGGCCGTCGTCAGCCTGTTTGCCCCAGCTGGTGACCATACATTGCGGGATATTGCGCTAATGGCGCTATGGTTTCTGCTGATCTCGATAGCCTGTTTGATGTGCTGGGCGTGGTTGGGTAAAGCGGTGAACCGAATTTTTCGCACCACCGTGGCGATGGTGCGGTTTCAGCGTCTGATGGCGCTGTGTCTGCTCATCTCCGCCTGGGCGGGCATGCTGGCTTAGGTCAGCGCTCCACCCATTCTGCATTGGGCAAAGCGTAGAATATCTTCCGCCAGGCGGTGCGCCGTATCCACATCTGCCTGGCTACGGTTCACCAGCATGCGGCTTAGGCAACCTTCCAGCACCAGCTCCATCTGTTTCGCCACCATCGCAGGGTCATCGACTTCCAGCGTGGTCAGCAGCTCGTGGGTGAAGTCATGCGCCGCCCGTTTTTGCTGCTCCGCCAACTGGTGGATAGGATGGCCTGGGTCGGGAAAATAAGTGCAGGCGGCGATGAACAGACAACCCGGGTAGCGGTTGTTGCTGACGCATTCCGTCAGCGCGGTATAGCGCGCCAGCAGCTTTTGCTCCGCGGTCAGTTCTTCATTCAGCATCAGCTGTCTGCGCCAGATATCAACCTGCTGGCTGAGATAGCGCAGGGCATCATAGAGTAGCGCCTCTTTATCCGGCCAGAAGCGCTTAAGTTCATCCAGAGGATAATCGATACGGTCGGCTACCATCTCAAGCGTGGTGCTGGCGATCCCTTGAATCTCAAGTAGTTGCAGGGCTTGTCCCAGTACGTCTTCACGTTGCACGGTTATCTCCTCCGCTATTCCCAACGGTTTGTCCCGTTTAAAGTGTTGTTTACGGTTGGCGATTGCGCAAATGCGCGCTAAATGCGGCAGCATCCATAAACCCGGTTACACGCTGCTCAGGCTGCTCATGGCCCTGTTGATTGAAGAACAGAATGGTTGGCAGCCCGAGTACGTTAAGCTGCTTCAGCAGAGCCTTATCCTGCGCATTATTGGCGGTCACGTTAGCCTGGAGCAAAACGGTCTCTTTCAGGGCGCTTTGCACCTGTGGATCGCTAAAAGTATATTTTTCAAACTCTTTGCAGGCGACACACCAGTCGGCATAGAGATCGAGCATCACCGGTTTGCCTTTCGCCTCTGCCAGGGCGCTGTTAAGTTCATCCACGTTTTTAATCTGGGTGAAGTTCAGATGCGCTTGCATCTGACCCACCGGTGTGCCGAACGCCCAGTCCTGCAGAGGGCGTACGCTCACCAGCGCGGCAGCCAGCAGCAGGATTTGCACCAGGCGCATCCATGGCTTCTTCGCCCCCAGGCTGACGATAAACGCCCATGTAAAGAACGCTACGCCGAGCATCGCCCACAGGCGCAAACCCCAGGCGTCGCCGATGATACGCTCAAGGAGGAACATCGGCAGCGCGAGGATGACAAAGCCAAATGCGGTTTTCACCGTCTCCATCCACGGGCCGCTCTTCGGCAGAAGTCGATTACCGAAAACCGTGACCAGAATCAGCGGCAGGCCCATGCCCAGGGCATACAGGTACAACGTTCCGCCGCCGAGCCACATGTTACCGCTCTGGGCGATATAGAGCAGGATGGCGCTCAGCGGCGCGGTGGTGCAGGGAGAGCATATCAGCCCAGCAATGGCACCCATCGCGAACACGCCGCCTGCGGAGCCGCCCTGCTGACGGTTGCTCATCAGCGTTAAGCGAGTCTGCAAAGCCGACGGTAGCTGCAGGGTAAACAGGCCGAACATCGACAGTGCCAGCAGGATGAAGACCGCCGACAGGCCAATAAGGACGTAAGGATGCTGCAGTGCGGCCTGGAACTGTAACCCGGCAGCGGCAACCACGAGGCCGAGCGCCGTGTAGGTTAGCGCCATTCCCTGCACGTATATAAAAGCCAGCAGCAGCGCGCGGGCGGTAGAAAGACGCTGTTTGCCGCCCAGCACAATGCCAGAGATGAGCGGATACATCGGCAACACGCACGGCGTAAAGGCAATGCCGATACCAATCAGTAAAGCCCACAACGCTGAGAATGGAAGGTCAGCGCTGTCGTTGGTTTTCTCAACCGAGGGGACCGGCATTACAGCAGCAGTCGCTTTCACTTCGCTAAGCGGCACGACTTTCGTTTCCGGCGGATAGCAGAATCCCGCATCCGCGCACCCCTGGTAGGTCACCGTCAGCGTTGCACCTTTATCGGCCTGATTCACCGTCACGGGCACGCTTAAGCGCTGGCGGTAGATTTCACTCTTGCCGTAGAACTCGTCCTCGTGCCACTCGCCTGCGGGCAACTGTAATGCGCCTACGTTTGCCTTAGCAGGGGTAATGCTCACCTGCTTGCGGTAGAGGTAATAGCCCTCTTTCACCTGCCAGGTAAGATTGAGATCGTGCTGGTTTTGCTGAAAGTCGAAAACGAACGCCTGGTCGGCAGGAATAAAGTTCGAACGGCCGGGCGCGTCAAACAACCCGGCAAAAGCTGACGTGCTGCACAGCAGCAGGATCAGCGTAAGGAAGCGTTGAGCCATGAGAGATAGTCGTTATCGCCGTGGACCACTGGCAGCACCAGCAGTTCCGGAGTTTGGTAAGGATGATGAGATTTGAGGCAGTCCAGGAGAGCCTGCTGATTCGCCAGATTGGTTTTGAGCAACATCTGGACTTCGTACTCTTGCTCCAGCTTGCCTTCCCAGTAATAAAGGGAGGTGGCACCGGGGAGGAGCGTCACGCAGGCTGCCAGTTTTTCGGCCAGCACTTTGGCGGCGAGATCCTGGGCAGAGGCTTCATCAGGGGCGGTACACAGTACGACAACAGCATCAGGCGTGTTCACAAGTCGACCTCCTCATCACGAAAGGCTTCACTATATCACGCAAGGCGGTTGGTCATTAATGAAACGGGCCGCAGAGCGGCCCGATTTTAACTATTTTTACAACCACTCACGGTTTACAGCACCACGCCGCCAATGATAAAGCCGAGGATCACGCAAAGTGAAATGGCGACCACGCCCGGGATCAGGAACGCGTGGTTAAACACATACTTACCGATACGTGTTGAGCCGGTGTCGTCCATCTCCACCGCCGCCAGCAGGGTTGGGTAGGTTGGCAGAACGAACAGGGCGGAAACCGCCGCGAAAGAGGCAATCGCCGTCAGTGGCGTAACGCCCAGCATCAGTGCCGCAGGCATCAACGCTTTTGTGGTCGCCGCCTGGGAGTAAAGCAGGGTAGCGGCAAAGAACAGCACCACCGCCAGCAGCCACGGGTAGTTGTGCAGCAGGTCGCCTGCTACGGTCTGAATGTCGCTGATGTGCGCTTTCACGAAGGTATCACCAAGCCAGGCTACGCCGAGGACGCACACGCAGGCGCTCATACCGGATTTGAAGGTGCTGGCGTTCAGCACTTCGCTGGTGTCGATTTTACAGGTGATGCTAATCAGCGTCGCGATGGTCAGCATAAACACCACAATCGCTTCGTTACGCGGCAGGACCGGGTTCTGGATCAGGCCCACGGTGTCGCTGATGGCGGTCGCGTAGAACATCACCGCGACAATACCGATCAGAAACAGCAGCACGGAACGTTTTGCGTGCGGCTTCAGCTCGAAGACCTGGCTGCCGCGCAGCCTCACTTCACCCTTGGCAAGGCGTTCCTGGTAAACCGGATCGTCTTTCAGTTCGGCGCCGAGGAAGTTACACAGCACTGCTGTGATCATCACCGCGATCAGCGTCACCGGGATACAGATCGCCAGCAGCGTCAGGTAGCTCACGCCCATCGGCTCAAGGATACCGGCGAAGAAGACCACCGCAGCGGAAATCGGTGAGGCGGTAATCGCAATCTGGGACGCGACGACGGCAATAGAGAGCGGACGAGACGGACGGATACCCTGCTCTTTCGCCACTTCGGTAATCACCGGCAGCGTAGAGAAGGCGGTGTGGCCCGTACCGGCGAGAATGGTCATAAACCAGGTCACCAGCGGGGCAAGGAAGGTAATGTATTTTGGATGGCGGCGCAGCATACGCTCCGCCAGGCTTACCAGGTAGTCCATACCGCCTGCCACCTGCATGGCGGCGATAGCGGCAATAACTGCCATGATGATTTCGATAACGTCGAACGGGATTGCGCCGGGTTTAATCTGAAAGATAAGGGTAAGAACGAGCACCCCGAGACCGCCGGCAAAACCGATGCCGATACCCCCGAGTCTTGCTCCCAAATAAATCGCCAACAAGACGATGACGAGTTCTGCTCCAAACATAAGGACCTGCCTTGCTTATTAACAAGTTGATATTGAATTGTTGTATTTAGGTAACGCCTAAAAAGAAAAAAGGCACGTCACAAGTGACGTGCCTTAAGAAGCCTAGCCAGAACGGTTACTGTTCGCTTTCATCGGTATATCGTTTCGCTTTATATGCCGGGTGCATCAGGTTCTGGGCCGAGAAGATATCGTCCAGCTCAGCTTCGGTCAACAGCCCGCGCTCCAGCACCACTTCACGTACGCTCTTACCGGTTTCGGCGCAAATCTTACCGACGATATCACCGTTGTGGTGACCGATGAACGGGTTGAGGTAGGTGACGATCCCGATGGAGTTGTAGACATAACCCTCACAGACTTCTTTATTCGCCGTGATGCCGTTAATGCATTTTTCCAGCAGGTTGTAGCAGGCGTTGGTCAGGATGTGGATGGATTCAAACATCGCCTGGCCAATCACTGGCTCCATCACGTTCAACTGCAGCTGACCCGCTTCAGAGGCCATGGTCACGGTCGTATCGTTACCGATGACTTTGAAGCAAACCTGGTTCACCACTTCTGGCACCACCGGGTTCACCTTGGCTGGCATGATGGATGAACCGGCCTGCAGCTCTGGCAGGTTAATTTCATTCAGGCCAGCGCGCGGACCGGAAGAGAGCAGGCGCAGGTCGTTACAGATTTTGGACAGTTTCACCGCCAGACGTTTCAGGGCGCTGTGTACCATGACGTAGGCGCCGCAGTCGGAGGTGGCTTCAATCAGGTCTTCTGCAGGCACAACCGGCAGGTTAGAGACTTCAGCCAGCTTCTGTACCGCCAGCTGCTGATAGCCATCCGGGGTGTTCAGACGGGTACCGATGGCGGTGGCGCCCAGGTTCACTTCCAGCAGCAGCTCGGAGGTGCGCAGCAGGTTTTTGGTCTCTTCGTTCAGCAGTACGTTAAACGCGTGGAATTCCTGGCCGAGGGTCATCGGCACCGCGTCCTGCAGCTGGGTACGACCCATTTTCAGGATGTCCTGGAACTCAACCGCTTTACGCTGGAAGCCATCACCCAGCTGGTTGATCGCATCCACCAGTTTCACCACAGAGGCATACACCGCGATACGGAAGCCGGTAGGGTAGGCGTCGTTGGTAGACTGGCATTTGTTTACGTGATCGTTCGGGTTCAGGTACTGGTATTCACCTTTCTGGTGACCCATCAGCTCCAGGCCAATGTTTGCCAGTACTTCGTTGGTATTCATGTTGACGGAGGTGCCCGCGCCGCCCTGATAGACGTCAACCGGGAACTGGTCCATGCATTTGCCGTTGTTCAGCACTTCATCGCAGGCTGCGATAATCGCATTTGCCGCGCTTTTAGGAATGGTTTGCAGCTCTTTGTTGGCCAGTGCTGCGGCTTTCTTCACCATCACCATGCCACGGACAAACTCAGGGATGTCGCTGATTTTGCTGTTGCTGATGTAGAAGTTTTCAATCGCTCTCAGAGTGTGGACACCGTAGTAGGCATCCGCTGGAACTTCCCTGGTACCCAACAAGTCTTCTTCGATACGAATGTTGTTTAACATGTGAACCTTCTTTTCAAGCTGCCGATGGATTGTACTAAACACACAGTATTTATGTGGTTTTGAATATTTTCTGACCGACGATTATTCCCTCAATCAGCCAGATGCTCGAGATCATATGCTGATGATAGCGAATTGCCGTAAGCTGGATCACTTATTATCGAGCCCATTCCATGATAATTATTAATCTGTGAAATGGGTCACCGCTTTAAAATTTCCAAAAAAAATATCCGTGCAAACTGATTGAATTTTCGCTAACCGTCACCATCTCATACAAACGCGCGTCGCGAACACATTCAGACAGGGGCCCGATGGCCTCTGCCACACAGGAGATGCCAGTGCGCTGGATACCGTTTATTGCTTTCTTTCTCTATGTTTACATTGAGATTTCCATTTTCATCCAGGTTGCCCATGTGCTGGGCGTCCTGCTGACGCTGATTCTGGTGATTTTCACCTCCGTCATCGGCATGTCGCTGGTGCGTAATCAGGGTTTCAAAAATTTCCTGATAATGCAGCAGAAGATGGCCGCAGGGGAAAGCCCGGCGGAAGAGATGATCAAAAGCGTGTCGTTGATTATTGCGGGGCTGCTGCTGATCCTGCCGGGGTTCTTCACTGACTTCCTCGGCCTGCTGCTGCTTCTGCCGCCGGTGCAAAAACACCTGACCATGAAGCTGCTGCCGCATCTGCGCTTTAGCCGTATGCCGGGCGGCGGGTTCAGCACCGGGCCGGGCGATACCTTTGAAGGGGAGTATCAGCGTAAGGATGAACAGCACGACCGTTTAGATCATAAAGACGATCGGTGATTTTGTTGCCCGGTGGCGCTTCGCCTACCGGGCCTCCGGGAGCGCACCGCGCTTCGGCAAAAACACCCACAGCCCTGCCAGCATGATAATCGCGTACAGACTCTTCCATCCCACCATCGCCAGCAACAGCAGGCAAAGCAACCCCCCGACGACCGCCAGAGCTTTATAGCGACCTTTCAGCAAACGACATCCCGCCAGCATGCACAGCAGGTAGATCATGATGAAAATGCCGTTGGCGTAGACGATCAGCGCGTCCAGATTAATCTTCAGTGCGTAAATACACAGCGTGCTCACCGCGCAGCAGCCCAGTACGGTATTCAGGGCATTCAGCGGAAGCTGGCGTTTAGACAGGCGCGCGAGGCGATTCTCAGGTTTGTCGAGCGCCTGCGACCACACCAGCCGAGCAAAGCTCTGGATATAAATATTGAGGCTGGCAAAACAGGCGAGATAGCCGATGACACAGGCGATCCATAGCGCCTTCACGCCGAACAGTTCCACCACGATACCCGGCAGCGATGCCGCGGCGGCGAGATCCGCTCCGAACGCGTGGAAGTGTAAGACCAGCACGGTACATGCCCAATAGACCGTACCTGCCAGCAGCAGGCCTATCATCAGCGCGCGGGGGAAATCGCGTTCAGGCTGCTTAAATTCAGAGGCCAGATGGGCAAAGGCTTCCAGGCCGACAAAACACCAGAACATGACGGAGAGCGCGGCGAAAAGCTCGGAATGGTCGACGTCTGTCACCGCAGGGAAGGGAATTTCCTTTATTGTGATATCGCCCGCCCACCAGATTGCGACAACGAGCGCGACAATCAGCACCGCAACCAGCGTCTGCAGGTTGGCGCTGGAGCTGGCGCCTCGAGAACCCACCCACCAGACGATCGCCAGCGTACCCAGTTCGGCCAGCAATAACTGCTCGTTATGCCAGCCAAACAGCGCCTGACCAAAGCCGGTCGCAATATGCAACGCCGCAGGTAGGCCAACCGGAATGACGGAGAGAAACAGCCAGCCGGTGACACGCTGCAGCCGCGGGCCAAAGGCCAGTCCGACAAAGTGCGCCACGCCGCCCGCGCTGGGGAAATGCCGCCCCAGGATGGCAAACACAATGGCTATCGGGAAAACCAATACAATCAGCGCCGGCCACGCCCACAGGCTATTATTTCCAGCCACCAGCGCCGCCAGTGCGGGTACGGCAAACACGCCCGTACCTAACAAGGAGGTTGAGAGCAGTCCGACGCCCTGCGCCAGCCCCAGCTCCTGCTTGAGTCCACTCATTCACATCGCCCTGCCAGTACCAAAAGAGAGGCGATGGTAACACTTTCGCAAATTTTTTTTTCGACTCCCCCTTGAAGGGGGAAAAAGCTATCCCCATCTCTCAGGGCACTAGTCGGAAAACCGCATGCGGGCCGGCGTCATCCATAACTGATAATGACTTTCTCAAAGGAGAGCTATCAATGAGTATTCGTCCGTTACATGATCGTGTGATCGTCAAACGTAAAGAAGTTGAAACCAAGTCTGCTGGCGGCATCGTTCTGACCGGTTCTGCAGCAGCCAAATCAACGCGTGGCGAAATCATCGCTGTCGGTAAGGGCCGCATCCTGGAAAACGGAACTGTGCAGCCACTGGACGTTAAAGTTGGTGACATCGTAATTTTCAACGATGGCTACGGCGTGAAATCCGAGAAGATCGACAATGAAGAAGTGTTGATCATGTCCGAGAGCGACATTCTGGCAATTGTTGAAGCGTAATTTACGCACGAGAATTTGAGGAAATAAGAACATGGCAGCTAAAGACGTAAAATTCGGTAACGACGCTCGTGTAAAAATGCTCCGCGGCGTAAACGTACTGGCAGATGCAGTTAAAGTGACTCTGGGCCCGAAAGGCCGCAACGTAGTGCTGGATAAATCCTTCGGCGCGCCAACCATCACCAAAGATGGTGTTTCTGTAGCACGTGAAATTGAGCTGGAAGACAAGTTCGAAAACATGGGCGCGCAGATGGTGAAAGAAGTTGCCTCTAAAGCAAACGACGCTGCTGGTGACGGTACCACCACCGCGACCGTACTGGCGCAGGCAATCATCACCGAAGGTCTGAAAGCCGTTGCTGCGGGCATGAACCCAATGGATCTGAAACGTGGTATCGACAAAGCTGTCGCCTCCGCTGTTGAAGAGCTGAAAGCACTGTCCGTACCATGCTCTGACTCTAAAGCCATTGCTCAGGTTGGTACTATCTCCGCTAACTCCGACGAAACCGTAGGTAAATTGATCGCTGAAGCGATGGACAAAGTCGGTAAAGAAGGTGTGATCACCGTTGAAGACGGTACCGGTCTGGAAGACGAACTGGACGTGGTTGAAGGTATGCAGTTCGACCGCGGTTACTTGTCCCCATACTTCATCAACAAGCCAGAAACGGGTGCTGTTGAGCTGGAAAGCCCGTTCATCCTGCTGGCTGACAAGAAAATCTCCAACATCCGCGAAATGCTGCCAGTACTGGAAGCCGTTGCGAAAGCAGGCAAGCCTCTGGTTATCATCGCTGAAGACGTTGAAGGCGAAGCGCTGGCGACCCTGGTGGTTAACACCATGCGCGGCATCGTGAAAGTGGCTGCTGTTAAAGCACCTGGCTTCGGCGATCGCCGTAAAGCGATGCTGCAGGATATCGCTACCCTGACCGGCGGTACCGTGATCTCTGAAGAGATCGGTATGGAGCTGGAAAAAGCGACCCTGGAAGACCTGGGCCAGGCGAAACGCGTTGTGATCAACAAAGACACCACCACCATCATCGACGGTGTGGGTGAAGAAGCCGCTATTCAGGGCCGTGTGGGTCAGATCCGTAAGCAGATCGAAGAAGCGACTTCCGATTACGACCGTGAAAAACTGCAGGAGCGCGTAGCGAAACTGGCTGGCGGCGTTGCGGTAATCAAAGTCGGTGCAGCTACCGAAGTTGAAATGAAAGAGAAAAAAGCACGCGTTGACGATGCCCTGCATGCGACCCGTGCTGCGGTAGAAGAAGGCGTGGTTGCTGGTGGTGGTGTTGCGCTGGTGCGTGTTGCCGCTAAACTGGCAGGCCTGACCGCACAGAACGAAGATCAGAACGTGGGTATCAAAGTTGCGCTGCGCGCAATGGAAGCCCCTCTGCGTCAGATCGTCTCTAACGCCGGTGAAGAGCCATCTGTGGTTGCGAACAACGTGAAAGCGGGCGAAGGTAACTACGGTTACAACGCAGCAACTGAAGAATACGGCAACATGATCGACTTCGGTATCCTGGATCCAACGAAAGTGACCCGTTCTGCTCTGCAGTACGCGGCATCTGTCGCTGGCCTGATGATCACCACCGAGTGCATGGTAACCGACCTGCCTAAAGGCGATGCACCTGACTTAGGTGCTGCTGGCATGGGCGGCATGGGCGGTATGGGCGGCATGATGTAATCGTGCGTTCTACGTCGTAGAATGTGAAAAACCCCCGGGCAGAAATGCTCGGGGGTTTTTCTTTTGGTCATCTTTTAGGTATAAGATTTACACACGGACAACTACTGTCCAGCTTATTGAAAACGAGGAATAACATGCGCGTAAAAGTCTGTGCAGGGATTGTAGGGGCAGCATTGCTGCTGGCGGGTTGTAGCTCCAGCAATGAGCTGTCGGCAGCGGGCCAGGGCGTTCGCTTTGTGGAAGATAAGCCTGGCAGTGAATGCCAGCTGTTAGGCACGGCAACCGGTGAGCAAAGTAACTGGATGTCAGGTCAGCATGGCGAGGAAGGTGGCTCGATGCGCGGTGCGGCGAATGCCCTGCGTAACCAGGCTGCGGCAATGGGCGGTAACGTGATTTACGGCGTGAGCAGCCCAACGCAGAGTATGCTGTCCAGCTTCGTGCCGACCGCCAGCCAGATGAACGGCCAGGTCTACAAGTGCCCGAACTGATGGCCTTTTTCCCTCTCCCTGTGGGAGAGGGTTAGGGTGAGGGGAAACTAGCACTGCCGCAGCTGCAAATCCAGCGGCGTCTTGCTCGGCTCTCCGCCAATCTCGCGTGCCAGCTTCGGCACCATATAGCCTGAAACCAGCGTTAATAGTTCGCGCATAATCTGCCGGGCTTCTTCATCCGTCACCATGAAATGGGCCGCGCCCTGAACGCGATCCAGCACGTGCAGGTAATAGGGCATCACGCCCGCATCAAACAGGGCATTGCTCAGGTCAGCCAGCACGCGGGCGCTGTCGTTCACGCCGCGCAGCAGCACGCTCTGGTTCAGCAGCGTCACGCCCGCTTTACGCAGACGCGCCATCGCCGCGCGAAAGTCATCGTCAATTTCGTTCGCGTGGTTGATATGGTTCACCAGCAGCACCTGCAATCTTGACTGCTCCAGGCGTGACACCAGGCCGTCAGTGACACGTGCCGGAATGACAATCGGTAAACGGCTGTGAATACGCAGGCGCTTAATGTGCGGAATGGCTTCAAGCTGGGTCAGCAGCCAGTCCAGCTCATGATCTTTTGCCATCAGCGGGTCACCGCCGGAAAAAATAATCTCATCCAGCTCCGGATGGGCGGCGATATAGTCCAGCGCGACCTGCCAGTTGCGTTTATTGCCCTGGTTTTCGGCATAGGGGAAGTGCCGACGGAAGCAATAACGACAATTTACCGCGCAACCGCCTTTTACCAGCAGCAGGGCGCGGTTGAGATACTTGTGCAGTAAACCCGGCACCACGCTGTTCTGCTCTTCCAGCGGATCGGTGCTGTATCCCGGCGCGGTGACAAACTCATCCTGCGAAGTAAGCGTTTGTTTTAAAAGTGGATCGTCGGGGTTGCCTTTCTCCATTCGCGCCACAAACGCACGGGGAACGCGCAGGGCGAAAAGGCGCTTTGCCTCGCGGCCTGCAAGCAACTCTGGGTGCTGATCGAGGTCTAAAAGACGCAGCAATTCATCAGGACTGGTGATTACATCGGCAAGTTGCGATAACCAATCTTCTCTGGACGGGGTGTTTAGGGTTACAATATGCGCCATTTTGTGGCTTAGCTACCAGTTAACAAATTTAGAGGGCCTTATGGCAACGTACTATAGCAACGATTTTCGTGCTGGTCTTAAAATCATGATGGACGGCGAACCGTACGCGGTTGAAGCCAGCGAATTCGTTAAACCAGGTAAAGGCCAGGCATTCGCACGCGTTAAGCTGCGCCGTCTGCTGACCGGTACCCGTGTTGAGAAAACCTTCAAGTCTACTGACTCCGCTGAAGGCGCTGATGTTGTTGATATGAACCTAACCTATCTGTACAACGACGGCGAGTTCTGGCATTTCATGAACAACTCCACTTTCGAACAGCTGTCTGCTGATGAGAAAGCGGTAGGTGATAGCGCTAAATGGCTGCTGGATCAGGCTGAGTGCATCGTGACCCTGTGGAACGGCCAGCCTATCGCTGTCACCCCACCAAACTTCGTTGAACTGGAAATCGTTGAAACCGATCCAGGTCTGAAAGGTGATACCGCAGGTACCGGTGGTAAACCAGCCAAACTGTCTACCGGCGCAGTGGTTAAAGTTCCACTGTTCGTACAGACTGGCGAAGTGATCAAAGTGGATACCCGCTCCGGCGAATACGTATCCCGCGTGAAGTAATTTACGTCATGATTGAAGGCGCAGCGCCCGCTGCGCCTGATTTTTGCAGGCAGGGATGATGAAACGTACCGTTAAAATTCTGCTTCTGTTAGCGCTTTCCAGCGCATTGCTTTCCGGCTGTAACACCACCCGTGGGATGGGACAAGATATCCAGGATCTCGGTCATATCATTTCTCACGCCGCCAGCTAAGTTCGTCTAATTTTCCTAAAAATGCTTCCTTTTCCGTCAACCGGCGGGATCTTGTCTATTCTTAAGTTGCTATACACAAAACAACTTTGGCTATAAAAGGAAGATATTATGGTTAAGAAAACAATTGCAGCGATCTTTTCAGTCCTGGTACTTTCTTCAGTCTTAACAGCCTGTAATACCACGCGTGGCGTCGGTCAGGACATTTCTGAAGGTGGTAGCGCAATCTCTGGTGCGGCAACCAAAGCTCAGCAGTAATTAACATACGGTACGAGACCAGCGGGTTTCGTACCGTCAGCTTTCTGATTCCTGCAGGGATAAGAACGGAGAAAAACGCGTATCCATATGCAATTTCATGCGGATATTGCGTTTATAGGTATACACCGTTTTTCCGTTGATACTCAGGTGAGCGGCAATTTTTTGATTGCTCGCACCGTCCATCCACAATGTCAGCACTTTCTCTTCCTGTCGGGTCAGCAAGGGGGCCGCCGCCGTTGGCCTGTCAGCGCTGGCGCGTGAGATTAATGCGTCGTTGATCGTCGTTGCCACTTCTTCGAGACTGGCGTTTTTCAACAGCGACGACCACACCGGGAACTGTCCGAGCCAGTCGGTCATGCCGCGGTCCTCTCCCGATTGCAGCAAAATAAACGGTAATCGTTCACTGGCACTCAGCAACGACGAGAGCTGCTGAAAATGATGAATATCCTGCCTGAAGCCGTAAAGATCGGCGATAACCAGCGTGGGTTTCCATTGCAGAATGTGCTCCCTGGCAAGGAACAGATTATTTAACCCGGTCACAACGTAGTGTCCCGGGAACAAACCGGAATGATTGAGCCATGCTTCAAACCCTGTGCGGGTGAAGTGACAACGGTCAATCAAAAGAATTTTGAACATATTTTATTCGCAGTCGGCTAGTGGTTTGGCTTCCTGCCATCAGAAAGCACATCATCATAGAGAAGTCGGATGAGTGCTAAATGCCGGAACTACGCGCCATACTGCGGCTATTTCTTGCCTTAACGTGTTCAGCAAAAAATGATTGAAAAAAAATAGCACGCTAACCACAATATGGGGCGTAATCTCTGCCTTACGGGACGACCCGTAAGCGTTTCTTTCACCGGGGACGGCCCCAACTTGTATTAAGTTAAGGAGCCTGAAATGTCCTGGATTATTCTTTTTATTGCTGGCCTGCTCGAAGTGGTATGGGCAATTGGTCTCAAGTACACCCACGGATTTACCCGCCTGACGCCCAGCGTCATAACCGTCACCGCGATGATCGTGAGTATTGTCCTGTTATCCTGGGCAATGCGCTCGCTGCCTGTGGGAACGGCTTATGCCGTCTGGACGGGCATTGGTGCGGTGGGGGCCGCCATCACCGGCATTCTGCTGCTGGGAGAGTCAGCGAGTCTGGCGCGTATCGCCAGCCTCGCCTTGATTGTGGCCGGGATCGTTGGGCTGAAGCTCAGTACCCATTAATGGGGTTGTTTTACCCAAATAAGTTTTGACACATCAAACCCTTGCCGGGTCGCGACGTCCAGCATCTGCTGTTTCATTTCTGACGAAATAGTTGGCGTGCGGGAAAGTATCCACAGATAGTCGCGATCCGGCCCGCAGACCAGCGCGTGACGGTACTCTCTGTCGAGCGCGATCACGTTATAGCCGCCATAAAACGGGCCGAAGAAAGAGACTTTGAGCGCGGCCCGTCGCGGGTCGCCCGTGAAGTACGCTTTCCCAATCGACTGCTGCCACATCTCCCGATCGGGATTATAGCCCCGGTTGATCACCTGAATACCGCCATCATCCATCGGGCTGTAATTCGCAGTGACCTTCTCTAAGCCCTGCTCAAACCGATGGTCGAGGCGCGCGATTTCATACCATGTTCCAAGGAAGCGTTGTGCATCAAAAGGCGAGACGACGGTAACGCCTGGAGGCGGGGTAGGGGAACTGCAGGCAACCACTAAAAACGCGGCTGTCACCGCGGCGATAACAGGCAGAATGCGCATAGGAGTTTCCTTACTGTTTTTTGTTAAGTGTAGATGACGGCAAGAAAAATGTGGTTTTTGTGCGGTGTGTTTCGCCGGGTGGCCACCCCGTGGATTTTGTAGGCCGGGTAAGCGTTAGCTGATTAGACTTGAGATAAATGACAGGGACTAGGTGAGATAATTATGGGAAGAACTGGGTCAACATGGGAAGAGACTGGATGGAATATGCAATAACCTTACAGTATGTGAAAATCAGACCGGCCCGAAAAAAACAGAACTCGCACCAGCCTGATTGCAGATATTACTCCTTTTTCCCCGTATCGGCATCAGGTTCGCCATCAAACAGTTTGCCCTGCATCCGATCCAATTCTTCTTTTCTGACCCGCTTCACCACGCTGTAAACCCACTGTAGTGAAACACCAAATTTGCGGGCCAGCTCGTGATGGTTGCGCCCGTCAAACTCCAGGAAGATTTCCCGGTCGCGCTGGCTGACCTTCCAGACCATCCCCATCGGGAAATAGACGTTTTGCCCGCCCCAGACCTGCATCATGCGGTTCGCGACAGCCTGACCAATCTGGTCGGCAACTGCGGGTTCGATATCAATAATCTCACGGACGGTCTCAGAAGTGTGCTGTGCCAGTTCCACCAACAGTTCCGGCCCTTTACTACGAAACTGATTCAGGTCACTCATTGCTTCACCCCCGCAGCTCTGCGCTGCCACTTCTTCAGTTTCTCAATAACGCTACTTGCCTGCTCATTGCTGAGCCAGCGTAACGCGCTGATGCCCGTTTCCCGTTTAACCCACAGCGCCAGCGCCTGCTCTGAACTGTCACGGACGACGCCTGCCGCAGCCATTTCAAGCCATAGCGCACGGATTTTCTTTGACTGCGGATGGCTGTCGAGCGGTAAGCCGGACCTGGCTTTTCCGGCAGGCTTAATGCGAAAGCCTTTCTTTTTCATGGATTCCAGCACGCGGTTTAGCTGTGGGGTATCCATCCCTTTGGTTGAGGCTTTGCCGGTCAGCCCCTGTAGCATCTGGCGGTAGGTGTCCTCATCCATCTGGAGGTCGCTGCGGGCAATATGAATGAGTTGAATAAGACGCTGCTTAGTCATCATTACCACTCCTTTTACCTGCGCTACCGATATAGTCGACATATAAAGGAAGCGCGACAGGCCAGCACAGGAACATAACGGCCCAACTGATCCAGTATCCGGCACCGCTGTAACGTGAGTAAAACCCTGAACGGCGGTGCAGTTCAGCAGTACACCACCCCACGAGACCATACCAGAACAGGGCACATACAATTGATTCAGCCATCATAATGAATACCACCCCAGTTAATATGAATGTTACGGGCTGTAGTAACCGGATCGTTATTCCACCATGCACCTGACATGTAATTTTTAACCTGTTCTCGTCCAGCAATAACGCCAATTTGAATGCCGGGCCTTACGTTCTTAAAAAAGGCGCGAGCAAAAAGATATTTAGGGAAGGTGCGAACAAGTTCCTGATATGAGATCATCATATTCATCCGGAG
>OJTV01000075.1_pt1 | contig 22224 bp, 36 predicted proteins | sample 1599791 | NCBI WGS metagenome assembly OJTV01 (sample SAMN04436617, study PRJEB24849) | human gut metagenome | biome: human gut; feature: NICU; material: stool | host: Homo sapiens | place: USA: Saint Louis, MO | collected 2011-02-17 | reverse complement strand
CTCCGGATGAATATGATGATCTCATATCAGGAACTTGTTCGCACCTTCCCTAAATGTCACTGCGTCGCAGCAGTTAGCGCCGCCTCAAGCCCGGCAAACGGGTCTGCACCCTCTTCATCAGGATCACGCTGCCAGCGCAGCAGCATGTCGCTCATCGTGGCTTTCGATCCCTGAGCATTAAACACAGCAGTTGCAATTTGCGCAGCCTGAATGTCTCCCCGGATATCACCGATTGGGCTGTGTTTATCAAATTCAGCCCAGAGCCTGAGTTCACTGGCAGACATGACATCCCGAAGCTCTGATAGAGTGCGCCCCATGCGGAGCGCAAGCGACATCAGAAACCGCATACCGGGCTGTGCTACTTTCCCTCAGCCTCCTTCGGATCAGTGGTCAGGTTAAGAGCCTGACGCAGCAGCCGCGCATGAACAGGGCCATATACCGCTTCAACATCGGCAAAATCATCTTTGCTGAACACCGGTTCACCCTGTTCGTCAAACAACACGTCAATAAATAATGTGACATCAGCGCGGAGATTTCGGTGCGCACGTTCTGACACGGACAGCTCACCATCAGTATCACCAGGCTTAATCACGTCCTGCCAGTGCAACCATGCTTCTGCTGATGGCTCCCTGAGCATAATCGTTACACCATCCCATTCCGGCACTTCAACAGTAACGTGACGGAATGCAGACTGACGCGAAAGCGCGAGCTCCTTAATAGATTTCATCGGTTTCTCCTTATGAGCCTGGATCAATTTTCTGAGGCTTACCTTTTAGACGCAGCGAGAAAGTTGCGGCCACGACGCTGTTTGTACCGGAAGACCAGGTGTGCTGGCGAACTTCAGCCAGAAACTGGAAGCCGATCCCAGAAGGGAAAATGATTTTGAAACCGTATGTGGTGTCGTTGTCATAGGCTTCACGCAGGGCATCCTGCGCCGGGTTAGAGTAGAAGTTACCCGACAGTGAAATTTCTGACTGCGCACCCAAGCCGTTGATATTCTCCTGCTCTGTTGAACACAGGGTTGTGACGTCGATATCCTGTTTCTGACCGCCAGTGAACTGCACCTCTTTAATGGTGCACTGCAAATCCAGATAGGTTGCTGAACCGACCGTTTCTGGCGTTGCCGGGGCAGAAGTGATCTGAATCTTCGTGCCCTGTGATTTTTCATAAAGTGAGGACATAACTGTCTCCTGAAATAAAAAACCCGCCGGAGCGGGTGGTATGGTTTAGGTCTGGTCAGACGGTTACCTGAAATTCAAGCGTCGCCCGGTGATAGCGCAGATCAGGCTCATAGCCCGGCGTTTTCACAATGCTTTCCGGCTTCAGCACCTGCAGAGCATCAAGCGCCATATTCCTGATCGTGCGCGCTTCGGCGATGGTGCTGGAATAGACATCAACCTGCACAGAAACGGCAGATTCAGCCTGACCGCAAAGAACGTCTGCAGCCACGTCGGTAATAATCGAGAAAATTACCCAGGGCGGAGAGACTGAAGGCTTTCCGTCACTGCCGAGCGGCGCAACGTAGGGATAAACCTGCCCTCCGGCCAGCGACTCCAGCAGAGGATAGAGATCGTCTTCCGTCATTTGCTTAATGCCTCGTCAATGGCCTGGTTCATGCGCCTGATTGCGACCTCCGTTGCCTGCTCCTGGCGTACATCGAACGCGGGACGAATGAAAGGGTGCGGCGGCATGTTAACGGTACCTATTTCGACGAATCGCCAGTAAAAGGCGTTTCTCGGGTTATTCGCCTTCATCGTGTTATCGCTGTTCCCGGTGCGCGGGTTAACACCACGAATGTGGACACCAGAAGAAATTTCCCCGCGGCGGCGGCTTTTTTGGGTCACCACCACCACGTTTTTTTTCAGTTTCCCGGTACGTACCGGCGCGCGGGCGATCACTTCTTCCTTAAGCACTTCGGCGCCAGCGCGCGTGGCATCACGCAGGACCTTGTTGTTTTCAGCGCGGCTAAGCGCCTCCAGATCCTTTGCGATGTCATTTAACCCGGAAAAATCGAGGCTCGTCTCAATCATTTTTCGGCTCCCGTTTTGCAAAGAATTTCCAGGCGAGTGCCGGTCGCATTTGCTACAGGAGGACCGATGATATTTAGCACCTGACCTTTATACGGGCCGCTGAGCACTTCCAGACGCGAAGAGGCATTCAGCTCAGCCCTGAAGCGCATCCAGACGCGAATGGTTGCCTGCGCAGTTTCCGCACCGCCAGACATCTGCTCTCTGCCGCTGATCCCCTTCACCTCAGCCGGGACCGGGTTGCCACCACTCCACGATTCAACCGGCTGACCAGATGGATCGCGCGACGTCGTGAAGGTGAGAATTTTTACCCGGTGCCTGAATCGTCCAGGTTCCATCAGGAGCCCTCCTCAGGTTCAGATTTACCGCGCCAGTTGCGATGGATGAACATCATGCGTTCTGCTGCAGCGTTCTCATATAGCTGTATTTCGCTTTGCGCGGTGCGGTGTTCAAACATGTCAGCAAAGACAAGGAGAACAGCGCCCTTAACGGCTGCAGGAATATCAGCTGCAACTTTCCACGCTGGTTCATCGCACCAGCGTATGCAGTAGTCAAAAGCTGCCTGAGCGTACAGAGTGATCAGCTCGTCCCTGTCGTCTTCTTCAAATTCAATCTGCTGCTTAAACAGACGGAGGCCAATTACATCCAGAACATCTATCGCCATACGTTAAAAGGGCGGGTCACCCCGCCCCCTCCATCATGAGCCAGAAGAGAAACTGCCCTTGATGATTGCCGTCGGGCGATAGTGCGCCAGCGCCAGGCGCTCTTCACAGAGGATGGTCAGCATGTTTTTCACGAAGTTATCGCGGTCTTCACGGCTGACTTCCACGGTGGCATCCATGCGATCCCACACCTGTGAGGCCATATCAAATCCGCCCACCGTAAAGGTGCCTGCGGCCTGCGCCTTAGTCGGAACCACTGGCAGGCCCCACATGATGTTGCTGGTAAACGCCTGAGGACCACCGAAGATATAGCGGCCTTCGTTGTCTTTCAGCAGCGCGATGTTGTGCCAGTCGCGCGGGTTCAGGACGATACCGGAAGCGCTAAACTCAGACTCTGTCACCTGGTAAATAGCGTGAGCGATAATGTCAGCGCGGGTGTCGCCGGTGGCATTCAGCGAGGTGTCGTAGGCGGTTGCCACTTTGTTCAGACCTTCCAGGTTATCCCCGGTACCGTCGCCGTTCAGCAGCTGGCCTTCTTCCTTCAGCGCCAGACCGTACATGAGGCGGTTGTTGACGTATGACTGCAGCATTGGCGCATCATCCATAACCTGACGTGACGCCTGCACCCAGTGGGCGATGGTCTTCACGTTCGCGGTCTGCTTGCTGAAGGTAATATCCGATTCAGGTTTCAGCGCCTTCTCGGCCACCACATCGGCGTTATTGGTAAACACCTCTTCACGGACATATTCCAGGGAGTTACTGGAAATGCGGCCCTGCGCCAGAAGATCACGAATGGTCAGACGGCGCAGGCCCGGCATGATGATGCCTGGAACCTGCATCGGCTGGATCAGGCTACCTGCAGAATCAGAATCACTGCCCAGCGACTTGTTAAAGGTTTTCGCGTCGAAGCTGCCTTTGCTGCCGTTCCAGGACTTCTGCAGTTCTTCCGCTGCGCGTTCGGAGAAGGATTTCTTCTCACCCGGATTTTCGGCACCGGAGGCCAGTTTCTGCTCAAGATCGAAGAGGCGAGTGCCGGATTTGGTCAGTTCTTCCTGTACTTTCGCAAGGTCCGACTGCAGCTGTTTGGATACCTTACCCGTGCTTTCGATTTCAGCTTTCTGTGCATCGAAAAGCTGGGACATTTTCTGCTGGGACTCTTCGATAGCTTTTTGAATGAGAGCGAGTTCAGACATAATTAATTACCTAAGTTAGAAGGGAAAGATTTGATGCTCTGAAGCAGAGCGTTTATTTGTGCTTCGTTTCCGTCGCCCTCGGACTCGCTCCGAATCGCTGACTTAAACCGGGCTATTAACCCAACTGCCTGTGATTTGGTGAGGCCGACTGAATCCCTCAGCCAGTTCTCCACATCACGGATCGTTTCAATGCCATCGACACTTTTCATGGCTGCGATGCCAGCCTGTTCGTTGGCGGGGAAAGTGCAGACGCTGATTTCGCGCAGAGCCTGGATATTCTTAAAAACGCGTCCTGTTGGAATGATGGTGTAATCGTCTTTCGCAACGGAAAAGCCAACCGACATACCTTCAACCGTACCGTGCTGCATTGCCGCTTTCAGGTCGGCGGCGCCGCTGTGCCCTGGGGTAAGTTGACCGCGTACATACAGGCCTTTTTCGTCTTCGGCCAGGCTGTCCCATTTACCAACCGGCAGCTCCCACGTCTTGTGGTTGAAGAACATCGCCACTTTGCGGGTCTGGTTCGCCAGTGCATTTTTAAACGCCCCGGGCAGAATGATGTCGCCATCGGAATCGGTGTTATTAAAAACAGAGGCGTAGCCTTCAAAAATCCCCTGTTTACCGTCACCGGTGAATTTGATTTCTGTCTCGTCGAAGGACAGCGTTTTTACGATCTCAGGCATTACGGCCCCCATAAAAATTAAGCCCCGTGATTACGGGGCTCTTTGTTGGTTCCTAAATCGGTGATCGGCACGTATTGCGACTGGCGCATTGCCACATCGCCACCCGGCAATGGCGGGAGGTTGTCCGTTCGTCGCATCTCGTTGATGGTGCGTAGCCCTGCCTCTCCCATTGCCTTCATAAAGGCAGCGCGGGATGCCGAATCGCCCCTCAGCAGGCCGTCGAGGTTGTGCTCAGCATGAATGCGGCCGACATCCTTAGCAGGAATAAGCCACCGCTGAACGCTGTTTTCCCACCGGGAGATATAGGGCTGCAGGGTGTACTGCAGGAAGCCGAGATTCTGCTGCTCGATGCCCGATCCCCAGCTCGTTGATTTCTCGACGTCGCCGACAAGGTGAGGCGGTACGCCAAAGAATCGCGCCAGTTCACTTACCTGAAATTTTCGGGACGCCATCATTTCGGCATCCTGCGGCGTTACGCCAATTGCCGATGTGGAAAAGCCCGCTTCCAGTATCCAGAGGCGTTTTTTAACCGGACCGCCGGCGATCTCTTTGAAGTTCTCTTCGACCTGCGAGCGCTGCTGTTCAGTTAGCACTTTTTCGCCGGTTGAGAGGATTTGCGGAGACTTGGCGCCGTTGGCAAAGAAATCTCGCTGCTGGTCCTCCATCGCAACTGCCACACCTGCCGATTTACAGGCAAAAGCAATGGGGGACAGGCCGACCAGCCCGGTAAAGCCGAAGCCTTTAAGGTGAAAAATCTCTCTCTGCGAAAAGTCGGCGTATTCGCTGTCGCGCTGATAGCGATAAACCACTTTTTTTCCGACAAGTTTCACATCCATACTGGCTGACTGAAGCGGGAGAAGGCTGATCACGTCACCCGCGCTGTTGCGATCAATCAGTGCATACGCGTTACCGAAGAAACAGAGCTGCATCGTCATGGCCTCCCTGAATTCCTGGGCGGTCATGTACTGATTCGGCGAGTAGCGCAGCAGTCGCGCCAGCGGATTGCTCAAATCCACTTTTTTACGGTTGTCATTCTGGTCGGTTTCAAAAACGTCAAGCGGGAGGCATGAGGTGAGCGTTGAAATCAGGCTCACGCAGCGCCACACCGTCGAAATTTGCAGTATCCGTTCATCGTTAATGGATGAATCGCCCAGGTGTCCGTGGGCCGAAACGGGCCCCGTTTGTGAGCCCTGATTTGGGGTGACTAAACGCCCGCCGACAAACCAGGACTGCAGCCTTGCCCACCAGCCGTTATTGGTTCGCAGGTCAATCGTGTATTTAGGTTCTTCCATCACATGCTCAGCGGTCGGAAAATGAAGTCGTCGAAGTCACCACCCTGTTCGGTAACTTCCCCATTAGCAGCACCAACGGACATTGTCATTGCGACCATGCCATCAATACGGCCCGTTGCTTTGGATTTATCGAGCTTGCGGTTACCAGCAGCATCTTTCACCACCACCGCATTCACAGCACACATCGTTAATACGGGGTGCATGCCATGCCTCACACGCCCGTTAAGCATCAGAGACTCCAGCGTGTCTACAGCTGGCCCCATATCCTTAAAGCCCTGACCGAACTCGACCAGCGGGAGGCTCAGCCCAATGGCATCGGCATCCTTCCTGAACTGGTCAATGCGCCAGCGGTCAAAAGCCATCGACGTAAGGTCGAAATCACCGATAATTTCAGCGATATCCGCAACGACGAATGAGTAATCCACCGAAGCGCCTGGCGTGGTGCGCAGCAGCCCCTCTCTTACCCAAACGTCATAGGGTGCGCGGTCCGTTTTGGTTCGCTCTTCAAGGGTTTTTTGCGGTGTCCAGAAGAAGGGGAAAACATCCCAAACACCATCATCTGCTTCACCAGCGATAACCAGCGCCGTTAAGTCGTTCCTGGCTGACAGATCCAGCCCCGCGTACCACTTCCTCGGCGTGTTAATCGGCATCTCTCCGCAAAGCTCCCACACGCTGCGGGAGATAAACGGCGATACGGTAGACACGCGCTGATTGAGGTTGAGGTTTCGGAAGGTGTTTTCGAAGCTTGGCATTCGGCCAGCTTTCTCAGCCTGGCGCGCCATGTCTTTTTCTGACCTGAATGTTCCCAGTGCCGGGTTCGCAGCCAGCCAGGACTCGCGTTTACTGATATCAGCGTCTTTTGGCGTTTCATAAACGTGGCACACGATGTGCGGATCTTTCGATTTGACCGCATCATCAATCCAGATGCTCAGCAGGTCAGCATCGTTTGCTGCCTGCGTACTGATAACAATCAGCAGCGGGTTTTCATGCGCCCCCTGCGCGGTAGTTATTGCATCGATAAAATCATCCTGCGGCCCCCTGACCTGCCCGGTTTCATCGAGAATGGCCAGAATGGGGGAAAGGCCGTGCGTCGTCTTGCCTTCTGCGGATAAAGCCTTGTATTCGACGTTACACGGCAGGCCGATCAGCTTTTTACCGCTCGGCGTAATGTGCACAATCTCCTGCAACTTAGGGTTCAGGTTGACCATCTTCACCGCGAGGTTAAAAACGATGGCAGCCTGTTCCCGGCTGAGTGCACCGCTGACAATCTGCGTGTTCTGCACCGCTTCAGGCCCCACCAGGTGAGCCAGCAGAATTCCGGCAATTAGGCCAGTCTTACCATTTTTTCGGGCGATGCTGAGGATCGCCATATCCGTTCCGGCTGGATTGTCGTAAACCGCCAGGATGAATTCTTTCTGAAAGGTGTCCAGCCTCATTGGCTGGCCGATAAGCTTGCCTTCCGGCACGATGCAAAAGCGCTCAATGAACGCTATTACACGCTCACCTCGCGTCATAGTCTTTTATCCGTGCTTGGGAAAGGCGATCAGGTTGTCGTCCTGGTCCTGATGCTCGGTTTTGGTGTTTCGTGCATCACGATCATTCTGATTGCGTTTCTTCTGGTCGCGGCTTTCACCGTTGGTTGCGTGGGAATGGATCTGCAGGTCACGGCGCTGAGCCAGGATAGTTCGCTGCAAATCAGGAATTTGTTTGCGGAGGTTTTTAATCAGCGCCTCATTTCTCGCTTCACCGCGCGCGCGTTCTTCTTTTCGCAAATCTCTGCGTAAAACGGTGAGATAGAGCTGGTTATTTGCCAGTTCTGCAGCGGCCAGAAGGTCGGCTGGCGTCCAGCTGTCCAGAGCTTTCGATCTGATATTGTCATGCCAGAATGGTTCGGCTTTTTTTTCCAAACCTGCATGGGACGGAGGATCGATGGTGTCCACTGCTGCATTTTTCATGGCCTGAACCGCTGCCGCCGAACTGTCGGAACGGGTTCGTTTATCTGCCATATGTCAACACCTTAAAACTAAAAAAATCGGGTTAGCGTTAAAATCAAACTTTGGCGGCGGTCATTTGGGGCAAAGGTTTTGAAGATTTGATCCCCCCCCTGCCCTGATGCGATTCATTCTCATTTGATATCGTTGCATTTGAAATGATTTCACATAATTGGTAATCGACTTGCCGCCGCCGCGCTATGCCGCTGAATGGATGTCACGTTCTTCATCTCCACGCCATCAATCGCCAGCTGAACAAACTTACCGTCGCGATATTCAATGATGAGGTCTTTCATTACGTGCTCCAGTGAGACGCAGGATCGAGCGGGTAGCCGTTGGCATCACAGCCTATTACCGCACCGCTCTTCTCCATTCTCTGTTTCGTTGAGTCATGATGCGCTTTGCACAGTGGCTGCCAGTTCTCTTTACTCCAGAACAGGAGTTGTGCTTTCGATATGGCCAGCGCGTTACCTGACTTAAGCGCATCTTTGAGTTTGTGGGGCTCGATATGGTCAACCACCGTTGCTGGGGTAATGCGCCCCTGCTGCTCGCACATCACACATAGTGGGTGCTGCTGCAGGAAACGCAGACGGGCCTTATCCCATCGGCTGCCATATACGCGGGGCTCTTTGTTCATGCCAGTCTCCATGCGCGGCGGCGTTCTGTCCTCGGCTCGTTGTCAGGGTGACGCTCAACCGGTTCACCATCTGCATGGTCCACCAGCGAGTAACACGGATAGATCACTGAGCCACCCAATGCATCACCCACAGCGTAATCGGCGGGCTTGCTGTTATCCCAGCGGGATAGCACGCGCTGCACATGCTCAGGCGGGACGCTGTAGCAAACGCCGTGAATGAGTCTCGACAGCGTGATGTAATCAGCGCGAGTCTTATCAGCCACTATTAGCCGCTCAGCAATCTGCATCTGATACTGTGGCGGCCGCCCGGTACCGAGGTAAAAACTCAGCATGTGACACGGGAACCTCGCCAGCCAGACAGCAACCTGATCCATAAACCCACTGACTGGCAGGGCATCATCCTCCAGCACCACTACCCTGCTGGATTGCTCAGCAGCCCATTGCAGCGCGCGGTGATGATTCCAGTTCGCGCCATGGTTACCATCATCAACCAGCAGGTGAGCATCCAGTAGTGCAGCAAGCCGTTGCGCTTGTCCTAAGCGAGAGTGATGGCCGACCACCACAAACTTTATGTCTTCAGCCACCAACGAATCTCCAATAAAAAAGCCGCACGATGGCGGCTACTGTCTGTATATCAGGGTGTAATTTCTTTATGACCCCATATATTGTAAGGCGTTTGTGATGCCTACCTAATTGAAGCTAACTACAACTTTTAAAGTGAATTACGAGGTTGTTATGTCACTTGACGAACACTTAGTCCATGAACGTACTTGTGGTGAGTGCACAGTATGTTGCATATCTCTTCGCATTGAAGAACCTGAGCTAACGAAAAAGGCAGATGTACCATGCCCTAACTTATCTACAGTGAAAGGCTGCGCGATCTACAACTCCAGACCTGGCGTTTGTCGTACCTGGTACTGCGGGTGGCGAATAATGCCTTTTGTAAATGAAGACATGCGTCCTGATAAATCTAAGGTATTAATCAAAACAGATGGTCATAATTTCATTTTTCAGCCATTAACGGCTCAAGATGTTTCGTCATTACTCAACATAAATGTTATGGAAGCAATGGCCACTCTTGTATTGAATGACGTATCTGTTCAAACATCCATTCCTACCCGGCCAGGATTCACTAATGCTTTGTCTGAGGTTAACGATATTCTAAAGCCATCATTGAAAACGATGAGCCTACGAGAGGGAAGGCAAGCTATGAAAACACTTATTTTTCATGCTCGACATGCACAAACTCTCCCGGAAAAAGATTAACGTTGCTGGTTTCGGATTTTTTTTCCTTTCCAAACTTAACTGTCTGGATGCGTCTCAGTTTTGCAATGCAATTTGTATCAAAAGCATCCAGACCGTTCATTAATCTCGGATCGCTTTCAATCAAAATGCCTTTCATTTGTGTTTCCACCATGCGCCCTCCTTGCCGATACCATCAGTTTTGAAAACGGTGTGAACCAGAGGGCCGGTGACCAGCCTGTCTGCGAATGACTGCGCAACGATACCGAACGCCAGCATGTCACCTACCGCGGCGCCAGCCTGTTCTTTCTTCCAGAAACGATAGCTTTCGATCCAGTAGTAAAGACGGATGATGCCGTGAGCGAACGCCATTACATCAGCGCGGGTGCCCCCCAGCAGCCCAGCGTTAAGCATCACATCGTTGCGGTGCGCTTCGATAAACTCCTGATAGATGCGCTCCGGATGATTCTGCTTTGCCCAGGTATCGGCGTAGGTCTTTGGTTCTGAACCGACATACACCTTTCCGGCTTCCATTTCTTCCCACGGCGCGCGAAGCATTTCGACATCGGTACCATCGGTACACCAGACGAAACGGTATTCAGGATGATCTCGCAGGTGCTGCCAGATATGCAGCCAGCGCCGGAAGTAGACATTCATCTTCACGTCAGAAACGCGGTACAGCTCGACATCTGTCGGGGCCGCCTGCAGCTCATCCACCAGCGCAATACGTCCACAATTCCGAAGCGAGGTTGCCCATTTGCTCAGCATGTCAGGTGAGGCTGCCATTTTCGTACCGCGCTGAGGGTCAGGCTGGCTGGTGAGTAACGTAGTGATAACCACGTCGCGCTGTCGCCGATATTCAACGTAATCGGTAAAGCCGGTATCACGCCGTTCGTTGTGGATTTTAACGTTACGTTCCACCAGCGCCTGTCGGTCTGGTTTCGGCACTGACCGCTCCACAGCCTCATGCTCATCGAGGGAATGAATCAGCTTTTCTGAACCGACGACATCAGCGTAAGCCCACGTAGTCAGTCCTGCGTTATGGATGCGCAGGGCAAGGTCGCTGTGTTCGTACATGCCGCGACCATAAACCGGATCGAATCCGCCCACCTTCTCGATGGCGCTGCAGTGGTAATAAAGCATCACGCCGCGCTGCCCGGTGTAAGCGATGTGCTTATCATCACGGTACAGCACAGCCATGTCGTTCAGTTTATTGCGGCCAGCCAGATCGAGAAACTGATAAGCCAGGTGTGGCTCGGGTGATTCGATGTAAGGCAGGTGCCAGTTATCAGCGATGGCATACGCATCGTCATCCCACAAAAAAAGATGCTCGCACCCGGCATCCATCAGCGCTGACAGGCTGGCGTTCTTCGAAGCAACAATGCCGAGTGATGTTTCATGGCGAAGCAGCTGCACGCCGTGGGGAACTACCGCTGCAGGTTTTGAACCATCATCGACTACCACCACCAGCGCACCGGCGGGAAGATGCTTCATGTGCTGTTCGAGTGCTAGCTTTAAAACGTCTGCGCGCTGATGCGTCGAAATGGCAATGCCGATCCGTGATGAAACGACGCTGGCGGGAGCGTATGGGACACCATCAATAGTGACCTGCATAAAACCTCCCGTCAGAATCCACGCTTCAAGGAAGTCCAGATCGTGCCGCCCGGCTGAAGATTTTTTTTCAGTTCCGCAGAGACAACATCTGAAATCGCTTTTTCCATGTCTGGAGATAGCTTCACGCTGGTCTTAATTTCGGGACCGATGCCAACATTTATGGCATAACCTTTTCGCGGGTCCGTTTCAGTACGGCTCAGCTGAACCTTCGGGATGACGGCATCCTTGATAAATACCTGTCCGTCCTTCATGGCAAATGGAGATAAATCAGCGAGCCCCTTACCAAATTCCTTCGTCAGACGTCTGTGCTTGATGTATTCCACGGCATCACGCATTTCGTCTGGAGTGTAGCCTCCTTCAATAGCTACCCAGCGATCAGCCAAGAAAACCACCGCTGTTTTATCTGCTGGAAATCCGCCAAATACCTCACTGGACCTCTGCTTTGCTTCATCAAGAGCATTAGCAATCAGCTCCTGCCTCTTCATATCGCTACTAATTTTGTAACGCGGAAGAGTGTAAACAGCCGACAGCTCACCTAATGCAGCATCAGGTTTTTTTGTAGACTCTTCGATTTTCCCCATTCGCCAGGCCACAGAACCATCAGCCCGATGAGCAACGATTTCGCCATTCCCATAGCTGACGTGGCCACCTTTCGGTTTGCGCTTATCTTTCACGCGTAGATGTTCAGGGAAGAAAGAAGCATCACCCCAAACTGTATGGCGGCGACCTTTCAAATCGTAGTGTGCGCTACCTGCAGGACTTTTGAGAATCAAGCCGTCGTCGGTCATTGTTACGCGCATGCCCAGCATCGTCTGCTGCAGCGATAAATATTTCATGAGGGATTTCCTTTTAGACGTGAGCCTGTCGCACGGCGAAACCGCCGAAAGTTAACGGATTACCCAGGCTCACAACTGAAAGACTTTCTTAGATGTGCGCGTGCGATGCGCATAAAAAAGCCCCGCTATTGCGAGGCTATGAGTAACAGAAAAAATCTGTCAGGCGTGGATCCAAATGAATTTGACGAGCCAAATAATACTAGCCAGAAAACCAAAACCAAAAAGGACTTGCCCAAACACTCCTATGATACCCGAGGTAACAGCACCAGCATTTGTTTGAGCATTATCATTAATTGCTGACCCCACTAGGAACATGATCAAGCCAACTACGAGGGAGGCAATAATCCAATGCTCCACGGCTAATACAACCACAATACTCAAAATATCAGCTAACCCACCACTGTGACCACTCACCGTTTATCCTTGCTTAGAAATTTGAAAAATTCATCTCTGGATTATAATTGGTTACATCCTTCATAGTCGTCCAAATATGATAAAAAAATCATTTGTGGGATATAGAGTTGTTTGACTCTCTCAACGAGCCATAAATCCGTTCACACGTCATCCCGGCGGCATAGCGTTCGTCAGCGATTCCAGCATATCGCTTAGCTTCTGCTGCAATATCTCCGAGCATGTCGGCGAGCATTCTGGCGTCGGCGTCGGTTGTTTTGCTTCGGACGGTAGCGGCAAGATTTGCGGTGTGCTTTGCGGCGTCCATGCGGGTGGCAAGTTTTGTTGCTTCGGTGCGCAGCTGGCTAACAGTGGCAGACAGACCAGCAGCAGTGGCAGCAGATTTAGCAACTTGTGCTTGTGCATCTTTTACAGCCTCATCACGGGCAATAATTCGCCCTTGTTCAATCATGCGGGCTGCGGTCTGCGCGTTCGCTGTTTGCGATGATTCCGCGCTATTACGGTCAGCCCACTTCTTTTCCCAGCCCCGATCACTCCAGACATTTCCGGTGATAAACGCGCCTACCACCAGCAATATTAGAGCCAGTGGTTTCCAGTATTGTTCCACCAGCGCGATATTCATGATTACCCCGCCAGTTCGACTGCGCGAACAAACGTATCGAATCCGTAAGGCTGGCTACCGTTCTCGTGCTTAATGATTGCCTGTAGCAATTTCATCATGAAACGGCTGTCGCTGGTATCAATGCGCTGGTCGGGGGTAACGCCCGTCGCCTGAACCACGCTGTTGATATACGCCTGTGTGTTGTTCTCGTTTGGCGGTGCCCAGCGCTTGATAATACCGCTTACCGTGTTCAGTCCATGCTTGCGCTGGTAGTTGCGCAGGATGATGATCATCGCCCGGATACCATACTCAGGCGTGGTGAACTGGCAAAATGATTTATCGGTGCGCTGTGTTTTGGGTGCCAGGCCCTGCCATTCGTCACCCCAGCGGATATTGCCGGGATTATTGTTGCGGATACCGCGGGAAACATTACTGGTTGTCATCGGTCACCCCTGCCCTTTTTTTGAGTGCGCTGATAGCGATTTCGCGCAGTTTGTCTACGCCGACGAATCCAATCACACCACCGACGAACGGTGATATCGATACCGGAAGGCCAACCACATCAAGCGCGCTGGTGATGCATAAAGAAAGGGCGCCACAAAGGACGCCCTCAAGCCATTTATTTTTTCGTGTTGCACCGTCATATATCAGACGACCATAGGCAATGAGTCCGGCCATTGACGCCCCCAGAATCTGGGGCCACGCATTTTTGAGTCCGGTCAAAACCGCAGCCCAGAATTCAGGGTTCTTGTCATTCATTTTCATAGCCTCACCTCGCATAGTTAGCGGGTGCTGTTTGTAGTAAGGGAGCAGGCTTCACGGGCTGGATTTATCAACAAAGCACGTAGCGGATGATTCCCGTGAGCCTGAAATAGAAAAGGCCACGCAAATGCGCAGCCTGTAACCAGAAATCAATATTGTCTTTACATCAATTTTTCTTAAGGTTAAATTCTTCTGACAAGTTGATGAAAGACAAATTGAATATTAGCTATTTGTTCTCTGTTATGCCCGCAACCCAATGCGGGCTTTTTTTCGCCCTGCTAAAAGTTCCACCGTTGTGAGCCTTTTTGCTATGCAATAATGGATGCGTGGTGCCGGGTGCCTCCCGGTGACTCTACCCCAGTCAGCAAAGCCGCGCGCATACCTGCAGATAGCAGTTGACTGGAACGCCCTTTCGCTTAGAAAGGATTCACCACAATAATAAGTTACGACTAATCCATTCTAGCGGTCAATACATCATCGCCATGAGTCCTCTCAGAACGAGGGGAAACAAAAAAGGCCACCCATTGGCAGCCTTAGAAAAGCAAAAACCCCGCCGAGGCAGGGTTTCAATGATTAATTTCGTTTGGACGGTATCTTCCACGATTAGAAGCATACAGGACAGTTTTATGCAAAGTCAACACTAACGTGCAAAAAAGTGTCGCCATTTGTTCCGATCATATTAATAAGTTGTTGCCTTATCGAATTCTACTGCCGCGTGACGCTCCCACTGGCGCAGCGTGTCCACCAGCATTTCATAAAAGGGTTTCCAGTTGCGTGACCATGAGGACTGATGGAGGTCCGGGAGACGCTTCAGAATGGCACGGTGTACCGTCGCCGAGGAGATTGCAGAGAAGCCATTACCAGAGCAACGTTCACACGTTTTGAAAACCGGTGCGCCACGTTCTTTGGTCGCTTTGCGGTCCAACACTTCGCCTTTACCGCCGCAACGACAACGGGCGCTGATCGTTCCCTTGCCTTCGCAAGCATCACAGACCGCCGGCACAACCTCTTTTACCTCCGTCCACTGCTCCCAGTCAGACGGTCGAACAGCACGAGAACGGCAGGCCCAGTATGGAGCTTTACCCCATGGGTACGAAACCTTGCGGGTAATCTGCTCGCGGGTTGTTCGTCCGGTACCACTGCAACTGTGACACGTCACGCTGGTAGCCGCAGAACGGGAGTAATCAGCAAAGGCAAACTGCGCCAGCGTCAACATGCATGCTCCGAGCTTGTCGCCAGCGGCTTTGCGGACATTTTTAGGAGCGTTTTTGATAGCAACCTGCGCCAGCGCCTGAACTGCGAGCTGTTCATCTGTTTTGCTGATGCCGGACTTGCCGAAGAAAGCAGCTAGACCAAAGCGCGCACGGCTGCTGGTGGTACCAATCGCTGCCATAACATCAGTGCCGGTGAGACGATCCGGAGAGGTTCCCTTTACATCGTCGCTGATATGCATTCCCTGAGGACTAAAATGTTTGAGTGCTGCTTCCAGTTTCATTGAATGGTTTCTCCCTTTTCAGCAGTGCCAAGCCAGCCAGGGTGTGCCCACTGGACATCAGTAACTTTATCCCCGTTACCCCACAGCGTCAGAGTACGCATAGCAACGTAGTGCATGAGGATTTTTTCATACTCTCGCCACTCATCATCAGGAGTGTCTTCAACAAATTCAGCGATGGCGTCAGCAATAAGACCGAAACACTCAGGAAAGTCACTATGACCGATTGCGATGTCTTTGGCCGCTTCCTGAAGCTCCAAAAAACGCTGCTTGGTAAAGAGGTACGACATTTCTCTAATTAGGCGATCCATTTTTAATACCTCGTTGCGTTGGTGGCTTCCCACTCAATATCAAGTTCACTTTGCTGTTTGCCAGTCAAGTAATTGAAGGGCCCTTTATCACCCTCGATAAACTGATGTGATCTGGAATCAAAATTGGCTCCTATGTCTCCGATCCAGCCTTCCCCTTCACGTTGTTTCAACAGGCGAATCATTGAGGCGGGCATTTGGATAGCAGTCTGCTCGTCCTTATCAAGGCTCTCATACCCCATTCTTTCAGCCTTGCGCTGCGCCAGTTCTCGCGGGATATTACGCCAGACGGCCATAACGTTGTCGGGCATGTCGGTTAAAGCGCCAGTGCCTTTAACATCCATTTTCCCTGTTGGTGCAGCTTCGTTTGTTTTTCTGGCATGCGTTACCAGCAGAACATGGCAGTTGTGCTCATTTTTGAAGTCGCAGAGGGTATCGATAAATTCTTTCTGACCACCGTAGTCCTCTTCATCGAGCCCACATTTTGCCAAGTTATCGATTACGAAAAGATCGATTCCATAACGGCGTCTGGCATAGGCAAATATTTCCAACAGACGACCGGCCTTTGCTGTTCCGGTGAGCTTGAACACCCAAAGACGATCAGAAAACCACTCGTTAGTCATGATAATTTCAGTACGTTCTGGGTTTTTTCTGCAAATGGTTTGCCGGGTAAGACGAGCCAACATTTTCCCAGGCTTAAGTTCCAGCGATGCAATGCATACGCGAACTCCCTGGCTCATGGCATTGACTGCGATATGCCCCACCAGCTCGGTTTTACCGTGGCCGTTCACTCCGTTAACCAGCGTCAGTTCACCGGCTCGGAATTTAAAATTATTGTTCAGCGAATCCCACGGGCTGGAAAATAACCCAACATCTCGATGTTCGAATGCATCCAGTGTTTCCTGAAGGAGATCACCCGCAGAACAGAGTTCATCAGGGTCAAAGAATTTAGCGGTCCCTAAGTATTGCCAGATTTCATCCTCGCTCACCCCGGCAGTTAGGCATTCGTTGATATCTTTGTGCGGCAGCTCTACCAGGCGGCAACGATGCTCACCCAGACGGCGAGCAATTTCTTTTGCGGCTTCCCGCCCAACATCATCGTTATCGAGGCTTAACCAAATTTCTTCGAATCGGTCGAGGTTGTGATACTCGTATTCGATCCACTGCTGTTTGGCACCTTTTCCCCCGCCGAACGGTACCGATAGAGCACTGATACCGAATTGCGAGTAGGTCATACAGTCAATCTCTCCTTCGCAAAGCACAACAGCTCGGGCTTTCGCGTCCATAGCCTGCCAGCCAAACAGACATGGTTCGCAATCCGCCTCAGCCATGATCAACTTTTTGCCATTTGGTCGTTCAGTGCCGATTCGCTTTACCTGCAACAGCTCGCCATTGCGAAGATACGGAAACGCTACTGCCGGAATTTCGCGGTTTTCATCGTGGTACCAGACAACTGCATCCGAAACACGGAATTGATCGGCTGTCTCCCGGGTGATACCACGGGAAGCCAGGTAGTCGTAGCAATGACTCGCCTTTTTAACGCCTTTTTTGGTTGGGCGAGAGAAGGTCTTCTTCTTTGCCTCAAAGTGGTTATCGTCGTCCTTCAGCCCAAGGAACTCTTTCGCTTCTCGCATAGCGTCGTGCAGTTGGCAGTTACGCACCAACACCCAAAGATCCAGCAGGTCTCCGCTGTCGCCGCTTGCAAAATCCGCCCAAGTCTTCTTACCCCCGAGATTGATTTTCAGGCTCTTACCGGCATCACCATTGGTATTACCAGCGCACCACTCCTTGCCCTCGAGGTGTCCTCGTGGAAGCAGGTATTTCGCAACTCTTTCGGCGTTGTCCCACAATTTTTCAGATAACTCAGCAGGGGTCATCACACACTCCGTAAATCGAATTTTATAAAGCACATAGTCACGAATTCCTCACGCAAAAAGCCGCGGTTATAGCCAGCAACCAGTAGACGTTTGAGGATTCTTTTCATTGGCGGTTAGCTCCGCGCTTCATGCGGTCAATGGCTGCCTGGCTGATAAATACCTCAGCCGAACCGTCACTTGGTTTTGCGAACCAGGAAGCCCCTGTCCCACCGATGGCGTTTGCGCTTGCGGATATCTGAGGAGCTCCATTTGGTTTTTCATCGTTCCAGCGCTCTCCGTTCAGGTATGACGCTGGCAGGAGTTTGTCGAACCCCATTTGCTGTGTTTTCACCCGGAGGCTGATATCTTCAGCCAGCATAACGGCGAAGTTCTCAGGCGTACCTCGGTTCGCTTTTTTCCATTCGCGATATTTGGTCCTGAACGCTGACTTAGCCTTGACCTTGGCATCCTTTCTCAGACCTGCCCCCCAAAAAATATTTTCGAAAGCGACATCGACTGGATCTTGGCCTTCAGCATCATCTGATTCTGAATCAGGTTTTTCCTGTGAAGGTTTCCCTTTCGACTCGTCAGGTTTATCGCCATCAGTCCGATTCGAATCGGACAAATTAGTTTTATTCCTTTCCTCTTCCCTTCCCTTCCTTTCCCTTCCGTCAGTGAGTTCGCCGTGAGCACTCAGTGAGTCATCAGTGTTAACTCCATTGCTTGCATGTGAATCATATGTTTGTTTTTCATCATCATTCACTGAACCATCCATGTAATTAGGTGCTGGTTTCCGTGAGCTATCAGCGACTTCTTCTGGAGTAGGTATTGTTGTTGCGGATGGTCGGTTAATTTTCTGGTGTTTAGAAAAACCATCAATGTGAATATATTCAACACCATTCACTGAATACTCACTGATTAACCCAGCCAGGCTAAGTTCTTTAATTAACGGCTCGCAGTCGATCATGTCCGCAGGGAAAATCTGCATCTTGATACGCTTCGGGGAGCGCACCAGATTGCCTTTGTCGTCGGCAAAATTGAACATTCCGATAAACATCAGGCGCGCCTCAAATGAGCATTCGACAATCTTCTCATCAGTCCAGAACTCAGGTTTAATTGTTCTAATGCGTGCCATCAATCACCCCTCCATCAGAACAAATAACCTCACTTACATCAGGCCTTGGCTGGAATTTGGCATCAACCAGGGATGCCTTGCGCGCATTGCAGGAATCACACAAACACTGCATGTTGTCTGGGTGGTGAGCCCCACCGTTACGTCGCGATACAATGTGATCTGCGACCAATTTAATGCGGTCTTGACTACCACAATGACGGCATTTGAAACCGTCGCGCCAAAGAACAAATTCGCGTAGTGCGCGATGGCAGGGTACGCGCATTTTCAGGCGACCTTTGATCGTGGGCACTTTCCATTTGTTGCCGTTCTGGTCTAACCAAAACTCAGACGACACCTTTCCGTAATCACGCATTTTGCGCCTCCGAGACCTTTGTAAAATATTGTTGGAACTTCCAGACAGGCTGCATGCATTCATGCGGATAATTCTGCCTGGTGAAATACACCTGCTGCTTATCCCGATTCCAGCCGGTGACATGCACAATCACCCCGCGCGGATCGCGATAATCGATATCCAATGGCTTAACTTGGTTTTCGGTAGTGATTGGATGTGACATGTCACACCTCATTGCCCGGATGTGGGAAAACAAGCATTTCTCGCTTGAGGGGTTTTTTACCCACAAAAGTTCTACTTGCTGCTTCAATAGAAGTTGCAAGTTTTGGTGACGCATTTCTGTATCCGTAGGCAATAAGATTCAAATATCCTATTGATGTACCGCTCTTAACTGCCAAAGCGTGCCATTCTTCTTTAGTGGAAGCACGACGCCAGGAAAGAAGTTCGTTTTCCATACCCACACCTCAATTTATCATTTTGGTAAAGTTTATCTTTACGATAACTATGAGGCAAGATAAATTTATCAAATTGGGTATTTATCATATTGCTAAAAAGTGGGAGTATTTGGTCATGGACATAAAAAACATTCGACGTCAGAACCTAAACAGGTTGATTGGTGAGTACATCGTGGAAGGTTATACCAAGGCACAAATTGCTGAAAAAATTGGTATACCCCCTTCTCAACTGAGTCAGTTATCTGGCTCTAACGCCTCTCGTAACATTGGTGACATAATAGCTAGGAGAATTGAGTCAAGTATGGGCCTGCCCCATGGCTGGATGGATTCAAAGAGAGCAGATGTTGATGCATCTGGTACCAAGCCTAACTTTTTCATAAATCCACTGACAAAAAATCAGCAACAATACCGAATTGAGGTGCTGGACACTGAGTTCAGTTGCGGAAGTGGCAGGATGAACATGGACTATCCTGAAATAGTTAAATCGATTGAACTTGATCCAGAGGAGGCTAAAAGGATGTTTGGTGGGCGTAGCCCTACCTCCCTGAAAATCTGCACGGTTGTCGGCGATAGCATGCTCGGGACTATTTTCCCTGGGGATCTTGTCGTTATAGACGTTACGGTAAACCGGTTGATAGGTGATGGGATTTATGCGTTCGTTTATGGTGACAACTTTCATATCAAACGCTTACAACTGCTTAAGGACAAGCTGGTAGTCATCAGCGATAATTCAACTTACGAAAAATGGTTTGTATCTGAAACTGATCAAAGCGAGTTTCACATTCAGGGCTTAGTTGTCGGTAGATGGCAAATGTCATACAACCGTTTGGGGTGAGACTCATACATATAAAAAACCAGCTTCGGCTGGTTTTTTTATGCCCTGCACAAAATAATTTACTATATATATCAATATCATAACCATTAATTTATCATAATTTATCAAAAAGATATTTACCAAAATTTATCTTTGAGATAAAGTTCATTCATCGGCAAACAACGGAGCCAATGAAATGAATACTCAAATCACCGTAGCCAAAACCATCGGCAAAAGAATATTAAATCAAAGATCTTCGCTTCGACTCTCTCAGGATTTTTTGGCTGATCATCTTGGTTTAACAACCGAAACCATTAACAACTGGGAAACGGAAAAAACTGTTCCGTTTGCTGACCAGTTAATCCAATTGGCTAACATTCTTCATTCTGATGTTCTGTGGCTCATTTCAGGAAACGAGCAGTGCGGTGAATTTACAGAGCCAACAAGCATTATAACTTCCAATCAACTTAATTCATGGTCTGCGGATATTGGCAATTGCAGAATGGCTTTATCCAACGCTATGGATTGTATGCCTCCGGAATTGTCGGCTATCGGTACGCTAACTATCGTTTATGAAAAATTAGACGACTTGCAAGAAACCATCTGCAAGCAAGCCGACAAGATTTAAAATTAATTAACATTATTTAATTAACACCTTTCTTGGTGGGGCCAAACTCACCATGAGGAAATGAAAATGCAAAATTCCGTCGCAATTAATCAGCCGATTAAAACGCCTCAAATGCTGTTCGGATCTGACAACATTAATGACTTTGGCAACCGCGTTCAAAGCTGCCGGATGGAAGGTGATTCCATGCAGCCGACCATCGAACCATGTGAGGTTGTGGCTTTCGTTGATTGCGGTGGACGTGCGCTTACCTCTGGCATTTATGTTTACACAATGGATGCTTTTGGTCGCCCATGCCTTTTCATTAAGAGAATCGAGCCATTAGCTGATGGCTCATTAAAAATCATCTCTGATAACCATCATTACGAAACTTTCACCCTTAACACCGATGAACAGAAAGAAATCAAAATTCACGGTCGGGTAGTCGCTTCTTTGGCTGTGAGGCGCTTCGTATGACTTTCATCAAAGACATAGCGGCATATAGAACAGCATGCCTTTATGCGGCCTGCGGTTACGAGGTAATCGCTCGTCTTTATCTTAAAAAAGCATATGGACGGTAATTATGATCGTATTAAAAAGACAAGATATTCAGAGTGTGAATATCAAAGCTGAGCAACTGGCGGGTCTATCGCAAACATTATTTGAATATCACGACAAGCTCGACCACTTCCAACTTAAAACGATTTGCGCTCTTGTTTATGACCTAGCTGCTGATATTCATGACTGGACCGAAAAAGAAGAGGAAATAGTAATGAATTTGGAGGAGGAACAGCGCAATGGATAAATTAATAGAGACATATCGCCGCCGAATTTTAAAAGCAGCGTTATTACGCCACCAGCGTAAAACCGGAAGCACCTGCATCATTATTAATATGCCTAAGGGTGGAATAAACACAGTCGAGTTAACAGAGATTTTACTTGATGGATTATTACGAAAATTCGAAAGACTTGCTTTCAGTGAGTACGGAAATGTCGATGGTGTAAAAACCATCAGGGGAATTTACAGCAGCGCTGTTGATGTTAATGGCAGCGGTGAATTCCTTACGGATAGCGGAAAGGAGTTAATCGACGAACTCATTTCTGAGCTGGTTGAGTTCGTCAAAAAGCAGAAACCAGTTAATGCGGAGATAGGAAATGGCTAACCAACAAACAACGCTCTATCAGGGTGTGCTGATCCCCCGCCCCGTGTTGAACGTGGATCTTCATGTCCTCCCTGATTTTACCGGGCGGGTAGTCGTGCACATCGAGAACGGGAGGGTG
>OJTV01000073.1_pt1 | contig 22912 bp, 24 predicted proteins | sample 1599791 | NCBI WGS metagenome assembly OJTV01 (sample SAMN04436617, study PRJEB24849) | human gut metagenome | biome: human gut; feature: NICU; material: stool | host: Homo sapiens | place: USA: Saint Louis, MO | collected 2011-02-17 | reverse complement strand
GAATGACGCAACTGATAGCCAGTTATGAGCTGGCTATTGGGTGCGAAAGCACTGCCTCACATCCCTTGATGTTATTGCCGCCTACGGGCGGCTTCTTTTTGCCTGGAGAAAACCATGAGCGACATTATTCAGTTGGTACCGAATAAATGGGTCACAGAGGAACTTTTAACTGCGACAACCGGCATGTCAAAGCACATGATTCAGCATGCCCGCCGGTCTACCTGGATGGAGGGAAAGCATTATCGCCATGTTGCCCCTGATATGGCACCTAAGCAAAACAGCCCAATCATGTATAACCGCGATGAGATAAACCACTGGATCGAGCACCAAAGCCCAGCGAAACGCCGGAGAATATCTGCTTAAATGTCCTTTGGCACATCAAACGAGGAATGATTATGGCAGCATACCCAACAGGCGTAGAGGTTCATGGCGAATCGTTACGCATATGGTTCATATATCAGGGGAAGCGTGTCAGGGAAAATCTCGGCGTTCCTGACACGCCAAAAAACAGGAAAATGGCAGGCGAACTTCGGGCTTCAGTCTGCTTTGCGATAAAGACAGGCACATTCAATTATGCCTCGCAATTCCCTGATTCATCGAACGCAGAGAAATTCAGCACTGTCAGAAAGCAAATCTCACTACTTGAACTGAAATCGAAATGGCTTGGGCTTAAAGAGATGGAGCTTAGCCTCGGGACGTTGAAGCGTTACGATTGCCACCTCACAACCACTATCGAAACAATTGGTGAGCACAGGTATATCGGCAGCCTGAACACTGAAGATATCCTTAGCGCCAGGAAGGAGCTACTGAACGGCTGGCAGAAGACCAGACATGGCCTAAATCATCCCCCCAAAAAGGGAAGAAGCGTTCCTACAGTCAATAGCTATATGGCATGCCTTGGCGGGATGCTGGGCTTTGCTTTCAAAAGTGGCTACCTGAAAACCGATCTGATGGCAGGTATTACCCCTCTCGCAAAAGAAAGACCCATTCCAGATCCTCTTACTTCTGATGAGTATCAGAGAGTGGTTGCGGCCTGCCCAACGCTCCAGTTTCAGAATATGGTTATCTTTGCGGTAAATACAGGCGTCAGGCATGGCGAACTAAGCGCGTTATCCTGGGAGGATGTGGATACTGTCAACTGGACTGTTACAGTGTCACGGAACTATTCCCTGAAGGGAAACTTCACCCTGCCAAAAACCAACGCCGGGATTCGAACAATACAGCTGACCCAGCCAGCAATTGATGCACTCAAGGCGCAAATGCCACTGACCAGAATGATGGCATCCCACAAGGTAAGCGTCAGCCTACGGGAATACAAAAAAAAGAGAACCGATGAATGCACCTTTATATTCTCGCCGTCAATTACTTCAATGAACGGTAAGAAGACGATGTGCTACGTCCCCGGATCCATTAATTCAGCCTGGCGCAATGCCCTGCGTCGTGCAGGCGTCCGACAAAGACGGTCTTATGAAACCAGGAACACATATGCGTGCTGGGCACTGGTCGCCGGAGCGAACCCAAATTTCGTTGCGCACCAGATGGGCCATTCGTCAGCGCAAATGCTATTCACGGTTTACGGTAAATGGATGACCGAGAATAACCATGACCAGGTGGGCATTTTGAACGCATCATTTACTCAAAATGCCCCACTGATGCCCCATAGAAAAACCGCATAACCTTAACTATCTGATTTAACATATTAATATCACTTCAATCATGATTCATCTGGATGAGTAAAGTCGGCTCCTTTGCGTTTAGCTTCCTGCCCGTGATGTTCTGTATTGCTATCCCGCTGGGCCTGGCGCGCGAAAATAAAGGCGTCGCGGCGTTTGCCGGGTTTGTGGGTTACGCCGTGATGAACCTGGCGGTTAACTTCTGGCTGACCGCGAAAGGCATTCTGCCGACCACCGACGCCGCCGTGCTGAAAGCCAACAACATTCAGAGCGTGATCGGCATCCAGTCTATTGATACCGGGATCCTCGGGGCAGTGATCGCGGGTGTGATTATCTGGATGCTGCACGAGCGCTTCCACAATATCCGGCTGCCGGATGCCCTGGCCTTCTTCGGCGGTACCCGCTTCGTGCCGATTGTTACCCTGGTGGTGATGGGCCTGTTTGGTCTGATCATTCCGCTGATCTGGCCGGTCTTTGCGATGGGCATCAACGGCATTGGCCGCATCATCAACGGCGCGGGAGATTTCGGTCCGATGATCTTCGGCACCGGCGAGCGTCTGCTCCTGCCGTTTGGCCTGCAGCATATCCTGGTGGCCTTGATTCGCTTCACCGAAGCGGGCGGTACGATGGAGGTATGCGGTCACGACGTGAGCGGCGCGCTGACCATCTTCCAGGCGCAGCTGAGCTGTCCGACCACCCACGGCTTCTCGGAAAGCGCCACCCGCTTCCTGTCTCAGGGTAAAATGCCTGCCTTCCTCGGCGGCCTGCCGGGTGCCGCGCTGGCGATGTACCACTGCGCGCGCCCGGAAAACCGTCATAAAATTAAAGGCCTGCTCATTTCCGGCGTGATCGCCTGCGTCGTGGGCGGAACCACCGAGCCAATCGAATTCCTGTTCCTGTTCGTCGCACCGGTGCTGTACCTCATCCACGCGGTGCTGACCGGTCTGGGCTTTACCGTGATGGCGGTGCTGGGAGTGACCATCGGCAACACCGACGGCAACGTGATCGACTTCGTGGTGTTCGGGATCCTGCACGGCCTGTCCACCAAGTGGTACCTGGTGCCGGTCGTGGCGGCTATCTGGTTTGCGGTTTACTACGGCATCTTCCGCTTCGCCATCACCCGCTTTAACCTGAAAACGCCTGGCCGCGATACCGATACGGCGAGCAGCGTTGAACAGGCGGTTGCCGGGACCGTGGGCAAATCCGGCTACAACACACCGGCCATTCTGGCGGCGCTGGGCGGTGCGGATAACATCACCTCGCTCGATAACTGCATCACCCGCCTGCGTCTGTCGGTGGCGGATATGTCAAAAGTGGATACCAACGCCCTGAAAGCCAACCGGGCCATCGGCGTGGTACAGTTAAATCAGCACAATTTGCAGGTGGTTATCGGCCCGCAGGTCCAGTCGGTGAAGGATGAGCTGGCAACCCTGATGCGAACAGTTGAAGCCTGATGCCTCAGCCCCCTCTCATGAGGGGGTTTTACTTTAAGGACTCACGTCATGTTTGATTTTTCTACCGTCGTGGATCGACACGGCACCTGGTGTACGCAGTGGGACTACGTCGCCGACCGCTTTGGCGCGGCCGATCTGCTGCCCTTCACCATCTCGGATATGGATTTCGCCACCGCGCCCTGCATTACCGACGCGCTGCATCAGCACATTAATCACGGCGTGCTGGGCTACAGCCGCTGGAAGAACGATGAGTTTCTCGCCGCCGTCGCGCACTGGTTCCAGCAGCGCTTTAACAGCACGATTGATACGGAAACCGTCGTTTATGGTCCTTCCGTTATCTACATGGTGTCAGAGCTGATTCGTCTCTGGTCACACCCCGGCGACGGCGTAGTGGTTCACACCCCGGCATACGACGCGTTTTACAAAGCTATTGAAGGGAATGCGCGTCATGTGGTGCCCGTGGAGATGGAAAAGCACGCCGCAGGCTGGCAGGGAAATATGGCTGCGCTGGAAGCGGCCCTGGCAAAACCTGAAAACAAAATTTTGCTGCTGTGCAGCCCGCAAAACCCAACCGGCAAGGTCTGGACGCGGGACGAGCTGACGCAGATGGCTGAACTGTGCGCACGCAATGACGTGGCGGTTATCAGCGATGAAATTCATATGGACATGGTGTGGGGAGAGCATCGTCACACGCCGTGGAGCGCGGTGGCGCGCGGCAAATGGGCGCTTCTCACCTCCGGCTCGAAAAGCTTTAATATTCCGGCGCTGACGGGCGCTTACGGCCTTATTGGTGATGAGGAAAGCCGTAACGGTTATCTCAGCGCACTAAAAGGCCGGGACGGGCTATCTTCTCCTTCCGTGCTGGCGCTAACGGCGCATATCGCCGCCTATCAGCAGGGAGTACCGTGGCTGGATGCCCTGCGGGGATATCTGGAAGAGAATCTGTTGTATATCGCGCAGGAAGTAAACCGCGCCTTTCCGAAACTGAACTGGCAGCCGCCCGAAGCGACCTACCTGGCCTGGATTGACCTGCGCCCGCTGAACATTGACGATCGGGCGCTGCAAAAAGTGCTAATCGAGCAGCAAAAAGTCGCCATCATGCCGGGATATACCTACGGCAAAGAGGGAAACGGCTTTGTTCGCCTGAACGCCGGCTGTCCACGCAGCAAGCTGGAACAAGGGGTGCAACGCCTCATTGCCGGGATTAACACACTCCTGTAATCAATTTGCGCAACGGAATATTCCCTTGCGCAAATAGCTTTTTACCCCGTTTTGTTTTTATAATATGGCGCACTTTAACCAGAAAAGAGTGCGACCATGATTGATACACGCCTGCCTTTAACTGATATTCATCGTCACCTTGACGGTAACATTCGTGCCCAAACCATCCTCGATCTTGGCCGCCAGTTCAATTTAACGCTTCCTGCGCAGACGCTTGAGTCGCTGATCCCTCACGTACAGGTGACCTCCAATGAACCGGACCTGGTCAGCTTCCTGAGCAAACTCGACTGGGGCGTGAAGATGCTGGCCTCGCTGGATGCCTGCCGCCGCGTGGCGTTTGAAAACATTGAAGATGCGGCCCGTAACGGCCTGCATTACGTCGAGCTGCGCTTCTCGCCGGGCTATATGGCGATGACCCACAACCTGCCCGTTGCAGGCGTGGTGGAAGCCGTGATTGAAGGCGTCCGCGAAGGATGTAAAACCTTCGACGTTCAGGCCCGTCTGATTGGCATTATGAGCCGTACGTTCGGCGAAGCCGCCTGCCTGCAGGAGCTGGAAGCGCTGCTGGCCCATCGCGATGCCATCACCGCCGTCGATCTCGCCGGTGACGAGCTGGGCTTCCCGGGCAGTCTGTTCCTCTCCCACTTCAACCGCGCGCGCGATGCCGGCTGGCACATTACCGTGCATGCGGGTGAAGCGGCTGGCCCGGAAAGCATCTGGCAGGCCATCCGCGAGCTGGGCGCCGAGCGTATCGGTCACGGCGTGAAGGCGGTAGAAGATCGCGCCCTGATGGATTTCCTGGCGGAGCAGCGCATCGGGATTGAGTCATGCCTGACGTCTAACATTCAGACCAGCACCGTCGCAACGCTGGCGCATCATCCGCTGAAAACGTTCCTTGAACACGGCGTGCTGGCCTCGCTGAACACGGACGATCCGGCAGTACAGGGCGTGGATATCATCCACGAGTACAACATCGCCGCACCGCAGGCGGGGCTGAGCCGCGAGCAGATCCGTCAGGCGCAGATCAACGGGCTGGAGATCGCTTTCCTGACGCCTGAAGAGAAGCAGGCGCTTAAAGATAAAGTGGCTCGCGGTTGAGCATTTGCCGGGTGACGGCTACGCCTTACCCGGCCTACAAAAATATTTAAAATTATGCCAGACAGAGCGTGGCGCGATGTTTAGCAGATTCAATACCCAGCTCAATCAGCTCCATAATCTGAATCGCCTGGCTGGCCGGAACCGGATTTTCGCCCGTGCCGTTCAGCGCATCGCGGATGCCCGCGTAATAGGCCGGATAGTTGCCCGGGATCGTCAGCAAGGTCTCCTCTACCAGTTCCTCACCTTCCACCCGCGTTACCACGCCGTCGCGCATATCATAGCCCCAGTCTTCCTGCGGCAAACGTTCACCGCTTTTCAGCCGGTCCTCCTGCGGATCGAGGCCAAACTTCACGTAGCTCCCGCGCGTGCCGTGAATAATGTAGCGGGCCGATTCCGCGGCCGCGACCATCGTGCCGTGCAGCACAATCCGCCGCTGCGGGTAGCTGAGCACCGCGTGGAAGTAATCGGTCGTCTGCGCTCCAGGCCGGAGCTGGGCCAGATCGACCGTCATGCTCACCGGCAGACCAAAAAGATTGACCGCCTGATCCAGCAGATGCGGGGCTAAATCGTACCAGATGCCGCTGCCTGGACCAGCCTGCTCGCGCCAGCGGTTTCGTACCTGCGGACGGAAGCGGTCAAAGTGCGATTCAAAGAAGAGGATTTCCCCTAGCGTGCCTTCACTGAGAAGCCTTTTTACCGTCAGAAAGTCGCTGTCCCAGCGGCGGTTATGAAACACCGACAGCAGCCTGCCGAGACTCTTTGCCAGCGCATCCAGCTCGCGAGCCTGAGACAGCGTGACGGTAAAGGGCTTATCGACCACCACGTGTTTACCGGCCTCCAGCGCGGCCTTTGCCAGCGGAAAGTGGGTGTCGTTCGGGGTGGGGATAACGATTAAATCGATATTCGGATCGTTGAAAAGGTGTTTTGGCTCAGAGACAACCGGCACGGAAGGCCAGTCGGCATGGACTTTAGCGGCATCGCTGCTGGATACCGCAGCCAGGGTCATCCCCGGCGTTCCGGCTATCAGAGGCGCATGAAACGTTTTGCTTGCATACCCGTAGCCGATAAGCCCAACGCGTATATTATCACTCATAGTGCCGTCCTCTTTTATGACGTTCTTATTTCACACTGGCTAGCCTGGCATTACCACAGATTAATAATGTGCCATATGACTTAAAATAGCAGGTTGTACGGGTTGTTTTTGTTACATAGTATTAACCCACTGATTTTGTTTAAGGGAACCGTTCCCAAAGCGCTTGCCGTCGGGGAAACGTCGCTGTAACATTTGCGACCTGTATTTATGGATAAAGTACAACTACGAATCATGACGTCAATTATTAATCGAATCATTGAATTAGCGGGATGGATTGTTCTTGGGGTTTCGGTCATTTTGCTGGGTGTTGCCAGCCATATCGATAACTACCAGCCGCCGGAGCCTGTCACAGTCGCCCAACCTAAGTAACCGGTTACTGCAATAAAGAGTGACATAATATGTCAGTTACTTATTGCCAGCCCTGGTGAACACGGTTAACCTTCTCTTCCAGGCATCGTCTGATGCCTGAATTTCAGCAAAGAAAACTCCTAATTTCGTCGCGTTACCTGAGTGGGCTGTTTACGTCTTTATTAATCCGTTTATTATTCGAACGAATTACCTTAACTGGTATTACTCACTTTTATATGGAAACTTATTAATATGACAGTTCAGGACTATTTATTAAAATTTCGCAAGATCAATTCGCTTGAGAGCCTGGAAAAACTGTTTGACCATCTGAACTACACCCTGTCGGATAATCAGGACATCATTAATATGTATCGCGCCGCTGACCATCGCCGTGCGGAGCTGGTTTCCGGAGGTCGTTTGTTCAACGTGGGTGAAGTGCCTAAGTCCGTATGGCGTTACGTTTTATAAGAAAGTAGCCATCCGCGCGAAATGTTATATACTCTCCGCCCTGCAAACTGGCTGTACAACATTTCGCGCAGATTATGGGAGAGTTCATGACCGCAACGCCTGGAGAACGCATTGGAGGCTGGTTAATCGCCCCACTGGCATGGCTGCTGGTTGCCTTATTAAGCGCATCGCTTGCGCTGCTGCTGTATACCACCGCACTGATTACCCCTCACGCCATCCAGACACTGATGTCGCAAAGCGTGCTGAATATTGCGATGTGGTTTGTGTCGTTCGTTTTCGCAATTGGAATGTGGTACTACACCCTGTGGTTGACCATCGCTTTCTTTAAGCGCCGCAAAAGTGTACCTAAACACTACATTATCTGGCTGCTGATTTCGGTTCTGCTGGCGGTGAAAGCCTTTGCTTTTTCGCCCGTATCAGACGCTCTGGCCGTTCGTCAGCTGCTTTTCCCGTTACTGGCCGCCGCGCTGCTGGTCCCCTATTTCAAGCGTTCGACGCGGGTAAAAAACACCTTCGTGAACCCGTAATAACCTTACAGATAACCTGTTGTCGCCTGCGTGAGTTTGTCCGATAATAGGCGGCTTTTTTATTTCAGGCTAAATAATGACCGATTACTTACTGCTCTTTGTCGGCACCGTGCTGGTTAACAACTTCGTTCTGGTGAAGTTCCTTGGCCTGTGCCCGTTTATGGGCGTGTCCAAAAAGCTGGAAACGGCGATGGGCATGGGGCTGGCGACAACCTTCGTCATGACGATGGCGTCCATCTGCGCGTGGTTGATTGATACCTGGATCCTCATCCCGCTGGGGTTAATCTATCTTCGTACGCTGGCTTTTATTCTGGTCATTGCGGTTGTTGTGCAATTTACTGAAATGGTGGTGCGTAAAACCAGCCCGGCCCTCTATCGCCTGCTGGGTATCTTCCTGCCGCTGATCACCACCAACTGTGCCGTTCTCGGCGTTGCGCTGCTGAACATCAACCTTGGACATAACTTCATGCAGTCGGCGCTGTACGGTTTTTCCGCCGCCGTCGGTTTCTCATTTGTTATGGTCCTCTTCGCGTCGATTCGCGAGCGTCTGGCGGCAGCGGATATCCCTGCTCCCTTCCGCGGTAACGCGATTGCGCTGGTGACCGCGGGTTTAATGTCTCTGGCCTTTATGGGCTTTAGTGGTCTGGTGAAGTTGTAATGAATGCTATCTGGATTGCCATCGCCTCTATCAGCGTCCTGGGGTTGGTGTTTGGCCTTATCCTGGGTTACGCCTCCCGCCGTTTCGCGGTAGAGGACGATCCTGTTGTTGAAAAAATTGATGAGTTGCTGCCGCAAAGCCAGTGCGGGCAGTGCGGCTACCCGGGCTGCCGTCCCTATGCCGAAGCGGTAGGGATTCAGGGTGAAAAAATTAACCGCTGCGCCCCCGGCGGCGAAGCGGTGATGCTGAAAATCGCGGCCCTGCTTAACGTCGATCCGCAGCCCGTTGATGGCGATGCGGAGGTGCAGGAGCCGGTTCGCGCCCTCGCCGTGATCGACGAGGCAAACTGCATCGGCTGTACCAAATGTATTCAGGCCTGCCCGGTTGACGCCATTGTTGGCGCCACCCGCGCCATGCACACCGTCGTGGCGGATCTGTGCACCGGCTGTAACCTCTGCGTGGCCCCCTGCCCGACGCAATGTATCGAGCTGCGCCCGGTTGAAACGACTACCGAAAGCTGGAAGTGGGATCTTCAAACCATTCCGGTTCGCACCATTCCTGTGGAACAACATGCTTAAGTTATTTTCTGCTTTCAGAAAAGAGAAGATTTGGGACTTTGACGGCGGTATTCATCCGCCGGAGATGAAAACCCAGTCCAACGGCACGCCGCTGCGTCAAATTCCGCTGGCGACGCGTTACGTCATGCCGCTCAAGCAGCATATTGGCGCTGAGGGCGAGCTGTGCGTGAAAGAAGGCGATACGGTTCTTCGCGGTCAGCCGCTAACCTTTGGCCGTGGACGCATGCTGCCGGTGCACGCCCCCACCTCCGGTAAAGTGGTGGCGATTGCCCCTCATACGGTGCCCCATCCGTCCGCTCTATCGGAGCTGAGCGTGATCATTGAAGCCGACGGCGAAGACCGCTGGATTGAACGTGACGGCTGGAGCGATTACCGCAGCCAGAGCCGCGAAGCGCTTATTGAGCGTATTCATCAGTTCGGCGTCGCCGGGCTGGGCGGTGCGGGCTTCCCGACCGGCGTCAAGCTGCGCGGCGGTGGCGATAATATCCAGACGTTGATTATCAACGCCGCCGAGTGCGAGCCGTATATCACCGCCGACGATCGTCTGATGCAGGATTGCGCCGCTCAGGTGGTGGAAGGCATCCGCATCCTGGCGCACATTCTTAAGCCGCGGGAAGTGCTGATTGGTATCGAAGACAATAAACCGCAGGCCATCTCGATGCTGCGCGCCGTGCTGGCGGGCAGTCACGATATTAGCCTGCGCGTTATCCCGACCAAGTACCCTTCTGGCGGCGCAAAACAGCTGACGCAAATTCTCACCGGTAAGCAGGTGCCGCATGGCGGACGCTCTTCGGATATCGGCGTGCTGATGCAAAACGTCGGCACCGCCTATGCGGTGAAACGCGCGGTGATTGACGGCGAGCCGTTGACCGAACGCGTGGTGACGCTGACCGGCGAGTCGGTTTCCCGTCCGGGCAACGTCTGGGCGCGTCTGGGTACGCCGGTGCGCCATCTGCTGGAACAGGCTGAATTTTGCCCGACCAGCGACCAGATGGTGATCATGGGCGGCCCGCTGATGGGCTTTACGCTGCCGTGGCTGGACGTTCCGGTAGTGAAAATCACGAACTGTCTGCTCGCCCCTTCCCCAACCGAAATGGGTGAAGAACAGGAAGAGAAAGGTTGCATCCGCTGCAGCGCCTGTGCCGATGCCTGCCCGGCGGATCTGCTCCCGCAGCAGCTGTACTGGTACAGCAAAGGCCAGCTGCACGACAAGGCAAAATCCCATAACCTGGCCGACTGCATTGAATGCGGCGCCTGCGCCTGGGTCTGCCCAAGCAACATTCCGCTGGTGCAATACTTCCGTCAGGAGAAGGCCGAGATTTATGCCATTTCCATGGAAGAAAAACGCGCCGCGGAAGCCAAGGCACGTTTCGAAGCGCGTCAGGCGCGACTGGAGCGTGAAAAAATCGCCCGTCAGGAACGCCATAAGCAGGCCGCCGTTCAGCCTGCCGGGAAAGATCAGGATGCGATTAACGCCGCACTGGCGCGCGTTCGTGAGAAAAAAGCCGATGCCGCCCAGACGGTAGTGATCCAGGCCGGGGAAAAACCGGATAACAGCGAAGCGATTGCCGCTCGCGAAGCGCGAAAGGCTGCGGCTCGCGCGCGTCAGGCGGAAAAAGCGCAAACGGTTCAGGCAGATACTGAGATCGACCCGCGTAAAGCGGCCGTTGAAGCGGCGATTGCGCGCGCCAAAGCCCGCAAATCGGGTGAGCAAAGCGTGGTCATCGAGCAGGATGCGGTCGATCCGCGCAAAGCCGCGGTTGAAGCGGCGATAGCCCGGGCCAAAGCCCGTAAGGCTGCGCAGCAGGCGCCAGAGGCAGTATCAGAAGCAGAAGCAGAAGCACCACAGGTCGACCCGCGTAAAGCCGCCGTAGAAGCGGCGATTGCACGGGCTAAAGCCCGTAAGGCTGCGCAGCAGGCGCCAGAGGCAGTATCAGAAGCAGAAGCACCACCGGTCGACCCGCGTAAAGCCGCCGTAGAAGCAGCGATTGCCCGCGCCAAAGCCCGTAAGGCAGCGCAGCAGGAAGAGCAGCCGCAGGCCGCCAACGATGACCCGCGCAAGGCCGCCGTCGCCGCCGCCATTGCGCGCGTTCAGGCGAAGAAAGCCGCACAGCAAGCCGTAAACGAGGATTAAATGGTTTTCAGAATCGCAAGTTCCCCCTACACCCACAACCAGCGTCAGACATCACGCATTATGATGCTGGTCTGCCTGGCCGCGCTGCCGGGCATTGCCGTTCAGTGCTGGTTTTTCGGCTGGGGAACCCTGTTCCAGATAGCCCTGGGCTGCGCCAGCGCCGTCGCGGCGGAAGCACTCGTCCTGAAGCTGCGTAAGATGGCGGTGTCACGCATTCTGGCTGACAACTCCGCGCTGCTGACCGGCCTGCTGCTCGCCATCAGTATTCCGCCGTTTGCCCCGTGGTGGATGGTCGTGCTCGGTACCGTGTTTGCCGTGATCATTGCCAAACAGCTGTACGGCGGGCTCGGCCATAACCCGTTTAACCCGGCGATGATTGGCTACGTGGTGCTGCTGATCTCCTTCCCGGTGCAGATGACCAGCTGGCTGCCGCCGCACGAGATTGCGGCCACGGTTCCGGGCTTTATGGATGCCCTGCACGTTATCTTTACCGGCCATACGGCGCTCGGCGCTGACATGAACGCGCTGCGTATGGGCGTGGACGGCATCAGCCAGGCGACGCCTCTCGATACCTTTAAAACGTCCCTGCATGCCGGGCACAGCGTTGAGCAGATTATGAAATCCGCGATTTACAGCGGCATGCTGGCGGGTGCGGGCTGGCAGTGGGTCAACCTGGCGTATCTGCTGGGCGGCCTGTTCCTGCTGCAGCAGAAAGCCATTCGCTGGCATATTCCGGTCAGCTTCCTCGTGACGCTGGCGGTTTGCGCCACGCTGGGATGGGTATTCTCTCCTGAATCACTCGCCAGCCCGCAGATGCATTTGCTCTCCGGTGCGACCATGCTGGGTGCCTTCTTTATCCTGACGGACCCGGTTACGGCGTCAACGACTAACCGCGGCCGCCTGATCTTCGGCGCGCTGGCAGGCCTGCTGGTATGGCTGATCCGCAGCTTTGGCGGTTACCCGGACGGCGTCGCGTTTGCCGTCCTGCTCGCCAACATTACCGTTCCGCTCATCGACTATTACACGCGTCCGCGCGTGTACGGCCATCGCTAAGGGTTTCGCCATGTTAAAAACGATGCAAAAACACGGCGTCACGCTGGCTGTCTTCGCCGCGGTCCTGACCGGGCTGACGGCCCTGGTTAACTCGTTAACCAAAACGACCATCGAAGAGCAGGCTTCAAAGCAGCAAAAGGCGCTGTTCGATCAGGTGATCCCATCAGATTTCTACGATAATGACCTGCAAAAGAGCTGCTTTGTGGTAGACGCGCCGCAGCTTGGGAAAGGCTCTCACCGCCTCTTTATTGCCCGCAAAGGGGATAAACCGGTAGGCGCGGTGATGGAAGCGACGGCGCCCGACGGCTATTCCGGCGCCATTCAACTGCTCGTCGGCAGCGATTTCTCCGGCACAATACTGGGTACCCGCGTGACGCAGCATCATGAAACGCCGGGCCTGGGCGATAAAATTGAAACCCGTCTGAGCGACTGGATTTTGCACTTCGCCGGTAAAGTTATCCATGGCGAAGGGGATACCGCGTTTGCGGTGAAGAAAGATGGCGGCGAGTTCGACCAGTTCACCGGCGCGACCATCACGCCGCGCGCCGTGGTGAACGCCGTAAAACGAGCCGGGCTGTATGCCGAAACGCTGCCCGCGCAAATCAACAATCTTCCGGCCTGTGGGGAGTAATCATGAGCCAGGTTAAAGAGGTTATTGTCCAGGGGTTGTGGAAGAACAACTCCGCTCTGGTGCAGCTTCTGGGGATGTGCCCACTGCTGGCGGTAACGTCCACCGCCACCAACGCGCTCGGTCTGGGTCTGGCAACCACGCTGGTGCTGACCCTGACCAACCTCTCCATCTCCGCCCTGCGCCGCTGGACGCCGTCGGAAATTCGTATTCCGATTTACGTCATGATCATTGCGTCTGTTGTTAGCGTCGTACAAATGCTCATCAACGCTTACGCATTCGGCCTGTACCAGTCGCTTGGGATCTTTATTCCCCTTATCGTCACCAACTGTATCGTCGTTGGCCGTGCGGAAGCGTTCGCGGTGAAAAACAGTCCCGCCATGTCGGCGCTGGATGGTTTTTCCATTGGAATGGGCGCCACCTGCGCCATGTTCGTGCTGGGCTCGCTGCGCGAGATCCTCGGTAACGGTACGCTGTTTGACGGCGCAGATGCGCTGCTGGGCGGCTGGGCCAAAGCGCTGCGCGTTGAAGTGTTCCACACCGATACGCCATTCCTGCTGGCAATGCTGCCCCCTGGCGCGTTTATTGGCCTTGGCATGATGCTGGCGATAAAATACCTGATTGATGAGAAACGTAAGCGCCGCGCGGCTGAGCGTAGCGTTCTGGAAGGGACACCCGAGAAGGCTTCATGAATAAAGAAAAGCGCATTGCGATCCTGACCCGTCTGCGGGACGAGAACCCGCATCCGACGACGGAGCTGAACTTTACCTCCCCGTTTGAGCTGCTGATCGCGGTGTTGCTCTCTGCGCAGGCGACCGATGTGAGCGTCAATAAAGCCACTGCCCTGCTCTATCCGGTCGCCAATACGCCAAAAGCCATGCTGGAGCTGGGCGTGGAAGGCGTGAAGTCCTATATCAAAACCATCGGCCTGTTTAACAGCAAAGCCGAGAACGTCATTAAGACCTGCCGGATCCTGCTGGAACAGTACGGGGGCGAAGTACCGGAAGATCGCGCCGCGCTGGAAGCCTTACCGGGCGTGGGGCGTAAGACTGCGAACGTGGTGCTCAACACCGCGTTTGGCTGGCCGACCATCGCCGTGGATACGCATATTTTCCGCGTGTCTAACCGGACTAACTTCGCGCCGGGGAAAAATGTTGAGCAGGTCGAAGAGAAGCTGTTAAAGGTGGTTCCGGCCGAATTTAAGGTTGATTGCCATCACTGGCTGATTCTGCACGGTCGCTATACCTGTATTGCCCGTAAGCCTCGCTGCGGCTCCTGCATTATTGAAGATCTCTGCGAATACAAAGAAAAAGTGTATCCCTGATCGTCACAACCCTTACCAAAAGAAGGGCTACCAGGCACCCTTCTTTTGGCCGTTATTTGTCCGTCTTTCGTTCCCCCTGACCTGTCACTTGTTCGGTTGTTTAACGCTCAAACAGGTTAATACTTTTTTCATAGCCAAAAATTTCTATACATCTGTGATCGCGATCACCCTGATAACTTCATGTTGAATTTTTGTTGTCAAAACCCGCCTAAACCCTTTGTCTGACAAGATACTCTCCTTCCATTGCCGAAGATAAGACCAGCTATTTTTCAGAATATGGGCTATATCACTGCGATAAGCGGCAAATAGCAGAACATATCGCCAAAAGCCGGTTGAAGTGGGTTATTGCCAGTCGAAAAAACTACCTTTAATCATCGTATGAAATTTAACGCTGAATAACATTTATATGAACCGACGATTATACCACTTCAGATATATGTAACAGATTATTACAAATGTATTGCCAGATGGGGCAGGATAGTGAACATTACCCGCCGTTTCTCCTCCCAATATAACTATAAGGCGTATGGACGACGGCCATCACGCTATGAACACCCTCGTTAATATGGGATGTAAAAAAAGAGGTATATGTGTCTACTGCAAACAATAAACCAACAGATGAAAGCGTAAGTCTTAACGCTTTTAAACAGCCTAAAGCGTTCTATCTCATCTTCTCTATCGAGTTATGGGAGCGTTTTGGTTATTACGGCCTGCAAGGGATCATGGCGGTTTACCTGGTAAAACAGCTGGGTATGTCCGAAGCCGATTCCATCACGCTGTTCTCTTCCTTCAGTGCTCTGGTGTACGGTCTGGTCGCAATTGGCGGCTGGCTGGGTGATAAAGTCCTCGGGACTAAACGTGTCATCATGCTGGGCGCCATTGTCCTGGCGATTGGCTATGGTCTGGTTGCATGGTCAGGGCACGATGCCGCTGTCGTGTATATGGGTATGGCGACGATTGCCGTCGGTAACGGTCTGTTCAAAGCAAACCCGTCCTCCCTGCTCTCTACCTGCTACAGTAAAGACGATCCGCGTCTGGACGGTGCATTTACCATGTACTACATGTCCATCAACATCGGTTCGTTCTTCTCGATGCTGGCAACCCCATGGCTCGCGGCGAAATTCGGCTGGAGCGTGGCGTTCGCGCTGAGCTTCGTCGGTATGCTGATCACCGTGGTGAACTTCCTGTTCTGCCGCAGCTGGGTTAAAGACTACGGTTCAAAACCTGACTTCGAGCCTGTTCATATGGGCAAACTGCTGGCCACCATCGTGGGCGTTGTTGTCCTCGCGGCAATTGCCACCTGGCTGCTGCACAACCAGGGTATCGCCCGTGCCGTTCTGGGCGTGGTTGCGCTGGGTATCGTGGTTATCTTTGCGAAAGAAGCGTTCGCCATGCAGGGTGCTGCCCGTCGCAAGATGATTGTGGCGTTCATTCTGATGCTGGAAGCGATTATCTTCTTCGTGCTGTACAGCCAGATGCCAACCTCACTGAACTTCTTCGCCATTCGTAACGTTGAGCACTCAATTCTGGGCATCGCGTTCGAACCGGAACAGTATCAGGCGCTGAACCCGTTCTGGATCATGATTGGTAGCCCGATTCTGGCCGCTATCTATAACAAGATGGGCGACCGTCTGCCAATGCCGCACAAGTTTGCGATCGGTATGGTGCTGTGCTCCGGCGCGTTCCTGGTGCTGCCGCTGGGTACCAAATTTGCCACCGACGCGGGTATCGTGTCCGTTAACTGGCTGATCCTGAGCTACGCGCTGCAGTCTATCGGTGAGCTGATGATCTCCGGTCTGGGTCTGGCGATGGTTGCACAGCTGGTGCCGCAGCGTCTGATGGGCTTCATTATGGGTAGCTGGTTCCTGACCACTGCCGGTGCGGCAATCATTGCGGGTAAAATTGCGAACCTGATGGCTGTGCCTGAAAACGTCACTGACCCACTGGTCTCCCTGAACGTCTACGGCACCGTGTTCATGCAGATTGGTATCGCTACTGCGGTTATTGCAGTTCTGATGCTGCTGACCGCGCCGAAACTGAATCGTATGACTCAGGACGACGACAAGACGGCTGAAGCGACCAAAACCGCTACCGCGTAAGATTATTGAGAAACGACGAGCCGCTAATGCATATTAGCGGCTTTTTTTTTGTCCGTTGGCGCACTAACATAGCTGAAACCTCAGCAAAAAGGAGTTACCGATGAAACTGTTCTACAAACCGGGCGCGTGCTCTCTTGCTTCCCACATCACCCTGCGCGAGAGCGGCAAAGATTTCACGCTGGACGGCGTTGATCTGATGAAAAAGCGTCTGGAAAATGGCGATGATTTTCTTGCCATTAACCCCAAGGGACAAGTTCCGGCTCTCTTGCTGGATGACGGTACTCTGCTGACCGAAGGCGTCGCGATTATGCAGTTCCTGGCCGATAGCGTACCCGATCGTCAGCTGCTGGCACCGGTCAGTACCATTTCTCGCTATAAGACGCTGGAATGGCTGAACTACATTGCGACCGAACTGCACAAAGGTTTTACGCCGTTGTTCCGCCCGGATACGCCAGAGGAGTTCAAACCGACCCTGCGTGCGCTTCTTGAGAAAAAGCTGCAGTACGTTAACGAATCGCTGAAAGACGAACAGTGGATTTGTGGTTCGCGCTTCACGATTGCCGATGCGTATCTGTTTACCGTGCTGCGCTGGGCGCGCGCGGTTAAGCTGAACCTGGATGGGTTAGACCATATCGCATCGTATATGAAACGCGTGGCAGAGCGTCCTGCGGTGGCTGCGGCGCTGAAAGCGGAAGGTTTGAACTAACCGAGCGGCCTGTGTTGCCGGGTGGCGCTGACGCTCACCCGGCCTACAATTTTTGGCCGGTTATAACCGGGTTGCGCTGAAATAGTGCTCCGGCTTCGCGATACGATCCTGTGCCGCAACCACCTGCAGTTCATATTCCTGCATCTCTTTCGTCGCAATCATGATTTCGTACACCGCCGCGGTAACGTGCTCCAGCGCGTCGCGCATCGTCGCCCCCTGCAGCAATTTCACCAGCAGCAGACCGCTGGTGACATCCCCGACCCCAACCGGCTGGCGCAGGCCGAAATCCACCAGCGGACGGCTGATATGCCAGGCGTCCTCTTTCGTCACCAGAAGCATCTCAAAACGGTCCTGACTCAGCCCTGCGCGCGCGAGGTGTTTTACCAGTACAACTTCCGGCCCCTGAGCGATCAGCTCACGAGACGCGCTTACTGCCTCTTCAACGCTGTTAACCGGATGCTCGCAGAGAATTTCGAGTTCGACCAGGTTTGGCGCAATGATATCGCTGGCGGGAAGCGCGTGGCGGACGTGAAACTCTGCAACGCCAGGCGCCACGATGCAGCCTTTCTCCGGGTGGCCCATAACGGGGTCGCAGAAGTATTTTGCCGCCGGGTTTGCGGCTTTCACCTGTCGTACGATGCCGAGGATATGCTCCCCCTGCTCCGCTGAGCCGAGGTAGCCGCTCAGCACGGCGTCACAGCGTTTAAGCTGGTCGATATCGGCAATCCCCTGCACAACCTCGCTGAGGTGCGAAGGCGGCATTACGCAGCCGGTCCATTTGCCGTATTGCGTGTGGTTAGAGAACTGTACGGTATTAAGGGGCCAGACGTTGACGCCGAGGCGACGCATCGGGAATTCCGCAGCGCTATTGCCAGCGTGTCCAAAAACAACGTGGGACTGAATGGCGAGGATGTTCTTCATTTTTTTCTTACCAAACCCTGAAAAAACAAAAGGGGCGTGGTTTCCCACGCCCCTGGAGACTGTTAATTATTTCCAGCAGACAAGGCAGTAGTTTTTCTTACCGCGACGCAGCAGCGTGTAGCGGCCATACAGACGGTCACCGTCAACGAAGGTGTATTCCGGGTCGGCCTGTTTCTCACCGTTGATGGTGATAGCGTTAGACGCGATGGTTTTACGCGCCTGACCGCGCGAAGGCTGGAGCTCAGAGTCCACCAGCGCCTGCATCAGGTCAGCCCCTTTTTCCATCTCAACCATCGGCACGCCGTCCTGCGCCAGCTGTTCGAAGTCCGCTTCGCTCAGATCGCTCAGGGTACCGTTGAACAGGCTAGCGGTAATGCGTTTTGCCGCGGCCAGACCTTCTTCACCGTGAACCAGTTTGGTCACTTCGTCCGCCAGCACGTACTGCGCGCGCGGCGCTTTACCGCTGTTCTTGTCTTCTTCTTCCAGAGCATTGATCTCTGCGATATCCATGAAGGTAAAGAACTTCAGGAAGCGATAAACATCGGCATCCGCCGTGTTGATCCAGAACTGGTAGAACTTGTACGGGCTGGTTTTCTTCGGATCGAGCCATACTGCGCCGCCCTCAGTCTTACCGAATTTGGTGCCGTCGGCTTTGGTGATCAGCGGAACGGTCAGACCGAAGACCTGGTTCTGGTGCAGACGACGGGTCAGGTCGATACCGGAGGTGATGTTACCCCACTGATCGGAACCGCCAATCTGCAGGGAAACGCCGTGCAGCTTGTTCAGGCAGGCAAAGTCATAACCCTGCAGCAGGTTGTAGGAGAACTCGGTAAAGGAGATACCCTGGTCGTCACGGTTCAGACGCTGCTTCACGGCCTCTTTGTTAATCATCTGGTTAACAGAGAAGTGCTTGCCGATGTCGCGCAGGAAGGTCAGCACGTTCATGCTGCCAAACCAGTCGTAGTTGTTCGCGGCAATGGCAGAGTTATCACCACAGTTGAAGTCGAGGAACGGTGCAACCTGTTTGCGGATCTTATCCACCCACTCCTGCACGGTATCTTCGGTGTTCAGTTTACGCTCAGCGGCTTTAAAGCTTGGGTCACCAATCAGGCCGGTCGCGCCGCCCACCAGCGCAACAGGCTTGTGGCCCGCCATCTGGAAGCGTTTCAGGCATAACAATGGAACAAGATGCCCCAAATGCAAGCTGTCAGCGGTGGGATCGAAGCCGCAATAGAGCGCGATCGGGCCTTGCGCCAGTCGCTCTGCTAACGCTTCCTCGTCCGTCACCTGGGCCACGAGGCCCCGCTCTTGCAATTGTTTAATCAAGTTACTGCTTGCCATCAAATTCTCCATGTATAAACGACTGCACCTTTGCCGGTACACGACTTTTCGCCTGATGCGAAAGGAACATAGAATAAAGCGCAAGCGCGGTGTGCGCTAGCGCTTAAATCAACAAATTTCGGGGATTATGGTGCCAGTCTGTCGATTTTCCAGCCGCCATTCTCGCGCTGGTATAAAAAGCGGTCGTGCAGGCGATGTTCGCCCCCCTGCCAGAACTCTATTTGCTCAATCGGGATGCGGAACCCGCCCCAGAAACTTGGCAGAGGAATTTCACCCTGCTGGAACTTCTGTTTCAGCTCCAGGAATTTACTTTCCAGCACGCCGCGGGCAGAAATTCGGCTGGACTGTTTTGATACCCAGGCGCCAATCTGGCTGTCGCGCGGGCGGCTGTGGAAATACTTCACCACTTCCAGCGTCGAGAGACGTTCCGCTTTGCCGGTGACCATTACCTGACGTTCCAGCATGTGCCAGGGGAACAGCAGGCTAATACGCGGATTGTTTTCTAAATGGTGCGCCTTGCGGCTGCCGAGGTTGGTATAGAACACCAGCCCTTTCTCGTCATAATGCTTGAGCAATACGATCCGCTGATACGGTTGACCGTTTTCATCCACCGTTGCGACGACCATGGCCGTGGGGTCGGCGAGTTTCGCTTCGCAGGCCTGTTTCAGCCAGCGTTCAAAAAGCACGAGGGGTTCAGCGGGAAGATCCTGGCGACGCAGGCCGCCTTTAGTGTATTCACGGCGCAGATGCGCAATTTGCTGCAGTTCGTCGTTATCTGACATGGCGTTAGCTGACATTGAGAGTGGGTGGCGCTATTGTGCGCCGCCCCTGTAAAAATCTCAACGCTTCGGATTTTCGAGCTGGCAATTGTTCAGCACAATGCGGTCGCGTTTGTAGACCGTGGCGCTGTCGCCTTTCGACCAGAAGACGTAGATACCGTCGGAATAACGCGCGCCGGAGGCTGACATCCCCTGCTTCAGCGTCAGCAATTTATTGTCATAAACAAAACTGGCTTCCTGGCGTGGATTGTTCAGCTTTACGGTCAGCGGTTTTTCGTCACAGCGATACTCCAGCGTATCGGTCTGCATGCGCTCAAGGAGCTGGTTGTAGACGCTGCATCCTGACAGCAACAAAGGAGCGGCAATAAGAAGAAGTTTTTTCATGGGCGTATTCCGAAGACTTTCCTGGTCCTGGAGGGCATGGCTGCCCTCCTGTTTCGTTCCATTCTAACGACGACGCGACGCGCTGAATTTCAGTTAACTCTGATTATGACGAGGATTTGCCGGGAAAATCGCCCCGAGGACGCTCGCCTCACGCGCGCCGGTTACCGACGGCAAGTTGCCCGGCAGTCCCGCAATGGTGCGCCAGGCAAGCCAGGCGAAGGCCAGCGCCTCCATATCATCCCCGCTGATGCCGGCCTCATCGGTCGTGGTCACTTCGGTACCCGGCAGTAGCCCCGCAAGACGCGCCATCACCAGCGGGTTGCGGCTTCCTCCGCCGCACACCAGCAGGCGTTCACATCCGCCGCTGAGCAGAACCTGTTCGGAGATCGACACGGCCGTCAGCTCGGCAAGCGTCGCCTGGACATCCTGCGGCGCGAGCGCCGGGAATGGCGCCAGCTGACGCTCAAGCCAGCCCAGGTTGAAGTATTCACGCCCCGTGCTCTTAGGTGCCGGCAGGGCAAAATATGGATCGCTCAGCATCGACTGCAGCAGCGGAATAATCACTTTCCCCCCGCTCGCCCACTCGGCGTTTTTATCATACGGTTGTCCGCACTGCCGCCAGATCCAGGCATCCATTAACATATTGCCCGGGCCGGTATCATAGCCGCGTACGGGCTGCCCCGGGATGAGCATCGACAGGTTGGCAATCCCACCAATGTTGAGCACCATACGCCGTTCTGAAGGGTGCGCCAGTAACGCCTGATGGAACGCGGGTACCAGCGGCGCGCCCTGCCCGCCAAGGGCGATATCGCGACGACGGAAATCGCCAACCACCGTCACGCCCGTCTTCGCCACAATCTGGTTGTTATCGCCGATTTGCAGTGTATGCGGGGCATCGCCGCCGGGCTCATGCCAGACCGTTTGTCCGTGACACCCGATGGCCACCACGTCCTGCGGGCGAAGATGTTCTTTTTGCATCAAAGCCTGCACCGCATCCGCAAACAGCGCCCCCAGGCGAACATCAAGCTGTCCAAGCTGGGAGAGGGTAAGCTGCTGCCCCTGACAGATATTCAGGATATCCTCTTTCAGTGAAATGGGGATTGGCCAGGTCAGGCTCGCCTGCTGCGCCACCATGTTTTCGTCAATGGCGGCCAGAACGACATCTACCCCATCCAGACTGGTGCCTGACATCACACCAATGTAGCGACCCGATTTCATGCGCTTTCCTTACGTTGCGTGGGCTAAGGATATCCACTCAACCATAAACGGCGCAGCTTTGCCATCCGGCGATAATATTTTTTAACAATGTCAGACGGGTAACGCGGGCGGATCCTGTTTATGTCTCGTTAAGTCAAATTCAAGTACAATTCTCTTATTGTTAGTGCAAAGATATGAACTATGGCCCCTTATGCCATATAATTTAGCCATAACGGATGCCCCCAATCGGGCGTTTTTGGTGAACAGGAGATTCAAATGATTTTACGTGTACTGGGCGTTTCGCTGATTGGTTTAACTCTGGCTGGCTGTGTGAATGACAGTTCACTTTCTGGCGACGTTTACAGCGCTTCTGAAGCGAAACAGGTTCAGAACGTGACTTACGGTACCGTTGTTAACGCACGTCCTGTACAGATCCAGGGTGGTGATGAAAGCAACGTAATGGGTGCAATCGGCGGTGCCGTTCTGGGTGGTTTCCTCGGTAATACCGTCGGTGGCGGTACAGGTCGCTCGCTGGCAACAGCCGCAGGCGCCGTTGCGGGTGGCGTAGCCGGCCAGGGCGTTCAGGGTGCGATGAACAAAACCCAGGGCGTAGAGCTGGAAATTCGTAAAGACGACGGCAGCACGATCATGGTTGTACAGAAACAAGGCAGCACTCGCTTCTCTGCAGGCCAGCGCGTTGTGCTGGCAAGCAACGGTAGTCAGGTGACCGTTTCTCCACGTTAATTAAAAATGGATGTGGCCATCGTGCCACATCCATTTACAATATATATCACTCCCACAAATATATTTACAAAATATATTCACCACGCCTATTATTTACCACGGCATATATTGTTTCTGCGCAAAGTATTTAGCGCGCTAATTGATTAAACTCTTCGCATCTCTTTATTCATTATAAATTTGTAAAAATCTATGCTTGCGAATTGTCTCTCCCAAAAGAGCCGTTATATCGCGTTCTGTCTCGGTTGCCTTTTTGTAATCGGGATATTACACGCGCTGTTTTTAAAACTCGTTGAATGGGTTCCGTCCTTTTCACCGCTTTTATTCCCTACGCTCACTATTTTTCTTCTGGTGTTTCACCTGTTTATTGCCTGTTTTATGGCAATGAAATACTGGTGTGACAAAAGACGGTTGTATCTGCTTGCAAATCGCCTGGTAATGGTGCCAACTTACTGATTTAGTGTATGATGGTGTTTTTGAGGTGCTC
>OJTV01000067.1_pt1 | contig 24348 bp, 24 predicted proteins | sample 1599791 | NCBI WGS metagenome assembly OJTV01 (sample SAMN04436617, study PRJEB24849) | human gut metagenome | biome: human gut; feature: NICU; material: stool | host: Homo sapiens | place: USA: Saint Louis, MO | collected 2011-02-17 | reverse complement strand
GTAATATTTGCTGGTTCGGCGACGAAGCGTAATAAACTGTAGCAGGAAGGAACAGCATGACTGATGTAACTGTAAAATCGCTGGCTGCTGAGATTCAGACCTCCGTGGACCGCCTGGTACAGCAATTTGCTGATGCAGGGATCCCGAAGTCCGCTGATGACTCGGTGACCGCGCAAGAAAAACAAACCTTGTTAACGCACCTGAACCGTGAACACGGTTCTACGCCTGACAAGTTAACGCTGCAGCGCAAAACGCGCAGCACGTTAAACATCCCTGGTACCGGTGGCAAAAGCAAATCGGTACAAATTGAAGTCCGCAAGACGCGCACCTTTGTAAAACGTGATCCGCAAGAGGCAGAACGCCTTGCCGCGGAAGAGCAGGCACAGCGTGAAGTGGAAGAACAAGCTCAGCGTGAGGCGGAAGCAGCCGCCAAACGTGAAGCAGAATTAAAAGCTGAACGTGAGGCCGCAGAAAAAGCGAAACGCGACGCAAGTGATAAAGTGAAGCGTGACGCTGCGGAAAAAGACAAAGTGAGCAATCAACAGACAGACGAAATGACCAAAACCGCCCAGGCTGAAAAAGCCCGCCGTGAAAATGAAGCTGCCGAGCTGAAGCGTAAAGCGGAAGAAGAAGCCCGCCGTAAGCTGGAAGAAGAAGCTCGCCGCGTCGCCGAAGAAGCGCGCCGCATGGCAGAAGAAAACGAGAAGAATGGTGTGAATACCGTTGAGCCGACTGAAGACACCAGCGACTATCACGTGACCACTTCTCAGCATGCGCGTCAGGCTGAAGATGATAACGACCGTGAAGTAGAAGGCGGCCGTGGCCGTGGTCGTAATGCAAAAGCAGCGCGTCCGGCGAAAAAAGGCAACAAGCACGCTGAATCCAAAGCTGACCGTGAAGAAGCACGCGCGGCTGTTCGCGGTGGTAAAGGCGGCAAGCGTAAAGGTTCCGCGCTGCAGCAGGGCTTCCAGAAGCCGGCTCAGGCCGTTAACCGTGACGTCGTGATTGGCGAAACCATTACCGTTGGCGAACTGGCGAACAAGATGGCGGTTAAAGGCTCTCAGGTCATCAAAGCAATGATGAAGCTGGGTGCCATGGCGACCATCAACCAGGTCATCGATCAGGAAACCGCACAGCTGGTTGCTGAAGAGATGGGCCACAAAGTTATCCTGCGTCGTGAAAACGAGCTGGAAGAAGCGGTAATGAGCGACCGTGACACAGGTGCAGCGGCTGAACCGCGTGCACCGGTTGTGACCATCATGGGTCACGTTGACCACGGTAAAACCTCTCTGCTTGACTACATTCGTTCTACCAAGGTTGCCTCTGGCGAAGCGGGTGGTATTACCCAGCACATCGGTGCTTACCACGTAGAAACTGACAACGGTATGATCACCTTCCTGGATACTCCGGGCCACGCCGCGTTTACCTCAATGCGTGCTCGTGGTGCTCAGGCGACGGATATCGTTGTTCTGGTTGTTGCTGCAGACGACGGCGTCATGCCGCAGACCATCGAAGCTATCCAGCACGCGAAAGCAGCAGGTGTGCCGGTTGTGGTTGCAGTGAACAAGATCGATAAGCCAGAAGCGGATCCCGATCGTGTTAAAAACGAACTTTCCCAGTACGGTATTCTGCCGGAAGAGTGGGGCGGCGAAAGCCAGTTCGTACACGTGTCTGCGAAAGCGGGTACCGGTATCGACGAACTGCTGGACGCGATCCTGCTGCAGGCCGAAGTTCTGGAGCTGAAAGCCATCCGTAACGGTATGGCGAGCGGTGCGGTTATCGAATCCTTCCTGGATAAAGGACGTGGCCCGGTTGCTACCGTTCTGGTTCGCGAAGGTACGCTGCATAAAGGCGATATCGTTCTGTGCGGTTTCGAATACGGTCGCGTTCGTGCGATGCGTAACGAACTGGGTCAGGAAGTGCTGGAAGCAGGTCCGTCCATTCCAGTGGAAATCCTGGGTCTGTCCGGTGTTCCGGCTGCCGGTGACGAAGTGACCGTGGTGCGTGACGAGAAGAAAGCGCGTGAAGTGGCACTGTATCGTCAGGGTAAATTCCGTGAAGTTAAACTGGCTCGTCAGCAGAAATCTAAACTCGAGAACATGTTTGCCAACATGACCGATGGCGAAGTTCACGAAGTGAACATCGTTCTGAAAGCCGACGTTCAGGGTTCTGTGGAAGCGATCTCCGACTCCTTGCTGAAACTGTCTACCGACGAAGTGAAAGTGAAGATCATCGGTTCTGGCGTAGGTGGTATCACCGAAACCGACGCGACCCTGGCTGCTGCCTCCAACGCTATCCTGGTTGGCTTCAACGTTCGTGCGGATGCATCCGCGCGTAAAGTGATTGAAGCTGAAAGCCTGGATCTGCGCTACTACTCCGTCATCTATAACCTGATCGACGAAGTGAAAGCAGCCATGAGCGGCATGCTGTCTCCTGAGCTGAAACAGCAGATCATCGGTCTGGCTGAAGTACGTGACGTGTTCAAATCACCGAAATTCGGTGCGATCGCGGGCTGTATGGTTACCGAAGGTAACATCAAGCGTCACAACCCAATCCGCGTACTGCGTGACAACGTGGTTATCTACGAAGGCGAGCTGGAATCCCTGCGCCGCTTCAAAGATGACGTTAACGAAGTCCGTAACGGCATGGAATGTGGTATCGGCGTGAAGAACTACAACGACGTTCGCGTTGGCGATATGATCGAAGTGTTCGAGATCATCGAAATTCAGCGTACCATCGCTTAATCTTCGTCGGCTTTTGGGCCGCCACTGCGTTGGCTGCGCTCGTTCACCCCGGTTACATAGTTATCTATGCTCCCGGGGATTCACGAGCTTGCCGCCTTGTTGCAACCCAAAATCCTTAGAAGATTAACTAGCGTAGGCCGGGTAAGCGAAGCGCCACCCGGCAATAATTTTAAAAGGGGCTTTTAGCCCCTTTTTTGTCTGGAGAATTTATTATGGCGAAAGAATTTGGTCGCCCTCAGCGCGTAGCGCAGGAAATGCAGAAAGAGATCGCACTCATTCTGCAACGTGAAATTAAAGACCCGCGCGTCGGCATGATGACCACCGTTTCCGGTGTCGAAATGTCCCGCGATTTGGCCTATGCAAAAGTGTTCGTCACCTTCCTGAACGATCAGGACGAAGCGGCAGTGAAAAACGGCATTAAAGCGCTGCAGGAAGCCTCTGGTTTCATCCGCTCCCTGCTCGGCAAAGCGATGCGCCTGCGTATCGTGCCTGAGCTGACCTTCTTCTACGACAACTCGCTGGTCGAAGGTATGCGTATGTCCAACCTGGTGACCAGCGTGGTTAAACATGACGACGAGCGTCGTGTTAACCCGGCGGACGACAGCAAGGAGGACTAATGAGTCGTCCTCGTCGTCGCGGTCGCGACGTGCATGGTGTGCTGCTGCTGGATAAACCCCAGGGCGCTTCCAGCAACGACGTGCTGCAAAAAGTTAAGCGTATTTATAACGCCAACCGTGCGGGCCACACCGGCGCGCTCGATCCGCTGGCAACCGGCATGCTGCCGGTCTGCCTGGGAGAGGCGACAAAGTTTTCCCAGTACCTGCTCGACTCCGATAAGCGCTACCGCGTTATCGCTAAACTGGGCCAGCGCACGGATACCTCCGACGCGGATGGCCAGGTGGTGGAAGAGCGTCCGGTGACGTTCAGCGCGGAACAGCTTGATGCTGCGCTGGAGAGCTTCCGTGGAGACACGATGCAGGTGCCGTCGATGTATTCGGCGCTGAAATATCAGGGCAAGAAGCTCTACGAATATGCACGCCAGGGCATTGACGTCCCGCGTGAAGCCCGTCCGATCACCGTGTATGAGCTGCTGTTTATTCGCCATGAAGGCGATGAGCTGGAGCTGGAAGTACACTGTTCGAAAGGGACCTATATTCGCACCATCATCGACGACCTCGGTGAAAAGCTGGGCTGCGGTGCGCATGTGATTTACCTGCGCCGCCTGGCGGTGAGCAAGTACCCGGTGGAGCGGATGGTGACCCTGGAACATCTGCGCGAGCTGGTAGAACAGGCGGAAGCGCAGGGGATCGCGCCGGCAGATTTGCTGGATCCCTTGCTGATGCCGATGGACAGTCCGGCAGCGGACTTCCCGGTTGTTAATCTTCCTTTAACATCGTCCGTTTACTTTAAGAACGGCAACCCGGTTCGTACGGCGGAAGCGCCGCTGGAGGGACTGGTACGCGTGACCGAAGGTGACGAAGGGAAATTCATCGGTATGGGCGAAATGGATGGCGAAGGGCGCGTTGCGCCGCGTCGTCTGGTCGTCGAATATCCGGTCGACGCGTGACGGTGGTAACGGCTCACCTTGCGATAAGCAGGGGAGACGAGTAGAATATCGCCGCTTAACGCCTGGTAAATTGTTTAACAATCTGCGGGGCGTACATGGGATTGCTGAATTAGAGATCGGCATCCTTACATTCTTTATACTTTGGAGTTTGAAAATGTCTCTAAGCGTTGAAGCTAAAGCTAAAATCGTTTCTGAGTTTGGTCGTGGTACTAACGACAGCGGTTCTACCGAAGTTCAGGTTGCACTGCTGACTGCACAGATTAACCACCTGCAGGGTCACTTTGCAGAGCACAAAAAAGATCACCACAGCCGTCGTGGTCTGCTGCGTATGGTTTCTCAGCGTCGTAAACTGCTCGACTACCTGAAACGTAAAGATGTTGCACGCTACACCGCGCTGATCGAGCGTCTGGGTCTGCGTCGCTAATTCTTGCGAGTTTCAGAAAAGGGGGCCTGATGGCCCCTTTTTTCAACCAGACGGCAGCAATTCACTGGAAACTATTGTATTGTTGCTATAAATGATCTTCATTGCAGAGGTTCGCGCGGCTAATGAGAGGCTTCACCCATGGGGGTGTTGGTTGTCATTAGTCGCGAGGATGCGAAGAAGGTCGGGTTAAATCGACAGCACACCGGTGGTGTGCTGTCAAACATTTAAGAAAGGACAGAACTTTGCTGAATCCGATCGTTCGTAAATTCCAGTATGGTCAACATACCGTCACGCTGGAAACCGGCATGATGGCACGTCAGGCTACTGCTGCCGTTATGGTAAGCATGGATGACACTGCGGTATTCGTTACCGTTGTTGGCCAGAAAAAAGCTAAACCAGGTCAGGACTTCTTCCCGCTGACCGTTAACTACCAGGAGCGTACCTACGCTGCCGGTAAAATCCCGGGTGGTTTCTTCCGTCGTGAAGGCCGTCCAAGCGAAGGCGAAACGCTGATTGCGCGTCTGATTGACCGCCCGGTTCGTCCGCTGTTCCCGGAAGGCTTCGTTAACGAAGTACAGGTTATCGCGACCGTTGTTTCCGTTAACCCACAGGTTAACCCGGACATCGTTGCCATGATCGGCGCATCCGCTGCCCTGTCACTGTCTGGTATTCCATTCAATGGCCCAATCGGTGCCGCGCGCGTTGGCTACATCAATGACCAGTACGTGCTGAACCCAACCCAGGAAGAGCTGAAAGAAAGTAAGCTGGACCTGGTTGTTGCGGGTACTGAAGCGGCTGTACTGATGGTTGAATCCGAAGCTGAACTGCTGAGCGAAGACCAGATGCTGGGCGCTGTGGTATTTGGCCACGACCAGCAGCAGATCGTTATCCAGAACATCAACGACCTGGTGAAAGAAGCCGGTAAACCTCGTTGGGACTGGCAGCCAGAAGCAGCAAACGACGCGCTGAACGCACGCGTTGCAGCCCTGGCAGAATCTCGTCTGAGCGATGCATACCGCATCACTGACAAACAGGAGCGTTACGCTCAGGTTGACGTGATCAAGTCTGAGACTATCGCGACGCTGGTTGCTGAAGACGAAGCGCTGGATGCTAACGAACTGAGCGACATCCTGCACGCTATCGAGAAAAACGTTGTTCGTAGCCGTGTACTGGCAGGCGAGCCGCGTATCGATGGCCGCGAAAAAGACATGATCCGTGGTCTGGATGTGCGTACTGGCGTTCTGCCACGTACTCACGGTTCCGCGCTGTTCACCCGTGGCGAAACGCAGGCGCTGGTTACCGCGACCCTGGGTACTGCACGTGACGCACAGATCATCGACGAACTGATGGGCGAGCGCACTGACAGCTTCCTGTTCCACTACAACTTCCCTCCGTACTCCGTAGGTGAAACCGGTATGGTTGGCTCGCCGAAGCGTCGTGAAATTGGTCACGGTCGTCTGGCGAAGCGCGGCGTGCTGGCAGTAATGCCAGAAGCTGACAAGTTCCCGTACACCGTTCGTGTGGTTTCTGAAATCACCGAATCCAACGGTTCTTCTTCCATGGCTTCCGTGTGTGGTGCTTCTCTGGCGCTGATGGATGCAGGCGTGCCAATCAAAGCCGCCGTTGCGGGTATCGCAATGGGCCTGGTGAAAGAAGGCGACAACTTCGTTGTTCTGTCTGACATTCTGGGTGACGAAGACCACCTGGGTGATATGGACTTCAAAGTAGCGGGTTCCCGCGAAGGTATCTCTGCGCTGCAGATGGATATCAAAATTGAAGGTATCACCAAAGAGATCATGCAGGTTGCTCTGAACCAGGCTAAAGGTGCTCGTCTGCACATCCTGGGCGTGATGGAACAGGCGATTAACGCGCCGCGTGGCGACATTTCTCAGTTCGCTCCACGTATCCACACCATCAAGATCAACCCAGATAAGATCAAAGATGTTATCGGTAAGGGCGGTTCCGTAATCCGTGCGCTGACCGAAGAGACTGGCACCACGATCGAAATCGAAGATGACGGTACTGTGAAGATCGCAGCAACCGACGGCGAGAAAGCGAAATTCGCGATCCGTCGCATCGAAGAAATCACGGCAGAGATCGAAGTGGGCCGCGTCTACGCAGGTAAAGTGACCCGTATCGTTGACTTTGGCGCGTTCGTTGCCATCGGTGGCGGTAAAGAAGGTCTGGTTCACATCTCTCAGATCGCTGACAAGCGCGTTGAGAAAGTGACCGATTACCTGCAGATGGGTCAGGAAGTACCGGTGAAAGTTCTGGAAGTTGATCGCCAGGGCCGTATCCGTCTGAGCATTAAAGAAGCAACCGAGCAGTCTCAGCCAGCTGCTGCGCCAGAAGCACAGGCAGCAGAACAGCAAGGCGAGTAAGTTGCCATTTGCCCTCCGCTTTGCGGAGGGCCTATTATCAGGCAGGACGCCTTGTTAAGCCGCCGGGGGACAGGACGTTCATCCAATAGTTGTCTTCGGGAGTGGGAAATGAAGCCTTTTTTGCGCTGGTGTTTCGTTGCGACAGCTTTAACGCTGGCAGGATGCAGCAACTCTGCCTGGCGTAAGAGCGAAGTCCTCGCAGTGCCATTGCAACCGACTTTGCAGCAGGAAGTGATTCTGGCACGCATGGAACAAATACTTGCCAGTCGGGCTTTAACCGATGAAGAACGCGCACAGCTTTTATATGAGCGCGGAGTGTTGTATGATAGTCTTGGTCTGAGGGCATTGGCGCGAAATGATTTTTCACAAGCGCTGGCTATCCGACCTGATATGCCTGAAGTATTCAATTACTTAGGCATTTATTTAACGCAGGCAGGCAATTTTGATGCTGCCTATGAAGCGTTTGATTCTGTACTTGAGCTTGATCCAACTTACAACTACGCGCACTTGAATCGCGGTATCGCATTGTATTACGGCGGTCGTGATAAGTTAGCGCAAGATGATCTGCTGGCGTTTTATCAAGACGATCCTAATGATCCTTTCCGCAGCCTGTGGCTTTACATCGTTGAGCGGAAGCTCGATGAGAAGCAGGCAAAAGAAGCACTGAAACAGCGCTTCGATAAATCGGACAAGGAACAGTGGGGATGGAACATTGTCGAGTTCTACCTGGGCAACATTAGCGAAGCAACGCTGATGGAACGCCTCAAGGCGGACGCAACGGATAACACCTCGCTCGCTGAGCATCTCAGTGAAACCAACTTCTATTTAGGTAAGTACTACCTAAGTCTGGGGGATATGGACAGCGCTACGGCACTGTTCAAATTAGCGGTTGCTAACAACGTACACAACTTCGTTGAGCACCGTTATGCATTGTTGGAATTATCGCTCTTGGGCCAGGAGCATGACGACCTGGCAGAATCGGACCAGCAATAGCTGACGACATAAACATCAGCCCGTAATCTTTTGATTGCCATCACCTTAACTGGTGAGGGCGTTGTTGTTCGTCAATACACCTACTTTGAGCCGGTTCACACTTTTCAATGAAAATTGCTAATCATTTTCACGATGAGCTAAGTAGACTGGCCGCCATTAATATCGAGGCACTTGTACTACATGGCTGAATTCGAAACCACTTTTGCAGATCTGGGCCTGAAGGCTCCTATCCTTGAAGCCCTTAACGATCTGGGTTACGAAAAACCATCTCCGATCCAGGCTGAGTGTATCCCACACCTGCTTTCTGGTCGTGACGTGCTGGGCATGGCCCAGACTGGTAGCGGTAAAACTGCAGCATTCTCGCTGCCGCTGCTGAACAACATTGATCCGGACCTGCGTGCACCGCAGATCCTCGTCCTGGCTCCAACCCGTGAACTGGCTGTTCAGGTTGCAGAAGCAATGACGGAATTCTCTAAACATATGCGCGGCGTAAACGTGGTAGCCCTTTACGGCGGCCAGCGTTATGACGTGCAGTTACGCGCCCTGCGCCAGGGCCCACAGATTGTTGTCGGTACGCCGGGCCGTCTGCTGGATCACCTGAAGCGCGGTACTCTGGACCTCTCTATACTGAGCGGCCTGGTACTGGATGAAGCAGATGAAATGCTGCGTATGGGCTTCATCGAAGACGTCGAAACCATCATGGCGCAGATCCCGGACGGTCATCAGACCGCGCTGTTCTCTGCCACCATGCCTGAAGCGATTCGTCGTATCACCAAGCGCTTCATGAAAGATCCTCAGGAAGTGCGTATTCAGTCCAGCGTAACCACTCGCCCGGACATCAGCCAGAGCTACTGGTCTGTGTACGGCATGCGCAAAAACGAAGCGCTGGTACGTTTCCTGGAAGCAGAAGATTTTGATGCGGCGATTATCTTCGTTCGTACCAAAAACGCGACCCTGGAAGTGGCTGAAGCCCTGGAGCGTAGCGGCTACAACAGCGCAGCGCTGAACGGCGACATGAACCAGGCCCTGCGTGAGCAGACTCTGGAGCGTCTGAAAGACGGTCGTCTGGATATCCTGATTGCAACCGACGTGGCAGCACGTGGTCTGGACGTTGAGCGTATCAGCCTGGTTGTAAACTACGACATCCCGATGGATTCCGAGTCTTACGTTCACCGTATCGGCCGTACCGGTCGTGCGGGTCGTGCTGGCCGCGCGCTGCTGTTCGTTGAGAACCGCGAGCGTCGTCTGCTGCGTAACATTGAACGCACCATGAAGCTGACCATTCCAGAAGCTGACCTGCCAAACGCAGAGCTGCTGGGCAAACGCCGTCTGGAAAAATTCGCCGCGAAAGTACAGCAGCAGCTGGAAAGCAGCGATCTGGACCAGTACCGTGCGCTGCTGTCGCAGATTCAGCCTGTTGCTGAAGGCGAAGAGCTGGACATGGAAACCCTGGCTGCAGCACTGCTGAAAATGGCTCAGGGCGAACGTAGCCTGATCGTGCCACCAGATGCGCCGATGCGTCCTAAGCGTGAATTCCGTGACCGTGACGATCGCTTCGAACGTCGTGGCGACCGTAATGACCGTGGCCCACGCGGTGACCGTCCAGAGCGTGGTGGTGAAGACCGTCCACGTCGTGAACGTCGTGACGCGGGTGACATGGAACTGTACCGCATTGAAGTGGGCCGTGATGATGGCGTTGAAGTTCGTCACATCGTTGGCGCGATCGCTAACGAAGGCGACATCAGCAGCCGTTACATCGGTAACATCAAGCTGTTCGCATCTCACTCCACCATCGAGCTGCCAAAAGGCATGCCGGGCGAAGTGCTGCAGCACTTTACGCGTACCCGCATCCTGAACAAGCCGATGAACATGCAGCTGATGGGTGATGCACAGCCACGCCCTGACCGCGGTGGTGAACGTCGTGGCGGTGGTCGCAGCTTCGGTGGCGAGCGTCGTGAAGGCGGCCGCAGCGAAGGTCGCGGTGGTGAAGGTCGTCGTTTCTCCGGCGAGCGTCGCGAAAACCGTGGCCCACGTCGTGAAGAAGGCACCAGCCGCCGTCGTTTCGGTGACGCGTAAGCCTTTCGCTTCTGACGTAAAGTAAAATATACAGCCCCGATATACGCTATCGGGGCTTTTTTTATTCCCTTTGTACTCTTGTACTGGTACAGTGCGTCACATTAAAATGCAGAACCGCATGATTGACTGGAGAAAAGGCTGTATGGCGACACTAACCACCACCCAAACGTCACCCTCGCTGCTTGGCGGCGTGGTGATCATTGGCGGTACCATCATTGGTGCTGGGATGTTCTCCCTGCCAGTGGTCATGTCCGGTGCGTGGTTCTTCTGGTCGCTGGCGGCGCTGGTGTTCACCTGGTTCTGCATGCTCCATTCCGGGCTGATGATCCTTGAGGCGAACCTGAACTACCGCATTGGCTCCAGCTTCGACACCATCACCAAAGATCTGCTGGGTAAAGGCTGGAACCTGGTGAACGGGCTGTCCATCGCGTTTGTGCTCTATATCCTGACCTACGCGTATATTTCGGCGAGCGGCTCGATTCTGCATCACACCTTCTCGGAGATGTCGCTGAACGTTCCGGCGCGTCTGGCTGGGTTGTGCTTTGCGCTGGCTGTGGCGTTTATCGTCTGGATGAGTACCAAAGCGGTGAGCCGCATGACGGCGATTGTATTAGGCGCTAAGGTCATCACCTTCTTCCTGACCTTCGGCAGCCTTCTGGGGCACGTGACGCCCGCCACGCTGTTTAACGTTGCCGAAGTGAACACCTCCTACACGCCGTATCTGCTGATGACGCTGCCGTTCTGTCTGGCGTCGTTCGGTTACCACGGTAATGTGCCGAGCCTGATGAAGTACTACGGCAAAGATCCCCGCACCATTGTGAAGTGTCTGGTCTACGGCACGCTGCTGGCGCTGGGTCTGTATGTTATTTGGCTTCTGGGGACGATGGGCAACATCCCGCGTCCGGAATTTATCGGCATTGCCCAGAAGGGCGGTAACATCGACGTGCTGGTGCAGGCGCTGAGCGGCGTGCTGAACAGCCGCAGCCTGGATCTGCTGCTGGTTATCTTCTCTAACTTTGCGGTGGCGAGTTCTTTCCTGGGCGTGACGCTGGGCCTGTTTGACTATCTGGCGGATCTGTTCGGCTTTGATGATTCTGCGATGGGGCGTTTAAAAACCGCGGTGCTGACCTTCCTGCCGCCGATTGTGGGCGGCCTGCTGTGGCCGAACGGCTTCCTGTATGCCATCGGTTATGCAGGGCTGGCGGCAACTATCTGGGCGGCGATTGTGCCGGCGCTGCTGGCGCGCAAATCACGTAAACGCTTCGGCAGCCCAAAATTCCGCGTCTGGGGCGGTAAGCCGATGATTACGCTGATTCTGGTATTCGGCGTTGGTAACGCACTGGTACACGTGCTGTCGAGTTTTAACCTGTTGCCCGTTTATCAGTAAAACGAGGGGTTGACCCCCTCACCCCGGCCCTCTCCCATAGGGAGAGGGAGAAAAGCAAAAAACTACCCCACCAACTCCTCTTTCACCTGCATCGCCAGTTCAAACGAATGCAAACGCGCCTGGTGATCGAAAATCTGGCCGTTAACCATAATCTCATCCGCCTGCGTTTCGCGCAGCACCGCGTCCAGCCCGTGACGCACTTTCGCCTTATCGCCAACCAGCGACATGCTCAGCGCCTGCTGCACGCCATACTGCTCGGAGGCGGACCACAGCTGATGCATATTCTCCACCGGCGGTGGAAGCTGGCCCGTCTCACCGCGGCGCAGCTTCACAAAAGCCTGCTGCATTGAGGTAAACAGGAATTCCGCGTCGCGATTGCTGTCGGCCGCAACGATGTTGATACACACCATCGCGTACGGCTTCTCAAGACGCTCGGACGGTTTGAAGTTCGTGCGGTAGAGATGCAGCGCCTGATGCAGCATATCCGGGGCAAAGTGGGAGGCAAACGCAAACGGCAGCCCAAGCTGCGCGGCGAGCTGTGCGCTGTAGAGGCTTGATCCCAACAGCCACACCGGGATCTTCTCACCGTAGCCCGGCACCGGGCGCACGTGCGGGTTCGGATCGCGCGCGTCGAACCAGTCCACCAGCTCGGCCACATCGCGCGGGAAGTTGTCGATATCGCCGCTCATATGGCGACGCAGGGCGCGCATGGTTGGCTGATCGCTGCCCGGCGCACGACCAAGACCCAAATCAATACGCCCCGGATAGAGGGTATTCAGGGTGCCAAACTGCTCGGCAATCACCAGCGGGGCGTGGTTCGGCAGCATCACGCCGCCGGAGCCCAGGTGCAGGGTGGTGGTATTTGCCGCCAGATAGCCGATCAAAACCGAGGTCGCGGCGCTGGCTATGCCAACCATATTGTGGTGCTCGGCCAGCCAGTAGCGGTGATAGCCACGCTTTTCGGCCAGCTGAGCCAGATCCAGAGAGTGCGAAAAGGCTTCTCTTGCCGAGGAGCCCTGAGGGATCGGCGCCAGATCCAGCACCGAAAACGGAATGGTTTTGTCAGTCATAACAGCTCACTTTGTCGACGGTCAATCTTTAATACTGCATTAAATAATGATAACCGTTGTTAACAAAGTGAGCCTTTTTTACGCCTGAAGTTCCAGCCCGGCGAGACGTCTCCAGTAGCCGTTGCAGTCGCTGTTTGCCGTCAGCGGCAGCGGAGCGGCGCCGTTTTCATTGGCGCGGAAAGCGTCCAGCATCGCGAACACGCCGGTATCCAGCGGTGACAGACGCACCATGTCCACCAGCCCGTCCATCGACGCCAGCTCGTTGCCGAGGTTATAGACATAGCCGCTCATGGTCTGAATACCGTTGAGGACAAATACCTGCTGATTCTCCTGCGACAGCATGCTGCGTCCGTTCGGGTACTTGATGCAGCAGGTTTCGCATTCGTCTTTCGGGCGGTCTTCCGAGCGCGCGGTGAAGCAGCGGGCGGAGTAGGCCAGCGGCAGATGGCCGTAGCTCAGCACTTCCACTTCAAACTGATTGCGAATGCCCAGCTCGTCGCACTGTTTAAGCAGGTTTACCAGCCAGTCGCGGGAGAGCTCTACCGGCATGCACCAGCGCGTCATTCCCTGTTTGAGCAGCAGGCGCAGGGTTACGGCGTTGTAGCAGTTCAGGGCATGGCCCGCGACAAACGGCAGCCTGCGTTCAGCGCACATGTTCACCACGCCCAGATCGCTCGCTTCCAGCAGGAACTCGCCGTTTTCAACGTAGCGCTTCAGCTCGCCCAGTTCGGACGACGCCTGCACAAGCGCGAGCGTGGAGAGCACTACCTGCTTGCCGCTTCCGGCCAGGCCTTTCGCCATATCCAGCCAGTCGCCCACTTTTGTGGCGCGGCGCTTGCTGCACACCGCTTCGCCGAGGTAAATCACGTCGGCGCTGCTGGTCGCGGCCTGTTGGTAAAAATCTTCCAGCGTCTCTTTTGGCCAGTAGTAGAGCACCGGTCCTAATGAATATTTCATGATGATCTCACTGCCATTTACGGTGATACGCGCCCAGCGTGGTTTGCGTGCCTTCGGACATCGATCCGAGCGTCTCCATCCATGCCTGCTGTGGAGCGTAGTTCTGCGGGTCCACCATGCAGCGGTCGATGGCCTGACGCCACACTTTCGCTACCTGGCTCACGTAGGCCGGGCTACGCTGACGTCCTTCGATTTTCACCGAGGCAATATTGGCCGCCAGCAGTTCCGGCAATAGCTCCAGCGTATTGAGGCTGGTCGGCTCCTCCAGCGCGTGATAGCGCTCGCCGTCGACCAGATAGCGGCCTTTACACAGGGTTGGATAACCGGCGTTTTCACCGTCCTGGTAGCGGTCGATCAGCACCTCATTCAGGCGGGATTCCAGCCCCTGTGGGGTTTGCTGCCAGCGGACAAAGCGGGCAGGAGAGCAGGCCCCGACGGTATTCGGCGATTCACCGGTTAAATAAGAGGAAAGATAGCAACGGCCTTCAGCCATGATGCACAGGCTGCCAAAGGCAAAAACTTCCAGCGGCACTGGCGTGACGCGTGCGAGTTGCTTAACCTGATGAATAGAGAGCACGCGCGGCAGCACCACGCGGGCCACGTCAAAGTGTTGATGATAAAAACGCACCGCCTCTTCGTTGGTGGCAGATGCCTGAACAGAGACGTGGCGCTCAATATGGGGATAGCGTTCTGCCGCATACTCAAGCATGGCGAGGTCAGCCAGGATCAGCGCATCGGCACCCAGCTGTGCCGCCATATCCACCGCGCGCTGCCAGCGGGCATAGCCGTCAGGATGAGCAAAGGTATTGATGGCGATATGCAGCTTGCGGCGGTGCTGGTGAACGAAGTTAACGGCTTCCTGAAGCTTTTTCTCCGTAAAGTTGAGGCCAGCAAAATGGCGGGCGTTGGTATCATCCTTCAGCCCGATATAGACCGCATCGGCCCCATTTTCGATGGCCGCCTTAAGCGCCGGAAGGTTTCCGGCAGGGCAGAGCAGCTCCATAATTTATCCTGATGTAGTCGATCGCAAAATTGTTAACGAGCTGGGATTTTAATTAACCCATACGCGACAATTTTTGATTTAAGGCAGCTAATGGCGTATTGATGACACCAATAATGAGGTACGGCTGACGACGGTTTGTTGATTTACGCCGCTATGTTGTGCTTCGGATATGGCAAAATAGCAGGACTATAGATATCAGGGAGTAAAGCTCGTGCTGGATAAACTGCGTTCACGTCTCGTACAATTTGGTCCATCAATGCTGAGCGTGCCGGTCAGGCTGGCGCCGTTCGCGCTTAAACGCCAGGTGCTGGAGCAGGTCCTGAGCTGGCAGTTCCGCCAGGCGCTGCAGGACGGCGAGCTGGAATTCCTGGAAGGCCGCTGGTTAAGCATTGAGGTGCGTGACATCGGGCTGAGCTGGTTTACCTCCGTTGAGAATGACCAGCTGATCGTACGCGAATCCGCCGACGCGGACGTAAGCTTTAGCGCCAACGCCAGCGATCTGCTGATGATCGCCGCGCGCAAGCAGGATCCGGATACGCTCTTCTTCCAGCGCCGTCTGGTGATTGAAGGCGACACGGAGCTGGGCCTGTACGTGAAGAATTTAATGGATGCCATTGAGCTGGAGCAGATGCCAAAAGCGCTGCGCGTGATGTTAATGCAAATGGCAGATTTCGTTGAGGCCGGGCTGAAAACCCCGCCGGACGGTAAACACACTTCAGTAGGTGAGCCATGCTGATTCGAGTCGAAATTGGGATTGATGCGCCGGGGATCGATGCGTTGTTACGCCGCGCCTTTGCGAGCGATGCCGAAGCCCAACTGGTCCACGACCTTCGCGAAGACGGCCTGATTACGCTGGGGCTGGTTGCCACCGATGACGAAGGTCAGGTGGTGGGCTATGTTGCCTTCAGTCCGGTCATCGTTCAGGGCGAAGAGCTGCAGTGGGTCGGCATGGCGCCGCTGGCGGTAGATGAAAGCTATCGCGGGCAAGGTCTGGCGCGCCAGCTGGTCTATGAAGGGCTGGATTCGCTCAATGAGTTTGGCTATGCCGCCGTTGTCACGCTGGGCGATCCGGCGTTCTATGGCCGTTTAGGCTTTGAGCAGGCCGCGCATTACGATCTGCGCTGTCGCTGGCCGGGTACGGAATCCGCTTTCCAGGTCCACCGTCTGGCGGACGACGCGCTCAACGGCGTCAACGGCCTGGTCGAGTATCACGACCATTTCAATCGCTTTTAATCAGGCTCTCGCGTAGCGCCTCAAAGGAGCCGTCTCCGGTCACGAGGCGCTCTTTCTGGCGCTTCGTCAGCTGCTTGATGCGGTATTCCAGCCTGAGCGCCAGCGATCGGTCGCCGACTGCCGCTGAGAAGGCGAGCTGTAATTCCCCTTTCCCCCGCAGCGCTTTTGCCCCTTTCCCCGTTTGATGTTGTAAAAAACGCCGCGCCACATCGGTGGTGATCCCGGTGTAGAGGGCGTTATCAGCGGTTCGGACAAGATAGAGAAACCAGCACACGGTAAACGGATTCAGTATGTTAAGGTGAACGCACCATAGCATGAGAGAGAACGAAAATGGAAACACTGGCCGCCATTAACCGCTGGCTGGCAAAGCAGCATGTTGTCACCTGGTGCGTCTATGACGAGGGGGAAATGTGGTGCGCAAATGCGTTTTACTACTACGATCCTGAGCGCGTGGCTTTTTATGTCATGAGCGAAGACAAAACGCGGCATGCGCAGATGACCGGCCAGCAGGCAAAGGTGGCGGGGACGGTAAACGGCCAGCCGAAAACGGTCGCGCTGATCCGCGGCGTGCAGTTTAAAGGGGAGATCCGTCGTCTGGATGGTGAAGAGAGCGACGCGCGCCGTAAGCTCTACACGCGCCGCTTTCCCGTTGCCGCTGCGCTAAAAGCCCCGGTGTGGGAAATCCGCCTCGATGAGCTGAAATTTACCGACAACACCCTGGGCTTTGGCAAGAAGCTGCACTGGTTACGCGCCGAGCAGGCGTAGCGCTTCGCGGTTAAACGCCGGGAGATCGTCCGGGGTTCGGCTGGTGATCAGCTGGTCTTTGTCGTTGACCACCTCCTGATCGTAAAACTCGGCCCCCGCATTTTTCAGATCGATAACGATCGGTTTCACGGCGGTAAGCTTACGCCCGCGGACCACGTCTGCGCTGATGAGCAGCTGCGGGCCGTGGCAGATGGCAAAGACCGGTTTGCCGGTGGAGACAAAGTCCCGGGTGAAGGTCACGAAGCGCTCGTCCCCGCGCAGGGAATCCGGGGAATGACCGCCGGGTAACAGCAGGGCGTCGAAATCTGAGGGACTCACGTTATCGATGGTCTCATCGATGGTCACGGTTGCCTCGCCCTTATGGCCTGTCACCGTTTTACCCGCCTCTTTCTCAATGGTGATGACCTCATGTCCCGCCTTGCGGAACGCCTCTGCTGGAGAGGTGAATTCTGAATCTTCAAACTCGTCGGTAATCAAGACTGCGATTTTCTTGCCCATGCTTCCTCCGTTGTTTTGGCTTCAGACTGATTTTTCTCCGCTTGTGGTAAATACTTACCCGTAACAGACTTCTAAGTGTGGTCGACGACGCTGAGTTCGCAAACGGACAATTCTGTAAAGGGGAAAAGATGAGTCAGGTATTGATTACGGGTGCTACCGGGTTAGTGGGCGATCATCTGCTGCGGCTGCTGATTCAGGATCGCCGCGTGAACTATATCGCCGCACCGACGCGTCGACCGCTGGCGGACATATCCGGCGTCTTTAATCCGCACGATCCTCAGCTGACCGACGCGCTGGCGCAGGTGCAGGATCCCATTGATATCGCCTTTTGCTGTCTGGGCACCACGCGGCGGGAGGCGGGCAGCAAAGAGGCATTTATCCACGCCGACTATACGCTGGTGGTGGATACCGCGCTCACGGCGAAAAAGCTGGGGGCCAAACATTTTCTGGTGGTCAGCGCGCTGGGCGCCAGTGCCGGATCGCCTTTCTTCTACAACAAGGTGAAGGGCAAGATGGAGGATGCGCTGATTGCGCAGAAATGGGAGCAACTGACGATTGTGCGCCCTTCGATGCTGATCGGCCACCGGGACGAATGCCGGTTTAACGAGTCGATATTTGCCCCGCTGTTTCGCATTCTTCCCGGCAACTGGAAATCCATCGAGGCACGGGACGTCGCGCGCGCGATGTTAAAAGAGGGGCTGGCCCCGTCGAAAGCGGGCGTAAACATTATCCCTTCGGCAAAACTGCGTGAAATCGCTCAGGGCGAGGCGTAAACTCCCCCGGCTAATAACCTAATACTCTCCGGGGAATGCTATGACTGGTCAGTCTTCATCTCAGGCGGCAACACCTGTTCAGTGGTGGAAGCCCGCACTCTTCTTTCTCGTGGTCATTGTTGGCCTCTGGTACGTGAAATGGCAGCCGTACTACGGCAAAGCCTTCACCGCCGCCGAAACGCACAGCATCGGTAAATCTATTCTCGCACAGGCTGATTCCAGCCCGCTTCAGGCGGCGTGGGACTACGCCATGGTCTACTTCCTTGCCGTCTGGAAGGCCGCCGTCTTAGGCGTGATCCTGGGGTCACTGATTCAGGTGCTTATCCCGCGCAACTGGCTGGTGAAAACCCTTGGGCAGCCGCGCTTTCAGGGCACGCTGCTGGGGACGATTTTCTCGCTGCCGGGCATGATGTGTTCCTGCTGCGCCGCGCCCGTGGCCGCAGGTATGCGCCGTCAGCGCGTGTCGATGGGCGGCGCGCTGGCGTTCTGGATGGGGAACCCGCTGCTCAACCCGGCAACGCTGGTGTTTATGGGCTTTGTGCTGGGCTGGCATTTTGCGTTCATCCGTCTGGTCGCCGGGCTACTGACCGTACTGGTGGTGGCGACGCTGGTGCAAAAACTGGTGAAGGATACTGCCGCAGAACCCGCAGCCGTTGAGCTGGACGTCAGCGAGCCGCAGGGGGAATTCTTTGTGCGCTGGGGCAGGGCGCTATGGCAGCTTTTCTGGAGCACCATCCCGGTCTATATCCTGGCGGTACTGGTTCTGGGGGCGGCGCGCGTCTGGCTCTTCCCGCATGCGGATGGCGCTATCGACAACACGCTGATGTGGGTCATTGCGATGGCCGTTGCAGGCTGTCTGTTTGTGATCCCAACGGCGGCGGAGATCCCGATTGTTCAGACCATGATGCTGGCCGGTATGGGCACCGCGCCGGCGCTGGCGCTGCTCATCACGCTGCCGGCGATCAGCCTGCCGTCGCTTATCATGCTGCGTAAGTCGTTCCCGGCGAAAGCGCTGTGGCTGACCGCAGGGCTGGTGGCGTTGAGCGGGGTGATGGTGGGGAGTATTGCGTTGATGTAAAAAAATCCCGGTGGCGGTGACGCTTACCGGGCCTACAAAAAAATCCCCTCAAGCGAGGGGATTTTTTTTATTTTATGTAAGTAAACGCGGTGGTGACGTGCTTCACGCCGCTCACCCGGCTGGCGATATCGGCCGCCGCTTTCCCTTCACGGTCGGTCACCAGACCCAGCAGGAACACTTCGCCGTTTTCAGTCGTCACTTTCACATTGGAGGATTTCACCTGGTCCGAACCCAGCAGCTGGGAACGCACTTTGGTGGTGATCCAGGTATCGGAAGAGGCGTCACCCAGGCCAATTGGCTTGCCCTGACGCACTTCGTTAAACACCTCTGTGGTACCTTCTACGCCCATCGCAATCTGTTTCGCACGAGAGGCGAGCTCCAGATTCGGCGCCTGGCCTGCCAGCAGCACTTTGCCCTGATAAGCCGTCACGTTGATACGCGCTTCTTTCTTGATTTGTTCGTCTTTCGACAGCGCACTGTTGACGCGCAGCTCCAGCGTACCGTCATCCACCTGCGTCCCCACGGAGCGCGGATCGGTCGCTGCTTTGGTGCCCACTGCAGCGGTGCCCACAACGGCCGCAGCGATACATCCCTGAAGCAGTAACGCAGACATAAGGACTGCGAGGGTCGATAAAGCCTTCATAAGAACTCCTTAATCATCCTGGTGAGGGAAAAGCGTGTTATCGATCAAATCACATAAGCAGTTCACCGTGAGCATATGCATCTCCTGAATACGCGCGCTCCGGTGAGAAGGAATGCGGATTTCCACATCCTGCGGCCCAAGCAGACCCGCCAGCTCACCCCCGTCATAGCCGGTTAAGGCCACGATTGTCATGTCGCGGGTGACGGCGGCTTCAACGGCTTTGACAATGTCCCGACTATTGCCGCGCGTGGAGATGGCCAGCAGCACATCTCCGGCGTGACCCAGGGCTCGCACCTGCTTTGCGTAAATTTCGTCATGCAGACGATCGTTAGCAATCGCCGTTAAGACCACATTATCGGTATTAAGTGCAATGGCGGGTAAACTCGGGCGTTCTGTTTCAAAGCGATTGATCATGCTGGCAGCAAAATGCTGTGCGTTGGCGGCTGACGTGCCGTTGCCACAACAGAGGATTTTGTTGCCATTAAGCAGGGATTGCACCAGCGTCATTGCGGCACGCGAGATAGCATCCGGAAGGGCTTCCGCCGCGGCAATCTGAGTCTGGATGCTTTCTGTGAAGCACACTTTAATTCTTTCGAGCACGTTATCCCTTTTAAATCTTAATTATGCGTCTTCGCCAAAAGCGTTTTTAAGCCATTCGATCTCATTTCCGGTGAAGGCTATCACATCGAACCGGCAATCCACAGTATCAAAGCTCCCATTATGGCGGGCAAGCCACAAGTGGGCAGTCTGTAATAATTTATGTTGTTTGGCGAGCGTCACGCTGGCGGCAGCACCGCCAAAACGGGAGGACTGTCGAAAGCGGACTTCTACAAACACGATGACCTGACCGTCTTTCATGATCAGGTCGATTTCGCCGCCGCGCCCGCGGACGTTAGCGGCGATAAAGCGCAGTCCTTTGCCTTCAAGCCAGCGACGCGCCTTTAACTCCCACGCATCGCCGGTCTCTTTACGGCTTAACTGGCCGGGACGATTTGCCCCTGCTGGTATTTGAGCCATGATAACTTCCTGTTGATCACGCAGTCCTGAGTCGCGGTCAGATCGCCGGTGTTGCCGTTAAGCTCAAAGCCCGGCACCTGACGCATCTGGGTAAAGTGGTTCGCCAGCGCCCATGCATCGACACCCATCGCATACAGACGCGCCAGTGAATAATCGTTACGTACGGTACTCAGCGCCTGCTGCATCAGCGCCGGGTTGCTGCCTGCCAGCATCGGGATTTCGCTGTACTGCAGACCGTCCATTTCCAGACGGAAATCCGGGCCTGCGGTGCCCTGCGCGCTGCGCGAGCTGGCGTAGAGCGTTGCGCCGCTCTGGCTGCCGTTACGCATCGCGATCATCGGTTTGATAAAGGCGATCTCCTGCGGCGTGGCAACGATATAGGCCGCATCTACTTTACCGCCACCGCTAATCTGCGCATCGGTAGGTGGGGCAGGGATCGTCAGGCCGCCAATTGTCACGCTCTGCTGCTGCGGCAGGCTTGCGGTGACCGGGCTACCGTTAAGCGCGATACCCGCCCCGCCGTTGACGCCCGCGCGCAGTTCAGAGACGGAACCGAATTTCTGCTGCAGCACCACGCCGCCGCCGAGCTTCTGCCACTCATCGGCAAAGGCATTGGCCACGCGATCGCCCAACGCGCTGCGTGGGATGAGCAGCAGCGGAGCCTGCTTACCCTGCTCGTGAATATGGCGCGCCGCATCGCGGGCTTCATCTTCAGGGGAAAGCGCGAAGTAGCAAATATTGGCCCGGTTCTGAACCTGCTCAGGCTGGTTGAGCGCCAGCACGTTCAGCGTGGTATTGCTCTTCATCAGCTCTTCCACGTTGTTTTTCAGCAGCGGACCGACAACGATGCTCGCCCCGTCCTGTTGAACCTGCGCCAGAACCTGATCAAGCGGCTGCGAGCTGGTGTCGTAAATTTTCAACTCAGCGCCCGGGTTGGCGCTGGTGGTTGCCACGGCCTGCGGCTGCGCAGCAGGTTGGGCCGCGGGTTGTGCAGGCTGCGGTTGAGGCTGTTCTGCCGTTGCGTCAGACGCTGGCGCCGCTTGCGTCTCGGCCGCAGCCTGAGTAGCGGGTGCTGTAGTAGCCGGGGCTGCCGCAGCCGGTGCAGCTGTAGTCGGAGGCGTCGTCGGGGCCGTCACCGGGTTTTGCATCGTACCCTGCGCCGGCGCTTGCGCCGTGGTCAGGTCGCTGGTCTCCGCTGCGGACGGGCTGACCACATCATTCACGTTAGCCGCCTGGGCCGCCTGCGCGGGAACCGCGCTGCCGGTTACCGAGGTGGTACAGTTTTTCGCGGCTTCAAAGCCCTGCTGAATGGTACGGCCAAACACCGCCGCCTGGCCGTTGAGCGGCAGAAGCAGAGCGATTTTGCTGGTGGACGCTGGCTTAAAGTTCTGCACGTTCACCAGTTGGGTTGGCAGCATTTTCGCACCCGGGTTTTGCGGGTAGCGCGTCTGCCAGTCCGTAATACCGGCTTTCAGCATCTTTGGATCGCTGCGGTTGTTAAACCACATCTGCTGCAGATCCAGCCAGCCCTGAAGGACGTTTTCATCGGCGTTGATGACCAGCGCCTGCGCCTGTTCCTGGGTCATCGAGGCAAGCGCTTGCCAGGTGGCATCGATATTTTTCTGCTTGTCGGCACCGCCGAGCAGCGGCTCTTGCGCGACGAGGGCGCGGAGCAGCGTCAGGGAAGGGCGCCCCTGCTCCGCGGTAATGCCCGCCTGCCAGAAGCGAGCCTGCTGATTTTTATCCAGCGCGCTCACGTCAATATCCCCGAGGATCTTCTTCGCGGCGGCGTAATCTTTCAGCGCGACCTTCAGCTCGGCAGAGAGCAGGCTCTGCTCACGACGCTGGGCGTCGTTAAGATCTTTTGGCAACTGGTTAAACAGTTCGGCTGCCTGCTGGGTTTTACCCTCTTTCAGCAGTGCACGAATGGCGAGTAATTGCCAGTTGGTCTTGGTATCATTTGAACTCTGCGACATTTGTTGCAGATAAAAGCCAGAATCAGCCTGAGCAGAACCCTGAAGATGGGCGGTGCTCTGGTCAGGTGCCTGGGTGCCACAGCCTGCAAAGATCAGGGCTGCCAGCAGAAGCGGCACGCTGCGCGTGGCTTTTTTTCGAAGAAACGTTAACGGTACCATACTGTATCCAGTGATTTTTTTTACGCAATGCTCAATATTAAATCGGCAATACGGACGAAACAATGAAACAACACGAAACGGCAGATAATTCTCAAGGCCAGCTTTATATTGTACCTACTCCTATCGGGAATTTGTCTGATATTACCCAACGTGCGCTCACCGTACTGCAAGCTGTTGATTTAATTGCTGCTGAAGATACCCGCCACACCGGCCTGCTGCTGCAACATTTCGCGATTAATGCCCGTTTGTTTGCTCTGCACGATCACAATGAGCAACAAAAAGCCGAAACGCTGGTGGCGAAGCTGAAAGAGGGGCAGAACATTGCCCTGGTCTCCGATGCCGGTACGCCGCTGATCAACGATCCCGGCTATCACCTGGTGCGTACCTGTCGTGAAGCCGGTATTCGCGTTGTGCCGCTGCCGGGGCCGTGCGCTGCCATTGCTGCGCTGAGCGCGGCGGGTCTGCCGTCTGACCGTTTCTGCTATGAAGGCTTCCTGCCTGCTAAATCCAAAGGCCGCCGTGACGTGTTAAAAGATCTGGAAGCGGAACCGCGCACCCTGATTTTCTACGAATCCACGCACCGCCTGCTGGAGAGCCTGGAAGATATGGTGACCGTGTGGGGAGAAGCCCGCTACGTGGTGCTGGCGCGCGAGCTGACCAAAACCTGGGAAACCATTCACGGTGCCCCAGTGGGTGAACTGCTGGCGTGGGTGAAGGAAGACGAAAACCGCCGCAAGGGCGAAATGGTGCTGATTGTCGAAGGGCATAAGGCGCAGGAAGACGCGCTACCAGCCGACGCGCTGCGCACGCTGGCGCTGCTGCAGGCGGAACTGCCGCTGAAGAAGGCCGCAGCGCTGGCGGCGGAAATTCACGGCGTGAAGAAAAATGCGCTGTATAAGCATGCGCTGGAGCAGCAGGGGGAGTAAGCCCCTGCCGCCTGTTTTGCCGGGTGGCGGCTGCGCCTAACCCGGCCTGCAGATCGTTATGCGTGTTTTAGCTAACTGGCACCGCCTCAAACACCAGCGTTTCCAGCGGCTGCAGCGTAATCACCACCGCGTTTTTATACTCCTCCGGTACGGTTGAATTACTGCCGTACACCGCTTTCAGACGAAACTGCGCCGCGTTTCCTGTCGGGATTTCAAAATCTTTTGTTAAATCCAGGTAGTAGCTTTGCGGCTTATCCGACGGGTTACGCAAGCCGAGAATCGCTTTGTCCTTGCTCCAGGATGCCCAGCCGTAAACCTGCAGCGCGGTTGGATCGCCACCAATCCAGTGTGTATCCACCAGCACGCCGGCGTTTTCCCGCGACCACTTCGCGGCCCGCGCCAGGGTGTCCCACTTCGCCTTATTCAGCATTGAAGGGGTGATATACAGCTCCTGCAGCTGGGTTCCGGTGGCGAAGTAGCTCCAGACCTGATCGGCAAAGTCGCTGTCCGTTTGCACCTTCTCCAGCCCGTAATAGGCGTTTTCCGCGCTAACGATCCCGTGGTACATCAGCGAGTTCAACGGGAACAGCGGCCCTTTGCGAACAATGGAGCGGTACGTTTCCGCATCGCGGTAGGTCATCCACTGCTGCACGGGCGTGCCGGGACCGTACAGGTTGA
>OJTV01000065.1_pt1 | contig 25378 bp, 34 predicted proteins | sample 1599791 | NCBI WGS metagenome assembly OJTV01 (sample SAMN04436617, study PRJEB24849) | human gut metagenome | biome: human gut; feature: NICU; material: stool | host: Homo sapiens | place: USA: Saint Louis, MO | collected 2011-02-17 | reverse complement strand
TTGGATATTGAAATTAGAGAAATAGAGTTAAAAGTAAGAGGGAGTAGTTTAAGAGGAATAGAATTAAATGGAATGCCTAAAGGAAATAATGTTTCTTCACCAATAGAAAATGAGTTAATATATGTTGAAAGATTGGAGAATGAGAAAATATATCTACAAATTAAAAAAGAATCGATTAATAATATGTTAAATTTATTAGATGATTTTGAGAAAAATCTAATAGAACTAAGGTATTTTAAAAAATTACAATATAAACAAATAAGTTATGAGTTAAATATAAGCGAATTATATGTAGGAAAAAAGAGAAAAAAAGCACTAGATAAAATACTTCCCTTTGCTAAAAAATATAATCTAATATGAAAGTCTTGTTTGTGTCCGATTTATGACCGATTAATGATTGATTTAGTATAGAAACATGTCACATCAATATACTATGAGATAAGATATAATGGTAGTATGAAACAAGTGTATAATATATCCCCTTGAAAAAGGCTAAGTTTACCCCAAACTTAGCCTTTTTTATATTTAAAACAAAGTGAGGTGGTGATGTGGCTAAATTAACTGAAAAACAAAAGAGGTTTTGTGATTACTACATTGAAACTGGCAATGCAACAGAAGCAGCAATAAGAGCAGGATATAGTGAAAAGACTGCTAAAGTAATAGGTGCTGAGAACTTAACAAAACCATACCTAAAAAGTTACATTGATGAAAGAATAGGTCAACTTGAGTCAAATAGGATAGCAGATGCAAAAGAAGTTATGGAGTATTTAACTAAGATAGTAAGGAATGAAGCAAAAGAGGAAGTGGTTGTAGTTTCTGAATATGGTCCAGAAATAATAAAAAAAGACGTAAGTATAAGAGATAGAAACAAAGCTGCTGAATTATTAGGTAAGAGGTATAGGTTGTTCACTGATAAGGTAGAAGTTGAAGGGACTGGTATAGTTCAAATAGTAGATGATATAGATGAATGAGATTAGATTAAAAAATATTATAGCTCCAAGCTTCTATAATGTACATAAACTTATTAAGCAAGATGTTTATACTCATTATTGGTTTAAAGGTGGGAGAGGTAGTACAAAATCATCTTTTATATCATTAGAAATTGTTTTAGGTATGATGAGAGATGCTCAACAAGGCAAATTAACAAATGCAGTTGTAATTAGAAGAGTTAAAGACACACTTAGAGGTTCTGTTTATGAACAGATACAGTGGGCTATTTACACATTAGGGGTTCAAAATGAATGGGAAATACCAGAATCTAAGCTTCAAATGACTTATAAACCAACAGGTCAAGTAATTTTATTTAAAGGAGCTGATAAACCTAAGAAATTAAAATCTACTAAAGTGTCTAAAGGTTATATAAAATATGTTTGGTATGAAGAAGTAGATGAATTTGAAGGTATGGATAAAATTAGGAATGTTAATCAATCTTTGCTTAGAGGTGGGAATACATATAATGTTTTTTACTCATTTAATCCACCAGAAAGTCAAAGAAATTGGACTAATATGGAGGTGATAGAAAAGAGAGAAGATAAATTTATTCATCATAGTAATTATTTATCTGTACCAAAAGAATGGTTAGGAGAACAATTTATAGTGGAGGCTGAACATCTTAAAAAAGTAAATCCTACTAAGTATGAGCATGATTATATGGGTGTTGTAACTGGTACAGGTGGAGAGGTATTTACTAATGTAACGGTAAGAGAAATATCAAATGAAGAGATAAATAGATTTGATAGAGTAAGAAGAGGTCTTGACTTTGGATATGCTAAAGACCCTTTATCTTATATTGTTATGAACTATGATAAAACAAGAAAAAGGTTATATATATTCTTTGAGCTTTATAAAGTAGCATTAGGAAATTCAAAAGCTGTTGAGCTTATTTTAAAAGAAAACACAAGCAATAAAAAAGTAATTGCAGATAGTGCAGAACCTAGAAGTATAAATGAGTTTAAAAAGCTAGGTTTAAAAATAATTGGTGCTAGAAAAGGTCCAGATAGTGTAGAACATGGAATCAAATTCTTAAGTGAGGAAGTAGAAGAAATAATAATAGACCCTATAAGATGTCCAAATGCTAAGAGAGAATTTTTAGGATATGAACTTGAAAAAGATAAAGAAGGTAATTTTAAAGATGAGTATCCAGATAAAAATAATCATACTATAGATGCTGTTAGATATGGTATGGAAGATGTAATGTTAAAACGAAAGGGATTATCAATACTTAAATAAAAGTGAGGTGAATAGATGAACATAGAAGTAGTTAAGAAGCTGATTAAAAAACATGTTCCCTATCATTCTGATGTAATATCTAAATCAATTATATCTGAAAGATACTATAAGAATAAAAATGATATATTATTTAAAACTTCTAATAGGGAAGAGGAAGAAACTGAAAATCCACTCAGAAATGCTGACAATAGAATATCAAGTAGTTTCTATAGCTTGTTAGTTAATCAAAAGGCATCATACTTATTTACTTATCCACCAACTTTTGATGTATCTAATAATAGAACAAATAAAGCTATTACAGAAGTTTTAGGTGATATCTATCCCAAAATATGCAAAGACTTATGTATAAATGCAAGTAATAGCGGAGTATCATGGTTACATCTATGGAAAGATAAAAACAGTAAGTTAAATTATGGTGTGGTTGACAGTAAACAAGTAATACCTTTATGGTCCTCTGATTTAAATAAAAAACTTATAGGGGTACTTAGAGTATATGATGAAATAGATGAAAATGGTGACAACTATATAATCTATGAATATTGGACAGATACAGAGTGCCAAGCATATAGAAAACTAGATGACTTAGATATAGATGAACTAGAAGTTTATAATATGTTCTCTATAACATATGGAAATGGAGATATATTAGACAATAGCAATACACTTAAACATGATTTTGGAGAATTACCATTCATTCCATTCTTTAATAATAATATAAAGACAAGTGATTTGGATACTGTAAAATCGTTAATTGATACTTACGACAAAGTTTTTAGTGGTTTTGTAAATGATTTAGAAGATATACAAGAGATTATATTTATTTTAACCAATTATGGAGGAACAGATTTAAAAAGCTTCTTGGAAGATATGAAGAAGTATAAAACTGTTGAGGTAGAAAGTAATGGGATGGATGATAAAAGCGGTTTAAGCACACTTACAATTGATATTCCAGTTGAAGCTAGAGAAAAGTTACTTATGATGACAAGAAAGGCTATATTTGAGCAAGGACAAGGTGTTGACCCACAACCAATTGACTTTGGTAATGCAAGTGGTGTAGCACTCAAATATTTATACTCACTTTTGGAACTTAAAGCAGGTCTTATGGAGACTGAGTTTAAATTGAGTTTTGGAAAACTAATAAGAATGATATGCAAGGTTTTGAATTTGGAATGTAATATAGTAAATCAAACATGGACAAGAAATGCTATTGCCAATGATTTAGAATTAGCAGAGATATGTGCAAAAAGCGTTGGTATTGTTTCTGATAAAACAGTATGTAAAAATAGTCCTATTGTAGAAGATGTAGAGTATGAAATAGCACAGATTAAGAAGGAAAAAGAAGAAGCTCAAAGAGAGTATGATGATTTGATACCGAATGATGGTGTTATAGATGAAACATAAAGATTATTGGAGGAAGAGATTTGAACAATTAGAAGAAGCTCAAAATAACAAAAGTATAAAATATTATCTTGAATTAGAAAAACAATATAAATTAGCTATGTCTAGTATAGAAAAAGATATATTAGCATGGTATAACAGATTTGCCAAAAATGAAGGAATATCTTTATTAGAAGCTAAGAAACTGCTGAATACAAGAGAACTAGAAGAGTTTAAGTGGAGTGTCGAAGAATATATTAAATATGGTAAAGAAAATGCTATAAATCAAAAGTGGATGAAAGAGTTAGAAAATGCTAGTGCAAGAGTTCATATAACAAGGCTTGAAGCTTTAAAGTTACAAATACAGCAACAAGTAGAAGTTCTCTATGGAAATGAACTTGATGGTATTGATAAACTAATGAGAGATATTTATACAAGTGGATATTATCATACAGCTTTTAATGTTCAACAAGGAGTAAACGTTGGTTGGAGTTTAATGAGTCTTGATACTAACAGAATAAATAAAGTTATCTCTAAACCATGGGCAACAGATGGATTAAACTTTAGTGAAAGAATTTGGGGTAAACATAGACCTGCTTTAATCAATGAGCTATATACTAAACTGACACAATCAATTATTAGGGGTGAGAATCCAAAGAACCTAGTAAATGACTTTGCTAAGAGATTTAATGTGTCTAAATCTCAAGCTAAGAATTTAATAATGACTGAATCAGCTTTCTTTGCATCAGCAAGTAGAAAAGATTGTTTCAATGATTTAGATGTAGAGAAATATGAGATTATTGCTACATTAGATTTAAGAACTTCAAATATATGTAGAGAGCTAGATGGAAAAGTATTTGATATGAAAGATTATCAAGTTGGAGTTACAGCTCCACCATTTCATTGTCGTTGTAGGACAACAACAGCTCCTTTTTTTAGTGATGAAGAAGGCTATAGAGCAGCAAGAGGAGAAGATGGAAAAACATATTATGTACCATCTAGTATGAAGTATAAAGAATGGTATGAGAAATATATTAATAAAAACATTAAGTTATCAGATAATGAACAACTTGCAATTAATAAATATGTAAGTAGTGATTCTTATAAAATTAATGAGAAACTTAGAAGAGGGTTATCATTAACAAGTGAAGATAAAAATTTTATAAGTAACTTAGATAGTGCATTAGATAAGATGCCTAATTATAAGGGAAATGTGAATAGGTCCTTGTATTTCTTTAATGAAAAAGAAAAAATAGACTTTTTAAATAAACATCAAATAGGTAAGGAAATAGTATATAATGAATATATATCTACATCCAGTAGAGGGGAATACAATCCAAGCGGTCAAGTTGAATTAAATATTATAAGCACAAATGGCAAGGATATAAGAAAATATAATCCTCAAGAAGCAGAGATTTTATTTAAAAGGAATAGTAAATTTATAACTACTGATAATTTTGAATATGATGGCAAACATTATATAACAATGAAAGAGGTGTAATATGAAAAAGGATAATGAAAAATTATTTTCAGCACCAAGATGGACAGAAATACCACAAGCTAAAGTGGTAGGGGAAAGAACATTAACAGAAGAAGAAGTGAAAGAAGCGCAAGAAATTAGAAAAAAAATAATTAAAAGAAAGATTAATAATAAAGGATAGAAGCACTTGCTAAATGATAAATTAGTAGGTGCTTTTATTATGTAAAAATTTATTGAGAGGGTGATTTGAAATGATTAAATTATATATTTTATCAATAATTGTATTTTGTACAGGGCTTTATTTATTTAAAATGAAGATTGATAGTAATGAGGAATTGATTAAGATTCTTAAAAATAAAAAAGTAAGAAGAAAGTGTAATTTTATTTTTATGGCTTTATTTCCACTACTTAATTTTATTTTAGGTGTGATATTTATCATATCTTCTTTACTAGTTAGCAATGAAGATATAATTAAAAATTTAAAGGGGGATAAGTAATATGGCTAAATTTGTGAAGAAACCAGTTGAAGTAGAAGCTTTTAAACTAGGTTATGATGTAGAACCGAAATGGTTTATTGAGAATGATAGAGTTTGTAATTTTATAAAAGAAAAATGCATTAATGGACATGTAAGTTGTGACTTAGAAACATTAGAAGGTACTATGAGAGCTAATAAAGGGGATTACATTATACAAGGTGTAAAAGGAGAAATATATCCATGTAAAGCAGATATATTTGAAATGACATATCAAAAAGTAGAATATAGAGGAAAAAATAAATTATCAACAGAGATGACTTTAGATTCAACAAACTTTCAAGAAAATATTAAAAATGCCACAAAGGAATTAGAGTTTTTTATAGAAACTTTAGAAAAAGCAGATGATAAAATTGATAAACTAGCAGAAAAAATGAATAAATGTGATTGTAAAGTTGATATAGATAAGATTGTAAAACAGTTAGGGGAATGCCTAAGAGAAAGTATTGAGTAGATTTTGGGGGGTGAAAATATGTTTAAAAAAGACACAAGAGGATATATAAAAAGACACATTGGAAAGCCAAATAAATCAAGTGTTAGAGATATTATATCAGTTCTTATTATAATTGTTGGGATAGCTTTAGGCTTTATTGTAGGTTTAAGTATAATTATAGCAAATGTATTAGATGTAGCTAATATGATAGATACTAATACTTTTACTTGTATGAAGCTTGTTTTTAATTTAGCAGGCATGATAGCAGGATATTTAGTAGGAAGAATAATCTGTTTTGTATTATCGCTAACAGGTATTTTTATTGGTAGTAAATAAGTTACTTAAAAGTCTTTTAAAAGGCTTTTTTATTATGTAAAAATGAAAGGAGATATTTAAAATATGGATTGGTTAAAAGAATTATTAGAAGGAATAAAAGTAGAAGATAACAAAATTGATGTAGCTTCTCTTCAAAAGTCTATAGAAAAGAAAATAAAAGAGACTACAGTTACTCAAGAAGATTATACAAATCTTGAAACACAGCTTAATACAGCTAATGAAACTATTAAAAAGTTTGAAGGAGGTATGACAAAAGAAGATGTAGAGAATCTAAAAGATAAACATAATAATGATTTAGAAAAGCTAAAAAAGGATATGGAAATCTCAAAAAAAGAATATGAATTGAAAGGCAAATTAAAAGATTTAGGTGTTGTAGATGCTGATTATATAATTTATAAACAAGGAGGAACTGAAAAGTTTAATTTTGATAATGAAGGAAAAGTAATTGGTTTAGAAGACACAATAAAAGTTTATAAGGAAAACTCTCCACATTTATTTACTGGTGGTAAACCAAATTATATTCCTAAAGGTGGAGATGATTATAAAGGTTCTAATCCTTGGTTAGAAAAAAGTTTTAATTTAACAGAGCAAAGCAAAATATATAATGATAACCCAGCTCTAGCAAAAGAATTAATGACTGCTGCTGGTAAATAACATAAAGGAGGTAAATATGAATAAAAATAAAAGTCTAAAAATGAATATACAATTATTAGCTGGGAATGAAGGAGGAACAAAGCTAAGTGATATAATTGTTCCAAGCTTGTTTAATCCATATGTAATAAATAGAACAATGGAAAAAAGTGCATTATTACAAAGTGGAATTATAACTAATAACTCTGAGTTTGATAAATTAGCTTCTCAAGCAAGTCCACTTGTAAATATGCCATTCTTTGAGGATTTAACAGGTGAATCAGAACAAATAATTGAAGATGTTGATTTGCAAAATAATAAAATAACTTCAAATGCAGATGTCGCAGTAATTATGAGAAGAGCAAAAATGTGGAGTGCTACAGATTTGAGTGCTGCTTTAGCAGGAAAAGACCCAGCAGGTGCTATTGCTGAATTAGTATCTGGTTTCTGGGCTAGAGATATGCAAAAAGAACTAATTGCTATTCTTAAAGGAGTATTTGGAACTACTAAGGCAGTTGGAGAAACAGTAGCAGAAACTAGGTTAGCATCAAATATACTAGATATTTCTTCAAGTTCTGGTAATGCTGCAAAATGGAGTGGTTCAGCGTTTATTGATGCACAACAAAAGTTAGGTGATGCAAAAGAAACTTTAACAGCAGTTGCAGTACACAGTGCTGTTGAAGCTGAACTAAGAAAACAAAATTTAATTGAAACTGTTCAACCTTCTAATAGTGGTCCAATATATTTTTATCAAAATAAAAGGGTTATAATTGATGATGGTTGTCCTTATGAAGGAAGCGGTTCTAATATAGTATTTACTTCGTATTTATTTGGTGAAGGTGCAATAGCTTTAGGAAATGGTAATCCAGTAGGATTTGTAGCTACAGAAATAGACAGAGATAAGAAAAAAGGTTCTGGTGTTGATTATATTATAAATAGAAAGACTTTTATCATGCACCCTAGAGGAGTTAAGTTTACAAATGAAAATATGGCTAAAACAGAAGGTCCTTCAAGAGCTGAACTATCAGATGCAACTAATTGGAAACCTGTTTATGAACCTAAACAAATTAGAATGGTAGCTTTTAGACATAAGATATAGATATGGAATATAAAATAATAAAAATTAAAAGACTCTTAGGGTTAAATGAGAGTGATAGTTCTAAAGATACAATACTAGAGTTTATACTAGAAGATGTAGAAGAAATAGTCAAAAACTATTGTAATGTACCTACTATACCAGAACAATTAAATAGTACTATTTTAAGAATGGCTATAGAAATGTATAAAAATGAGAGTCTAGGAAGCGAAGATGTTGCACTAGGCTCTATTTCTTCTATATCAGAAGGTGACACATCTATTTCATATAGAAGTTCAGCTAGTGAATTTAAGGAATCTTTACTTAAAGATTATAAAGCACAACTAAATAGATACAGAAAAATTAGGTGGAAATAATGATGGATAAGACTAGAAAAGCAATAGAAATGTTATATAGAGATAAATGTACTATAGTTGAGTATCAGCCAATCAAAGACCCTGTAACAAAACGAACTAACAATAAAGAAGTGATTGTATTAGAAAATCAACCATGTAAGCTTTCATATAAAAATATTACATCAACTACAGATGAAAAAGTAGCTAAACTTGTACAGACTATTAAACTCTTTATATCTCCAAACATAAACATTAAAGCAGGTTCAAAACTTATTATAAATGATAAAGAATATGTAAGAAGTGGAGAATCAGCTATATATCCAAACCATCAAGAAATTATCTTAGAATTACTTAAGGACAAGGCATAATGGCTAGATGGGGCAGTGTTGATTTTAGAGAGTTTAAAAGAGCTTGTAGAAGAATGGAGAAATTTACAAAGATTGATTTAGATAAGTTTTGCAAAGATGCAGCAAGAGAATTAGCAGCAAGACTGCTTGGTAAAGTAATTAGAAGAACACCAGTTGATACAGGATTTCTAAGAGAAGGTTGGAGTGGAATAGCTTATGCTAGGTCACTTCCAGTGTATAAAAGTGGTAATAATTACATCATAGAGGTTATCAATCCAACAGAATATGCTTCATATGTTGAGTTTGGGCATAGGACTAAGAATGGTAAGGGATGGGTTAAAGGACAACATTTTTTAACTATTTCAGAAATGGAGTTACAAGGTCAGATTGATAAGATTATAGAGAAAAAGCTATTAATATTGCTTAAAGGAGTGTTTGATGCTTAATAATATTATAGATGGAATATCTATTAAATTAGATAAATCGTTTGGAAATGAATATACAATTTATAGCGAAGATGTGGAGCAAGGTATAAATGAACCTTGTTTTTTTATTGTTCCTTTAAATCCAAGCAAAGTATCATATCCAAGTGGCAGAGAATTAAAGAAAAATTCTTTTGATGTACATTATTTTCCTAAAAGTAATGATAAATCATTTGAAATAAATGAGGTAGCTGAGATGCTACTGGAGGAATTAGAGTATATAGAAATTGATGGAGATTTAGTCAGAGGTACAAACATGAACTTTGAAATTGTAGATAATGTTCTTCATTTCTTTGTTGATTATAACTACTTTACTATAAAAAGTAATGATACAGATAAGATGGATACAGTAGAGTTATTCGGTGGTTTGAAGAGAGGTGATAATTTTGAGTAAAACATTGAATAAAGAAGATGACTATAAGTTTACTAAAGAGCAGATAGTTAATTCTAAAAAGTATGTAAATAGAAAAGACTTATTAAATGCAATTTTAAAAGAAAATGAGTTATATTCTTTCTCAGAGGTAGAGAAAATAATAAATAATTTTATGAAAGGAGTGAGTTAGATGGCTTTAGGAGGAGGAACATTTGTAACACAGAATAAAGTATTACCAGGTAGCTATATAAATTTTATCTCAGCTAAAAGGGCAACCAGTTCATTATCGGATAGAGGTATTGTTGCAATGCCTTTAGAGTTAGATTGGGGCATAGATGAAGAAGTATTTCAAGTCACAAGTGATGATTTTGAGAAGTATTCAGTGAAGTATTTTGGATATGATTATACTCATGAGAAGCTGAAAGGCTTGAGAGATTTATTCAAAAATATAAGGTTGGGATATTTTTATAAATTAAATAAAGGCGTTAAAGCCAGTTGTACTATAGCTATAGCTAAGTATAGTGGAATAAGAGGTAATGACTTAAAGATAATAGTTACAACAAATATAGATGATAATGCTAAGTTTGATGTTGTAACACTTTTAGATAATAAGAAGGTAGATATTCAAGTAGCTAAAGTCATTACAGACTTACAAGACAATGACTATATCACTTGGAAGAAGGATGCAACATTAGAAGCTACAGCAGGATTAACTTTTACAAATGGAACTAATGGAGAAGCAGTTACAGGAGCAGAATATCAAGCTTTCTTAGATAAAATAGAAAGTTATTCATTTAATGCTTTAGGATGTTTGGCTACAACAACAGAGATTAAAAGTTTATTTGTAGAATTTACAAAGAGAATGAGAGATAAGGTAGGAGCAAAGTTTCAAACAGTACTATATAAGAAAAGTGATGCAGATTATGAAGGTGTAGTGTCTGTAGAAAATAAGATTAAAGATAAAGATTTAGTTGAATCTAGCTTGATTTATTGGGCTACTGGAGCTATAGCAGGATGCGATATAAATAAATCTAATACTAATAAAAAGTATGATGGTGAGTTTGATGTTGGTGTAAATTACACTCAAATACAACTTGAAGAAGCACTAAAGAGTGGTAAATTTATATTTCATAAAGTTGGTGATGAAGTTCATGTGTTAGAGGACATAAATACTTTTGTATCATTTACAGATGATAAAAATGACGATTTTTCAAGTAACCAAAGTGTTAGAGTACTTGACCAAATTGCTAATGATATAGCGACTTTATTTAATACAAAGTACTTGGGTGAAGTACCAAATGATAAATCTGGTCGTATCTCGTTTTGGAATGATGTAGTTAAGCATCATGAACAACTGCAAAATATGAGAGCAATAGAAGATTTCAAAGCTGATGATGTTTCTGTAGAACCTGGAAGCGACAAGAAGACTGTTGTAGTAAGTGATGCTGTAAAAGTTATTAGTGCTATGAGTAAGCTTTATATGACTGTTTCAGTTAGTTAACAATAAGAAAGGAGAATAATAATGGCACAACAAATAAAAGCAAGAGATACAATAAGTGCATCTAAGGCAGAGTGTTTTGTAACTATAAAAGGTAAAAGATATAATTTTATGCAAGCTATTAACTTAGAAGCTAAAATGGAAAAGAATAAGAGTGAGATACCTATATTAGGTAGTACTACAAAAGGAAATAAATCAACAGGAAGTAAATATTCAGGAAATGCAACATTTTATTATAATACCTCTATATTTAGAGAATTGTTGTATGAGTATAAAGAAACTGGTGAGGATATTTACTTCGATATACAAATTACCAATGAAGACCCAACAAGTTCAGTGGGTCGTCAAACTATAATACTGGAAGATTGCAATATGGACTCAGGCATAATTGCTAAATTTGATGCTGATGGGGAGTATTTAGATGAAGATATGGATTTTACTTTTGAGAATTGGAAATTAGTTGAGAAATTTAATATAGCAAATGGTATGGAGTAAAATACACATTTATGATTTATGTATGTGTATTTTTTATTTATAAGAATAGGAGATGATTAAAATTAAGGATAAATATGAGATAAAAGATTCAATTTCTTTTGATTATAGCAATAAAAGACCTTTGGAAGAACGTGTCAGCGAGATGTATAAAAAGGCAGGAAAATATCTTATAGATATTTCAGATAAGTTAGCAACAGATACAATTGATGGTTCGTCATTAAAGCCAATAATCATAAAATTTGAAATAAATGAAGCTGGTGTTGCAACAATAGAAAAACAAACAAAATATTTGGTGATGGAGGTAGAATAAGAATATGGGAGATTTAAACGCTTTTTTAAGTCAAAATGCAATAAAAGTAGAGAATAGAAAGTATGTGGCAAGTGAAAGGTTTATAGGAGAAGATGGAAAAGCAATCGAATGGGAACTTAAAGCAATAGATTCAGATAGGGACAGACAATTAAGAAAAGATTCAACTATAAGAGTACCTATATTAAATAAAAAAGGGAAAGCTACAGGACAATACACTAGTGAAACAGATTTTAATACTTACACTTTGAAATTATGTGTGGAAACTATAGTATTTCCGGATTTACATGATGCAGAATTACAAAATAGTTATGGTGTAATGGGTGCAGAGGAGTTATTAACAACAATGTTGACTCCTGGCGAATATACAGACCTTTCAAGTGAGGTAGGAGAGGTAAATGGTTTTGATAGAACTTTTGAAGATAAAGTAGAAGAAGCAAAAAACTAATTTATGAAGGTGATTATGATTCTAATATAGCTCATTATTGCCTTCATAAGTTTAAATGGAAACCGCATGAATATATGGATTTACCAGTTGATGAAAAAGCATTTGTTGCTGCTTCTATAGATATCAAAGTAGAAGAAGAAAAAGAAGAAGCTAAAAAAGCTGACAAAGATGCAAAGAGAGGTAGAAGAAGATAATCTCTGGTGTAAAAATTTTACTAATATAGTATAATATATTTAAAAATTGTACTGGGGGATTAAATAAATGGGATTGTTTAGTAAAAAGAATAAGAAACCTTGTTGTATTTGCGGAAGCGAAAAAGGACTTATGCCATCTATAGAAGGTGAAAATTTTTGTACAGCTTGTAATTGCAAGTACATAGATTTCTCTGAAAATATTTTAAAAGTAACTAGTATTATGAAAATGATGTCAAACTCAGAAGGAATGAAAAAGTTTATAGAAGTTGAAAAGAAAAATTTAAAATTGTTAGAGAAGTTCACCGAGACAAAAAGTATAAATTCTTCAATTTCTTTTGATGAAGAGCAAAATCTTTTAAAAATATCATATAAAAATAGAAATCAAATATTAGTAGAGAAAATAATAAAATTTGATGATATATTAGAATTTGAACTTTTGGAAGATGGAGAAACTATAGTTAAAGGTGGTTTAGGTCGTGCTATAACTGGAGGAGTCTTATTCGGAGGTACAGGGGCTGTAGTTGGAGGAATTACAGGTAAAAAAACAAGTAGAAAAGTTGTAGAAATATTTAAAATAAAAATAACTGTAAAGGACATAAATAATCCAATTGAATATATAAATTTAATTAATAGTAAAGTAAAAACAAACTCTTCTATTTATCAGAAAGCTTTTTCTGATGCTCAAGAAATATTATCAATACTATCAATAATTACAAAATATAATGTAATGGAAGACAAAAAAAAGTCTATATCTAGTTCTACAGCTGATGAAATATTAAAATATAAGAATTTGTTAGATATGGAAGCTATTACACAAGAAGAATTTGATGCTAAGAAAAAAGAATTGCTAAATTTATAATATATAAGCACTTACTTAAAAATAAGTAAGTGCTTATATTATGTTAAAAAAGAAAGGAGGTTAAAAATGGCAACTATACAAACATCTATCCGAATTTTCGACGGAATGACACCTGCTTTTAGACACATGAATAATGCTATGAATATTGTATTAAGTTCATTCGAGCAATTACAAAGAACATCTAGCAATGCTATAGATGCTAATAGTATTAGAACAGCTAGAGAAGAACTAGCACGTGCAGAAGCTGGCTTTGATAGACTAGAACAACAAATAAGAGAATCAGATAATCAACAGCGAAGGCTTAATGAGGATATAAATAAGGGTGCAAGTTCTACAGATAGATTAGTTGGAAGTGCAAAGAAGCTAGCAGCAACCTACTTAGGTATAAGAACGTTAGGAGGTCTAGGAAATTTAAGCGACCAGATGACAAGTACTAACGCGAGACTTAGTATGATAAATGATGGTCAACTCTCAGATGGAGGATTAAATAAGATGATTTTCCAATCTGCTGAAAGGTCTCGTGCATCTTACTTAGATACTGCAAAAATAGTTTCACGAATAGGCATGAACGCAGGTAAGGCGTTTAGCAGTACAAAAGAAATTGTAGGTTTTGCAGAGCAACTAAATAAAAAGTTCGTAATTGCTGGAGCAAGTACTGAGGAAATGAATTCGGCATTGTTACAGCTAACCCAAGGGTTGAGTTCTGGTGTATTAAGAGGTGAGGAACTGAATGCTGTGTTTGAGTCAGCACCTAACATCATCCAATCGATTGCAGATTATTTGGACGTGGACATAGGAAAAATAAGAGGAATGGCATCAGAGGGAATGTTAACAGCAGATATTGTAAAAAACTCATTACTTGCAGCAGCAGAGCAGACTAATGCAGAGTTCGAGAAGATGCCTTATACGCTAGGTCAAATCTTTACTAGTGTAAAAAATAATGCAGTTATGGTATTTGGAGCTATACAGAAGAAAATTGAGGACACAGTTTCAAGCAGGGGATTTCGAACTTTCATAACTGATGTTAAAGACTCATTATATGTACTTGGAGCAGTTGGGTTTAATGTATTTAGTGGATTTATTAATTTACTGAGTAGTCCAGCTTTTCAGAATTTTTTTAATGTGATGATTGTTGGAACTAGTTTAGTTGTACAAGGGCTAGGTTGGATAATAACACAAGCACTTAGTGTTGCTAATGTATTTTCGCGAAATTGGAGTATAATTTCACCTATAATTTTAGGTGTAGTTTCAGCTATTAGTACCTATATAATAGCTCTTGGTATTATGCAAGCAGTTACTATAGCTGGAACTGTAGCAAATTGGATGTCGTGGACATCTGAAGTTATTAGACAAAGAGGAATTTTAGGAACAGCTAGAGCTTTAGCGATAGGCAAAGCTGAACAATGGGGATTTAATGCTGCTATATATGCATGTCCCATTTTTTGGATAGTTTTAGGTATAATTGCAGTAATATCTGCTGTATTTATATTAGTAGCAGTTTACAATCACTTTGCAGGCACAAGTATTTCTGCAATCAGTCTTATAGTTGGAGCTTGGTATTGGTTATGTGCAGTTGTTTACAACGTAATTGTAGGGATAGTAAATGCTATAAATATCTGTGTGGTTGAAATAGCAAATATCTTTAGAACTGGATTATATGCAGTGCAATGTTTCTTTATTGATATGGCTAATGCAGGACTCAAGGCAGGTGTTAATTTAGACAAAGCTTTTGATAAATTTGCTACCAATCTAGCAAATGGTATTATAAAAGCTGTTAATATAGCTGTAAAAGGATTGAATTGGTTAGTACAACAGATTAATAAAATTCCAGGAATTGATTTACCACAAATGAAAGAATTTCAAAAAGTAAATACTGTAATTGGTACAAAAACAACATTTAAACCCATTCAAAAACCGCCTGAGCCTAAAGCATGGAAACCAGAATTAGTAGAGTACAAAAATTTAAAGTCAGAATTTATAAAAGGATATGACGTAGGACATCAATTACAAAACAAATTTAAAGATACTTTTGACATTAGCAAGATAGCCGAAAAAGCAAAAAAAGATTTAGGTCTAGATGACCTTTGGGATAAAAAATACGGACTTGGTGATGGATTGGGTTCAGCTGGATTAAATTCACCTTTGAGTGACGCAGCAAAAGGAGCAAAGGACACAGCAGGCAATACTGCAAAAATGGCAAAGACTATGGATAAAAGTCAAGAGGACTTAAAATATCTTAGAGACATTGCAGAGCAAGAAACAATAAACCGATTCACAGGGGTAAATATAAAAATTGACATGAACAACACTAATAACATAAGTAAAGATGCAGATGTGGATGGTATAGTTAATGTACTAACAGAAAAACTGAATGATGCTATGGTTGTATCTGCTGAGGGAATAGTTTAGAGAGGAGGTGTAATCGTGGCTTATGATTTTTATTTAGATGGAGTACAATTACCAATACCTCCACCAAAGTTAGAGATTAAAGTTACAAATAAAAATAAGACAGTTGATTTGATAAATACTGGAGAAGTAAACATATTAAAAAAAGAAGGGCTATCTGAAATAAGTTTTGAAGCAGAGTTTACACATAATAAATTACCTTTTTATCGTGGAACTTTTAGGGATGTTCAATTCTTTTTAAGTAAGCTAGAATTACTAAAAACTGATTGTAAGCCATTTCAATTTATTGTATCGAGGGAAATGGGTGGAAAAGTACTATTTAACACTAATATGAAAGTGTCATTAGAAGAATATAACATAGTAGAAGATGCAGACAATGGTTCAGATGTTAAAGTTGCAATAAAGTTAAAGCAATATAGAGATTACTCAACTAAAAAATTAGTTCCTGCAACTCCTGAAAAGACAAACTATGGTAGGACTCCCACTCCAGTCATGAAACCAAAAGAATTTAGACCAGATTCATCCAATAAGCCAAATGGTAAAACATATACAGTAAAAGCAGGGGATAGCCTTTGGTCAATCTGCCAGAAGCAACTTGGTAATGGTTCATTATATAAGAAAGTATATGAGTTAAATAAAACAATGATGGATAAAGCTAACAAGGGTAAAAAAGTACCTAAATACACAATTTACAAAGGGCAGGTGTTAAAACTTGGCTGATGAATTAGTTCTGGCAAATGATAGGGATGTAAGGCTAGTTATTGCACATTGGGAAGATTTCTACGAACCAGTTGTCCTTGATGGTATCACATGGGAGATAGAAAGAAGAGGAACACCTTCTAAGTTAGAATTTACAATAGTTATGGATGATATATTAGAGTTTTGCGAAGGAAATTCTGTAAGGCTGTATTATAAAGGAATAGGTATCTTCTATGGATATATATTTCAGAAGAAAAGAGATAAAGAAAATCACATTAAAATTGTTGCTTACGACCAGCTAAGATATTTTAAGAATAAAGATACTTATGTATATAGTAATAAAACTGCAAGTGAACTTGTAAAAATGTTGGCTAAAGATTTTAATTTAAAATACAATGTCATAGAAGATACTAAGTATAAAATATCTAGGATAGAAGAAAATAAAACACTCTTTGACATGATACTAACAGCACTAGATGATACTCTAAGAGAGAAAAAGGAAATGTATGTTTTATATGATGAGTTTGGAAGAATAACATTAAAGAATGTTGCATCAATGAAACTTGATACGGTTATGAACAATGATGTAATTGAGGATTTTGACTATAATTCATCAATAGATAGTGATACTTACACAAAGATTAAACTTGTCAGAGACAACGAGGAGTCAGGAAAAAGAGATGTATATATTGCACAAGATTCTACACATATGAGAAGTTGGGGAATACTACAACTATTTGATACAGTAGATAAAAACATGAGTGAAGCAGAGATAAAGCAAAAATGTGATATACTTCTAAAACTATATAATAAGAAAACTAAGTCATTAAGTTTAAAAAATGTGTTAGGAGATATTAGAGTAAGAGCAGGTTGTTTAGTACCTGTTTTTTTAGATTTAGGAGATATTGATTTACAAAATTATATGTTAGTTGAGAAAGTAAAGCACACATTTGAAAATAATTCGCACTTTATGGATTTGACTCTTGTTGATGGAGATGAATTTGCTTCTTATTCTTCAAGCTCATATAGTAGTGGAAATACTAATAATAAAGATGAAAAGAAAAATGGTCCTGCACAAAGTACTACAAGTAAAGAAGACAATGATATGATAAATAAATTAAATAAAGTATTTAAAAATAAGTTATCAAATACAGGAAGTATATTTGTTAAATATTCTAATGCTTACAAAGTCAATGCAGCTTTAATGGCTGCTATTTCTATACATGAAACTGGTAATGGAAGTTCTTCACTTTGTAAAAATAAAAATAATTTCTTTGGAATGAAAGGAATGTCTTTTGGCTCTGTGGATGAAGGAATAAAAAGAGGTATAAGTAATTTATCAAGAAACTATATCCATATGGGAAGAAAAACATTAGAAAGTATTAGAGACAAATATGCTCCACTTTATGATAGTCCTCTTAATAAACATTGGGTACCAGGAGTAAATAAGTTTTATAAACAAATAACGGGAAATGCATATAGTTCTAATAGTGCAGGTACAGGTGTTAGAAGCAACGAGGAAGCAGAAAAGAATTTAAAAGATATAACTTATCAAGTTCAAAATAGCAACAATGCTAATACATCAACAAACAATAATAGTAAAGTAAATAAAGTTATTCAAGAAGCAAAAAATCAACTTGGCAAGCCTTACAAATGGGGTGGTAATGGTCCAAAGAGTTTTGACTGTAGTGGTCTTATGGTGTGGGCATTCAAAAGAGGTGCAGGTATAAATCTCAAAAGAGTTTCAGCAGACCAATCAAATGATAGTAGAGGAAAACTATTATGCAACATAAATGATGTAAAAGCTGGCGATTTAGTATTCTTTGCATACAACCAAGGAAAAGGAAATGTACATCACGTTGGACTATGTATAGGAAATGACAAGTTCATACATTCACCAAATACTGGTGATGTAGTTAAAATAAGCAGTTTAAGTGGTAGACAAAAACAAAAACATGATTTTGCAAGAGCTAGAAGATTCTTTTAAGTGAGGTGATAATATGAGCCAAGATTTATTACAAATAATAAAGAAAGCTGCAATGGATGCAGTAGAAACAAGCAACCCAATGCAGATTGCATTTGGAACTATAGAAAGTGTTAATCCTTTAGTAGTTAAGATAGAGCAAAAAGCCTCTTTTGAAGAATCTTTTCTAATACAAACAGATACATTTAAAAGATATACAGATAAAAAGATAGGAGATAAATTAGTCTTAATTAGGATGCAAGGAGGACAGCAATATTTGATTTTAGATAGGATGTGATGAAATGTTACCAACAGATAACATTGACTATGATATAGAAGATGTATCGATAATTAATTTTGATGTAAGGCAAGAACCAAGTAAGACCTTTAAATTAAATATAGAAAAATCTAAGATAGATGGTATTTGTGATGATGTGGAAGCATTAAAACAAACCATCTTTTTAATTTTAAACACAGAGAGATACCAACATCTAATATATAGTTGGAATTATGGAGTCGAGTTGAACGACCTTATTGGAGAGCCTATATCCTTTGTAATCCCCGAACTTGAAAGACGAATCAAAGAAGCACTAATTCAAGATGATAGGATTGAAAATGTAGATAATTTTGAGTTTGAAAATATAAAAGGAAAGGTCAATTGTAAATTTATGGTCCATACCAAATATGGAAATATCAAAGCAGAGAGGGTGGTGAGTGTTTAGTGTTTGAATTTATGACATTTGAAAATATAATTAAAAGAATGCTAGATAGTGTACCTAGCACGCTTGACAAGAGAGAAGGTTCTATAATATATAATGCTCTTGCTCCTGTTGCTATAGAGTTATCTGAAACTTATATTGCTATGGATGAATTACTAGACCAAACATTCGTAGATACTGCCAGTTATTACTACTTGGAGAAACGATGTAAGGAAAGAGGAATTACACCACTCGAAGCAACTAATACAATTGCAAAAGGAGTTTTTAACATAGATATTCCACTTGATTCTAGGTTTAATCTAGGAGAATATAACTATGTAGCAATTGAGAGAATATCTGAATGTATATATAAGATGAAATGTGAGACTGCGGGACCTATTTTTGAGTTGGGGCAACTAATACCTATCGAATATATAGACAAATTAGAAACAGCAGAACTGACAGAAATACTGATAAATGGAGAAGATGAAGAATCAGAGGACAGTCTAAGGCAACGATATTATGATAGTTTAAATTCACAATCATTTGGTGGAAATATGCAAAATTATAAAGATGAAGTTAACAAAATACAAGATGTTGGAGGAGTTAAAGTATATCCAGTTTGGAACGGTGGAGGTACTGTTAAGTTAGTAATAATTAATTCTAACTTCAAAGTTCCATCTAGTGATTTAGTTAATTTAGTTCAAGAAGAAATTGACCCTCTACAAAACCAAGGAGAAGGCCTTGGTTTAGCGCCAATAGGTCATAGAGTCACCGTTGAAGGAGTTACAAGTACAACTATAAATATATCAGCAGAGATAACATACAAGAGTGGTTACACTTGGGAGAATATAAAATTAATTGCAGAAGAAGTAATTGATGACTATTTAAATGAACTTAACATGAGTTGGGAAGATGAAGAAAATTTAATAGTCCGTATATCTCAGATAGAAACTCGTTTGTTAAGTATAGATGGAGTGTTAGATATTACAAACACAATGACAAATGATGTTAAATCTAATCTAACAATAGATAGTAACAGCATAGTAGTGAGAGGTGAGGTAGTTGGATAAAGAGATTAATCTAATAAATTACTTGCCACAAGTTTTGCAGGATAAAGAAGAATATATAAAAGTATTTAATGCAGAAAACAAAGAAATAAAAACACTACATGATAAATTAAAGGACCTATCAAATGACCAGTTTTTAGAGGACCTAACTATAAGTGGTATAAAAAGATGGGAAAAAATAATGTCTATAAATCCCAAGTCAAATGAGACTTTAGAGGATAGAAGGTTTAGGATTTTTAGTAAATATATAAGTAAATTACCTTATTCAGAGAGATTTCTTAGGAACTGGTTAGATAGTATAGTTGGAGAAGGCAATTATGAATTAACTATAAATAATTCTACCTATAACATACATCTTGAAAGTGATGCTAGAAATCAAGATTGGTTTGAGGAAGTACATTCTTTTGTAAGTAGCATCAAACCTTGCAACATGAGTCTTGATTACACTAGAGTGTTAGTTAGTAAAGATAATTACATGAATTTTGGAATAACAACCCTAATGGGTCAAGAAATAACTATATACCCTTGGAGTCCGCCAGATATAGAAACTTATGGAGAAATTGATATACTAACAGGAAATGGAGTTGGATATCAAGAGGTAACAATATTTTAGGAGGTGATATATTGGCTATAGATAAAAGTTATTACACTATAATTACAGATGTAGGAAAAGCAAAGATAGCAAATGCAAGTGTTACAGGCAATAAAGTCGGATTTGTAAAAATTCAACTTGGTGATGGTGGAGGTAGTGAATATACTCCAACAGAAAGCCAAACAGCTCTAAAAAATGTAGTTTGGGAAGGTAATATTGGGAATACAACTACAGATGAAACAGCACCAAATTGTATAATACTAGAGAGTCTTATACCAAGTAATGTAGGCGGATTTATGATAAGAGAAATAGGGTATTTAGATGATGAAAATAATCTAATTGCCATTTCTAAATATAAAGAATGTTATAAACCTTCTATAGAACAAGGGGCAGTAGTAGACATGAAGGTTAAAACTGTGCTGATTGTATCTAATGTAAATAATATAGAACTTAAAATTGACCCAACAATAATCTTTGCAACACTCAAAGATATACAAGACTTAGAAACTAAAATAGGTACTGTTAATACTAAAATTGATACAACCAAAATAGAATTAACAAGCAACATAGAAACTGCTAAAACAGAGTTAAACACTAGAATTGACACAGAAAATGAGAAACAGAATATTAAAATTGATAATATTATTGCAGGTGGTGTAAATGTATCTCATACACATATTATAGAGGTGGCTGATTGGACTTTAAATAATGAAACTAATATGTATGAAGTAACTATAAATCATCCACTATTGACTAAAAGAATACTAATAGCTTTATATGATGAAATTGGTGAAGCACTTACACCAAACGCTAGGGCTATTGATGATAATAGTATTCTTGTTAGAAATGAAGAAAATATTAAAATGTACGTATATTTGATAAATGGAAATGCAGAAACTCATTTTATAAATGCAACTGTAGATGACAACAGAGTATCTGAAATGACCACTTATTCGTCTAAGAAAATTGAAGATAGATTTCTTAATTTAGAAGAAAAAGTAAATGGTGGGATATCTAGTATTGCAACAAGTGTAAATGAGTTGATAACTTATTGTTAAAGGAGAGTGAGAAAATGCAGACAGAATGGAACTTTGGGTACAATGGTTCGCCACAAAGTGTTATATTGAAACCTGGCAAATATAAATTTGAATGCTGGGGTTCTTCTGGAGGTATCAACAATTCTTCTTGGTATACTGATGCTAAAGGCGGATATTCTAAAGGTGAAATTACATTAAAAAAACAAACTACATTATATGTTTACGTCGGCGAAAGTGGTTTTGCTTCTTCATCTACGAGTAATAACACTAAAAGTGGTTTTAATGGCGGTGGTAAAGGTTATTTAAATCAACAGATTATGGGTACTTATTATTCTATGTACGGTGGTGGTGCTACCGATATAAGACTTGTTGGTGGTGCTTGGGATAATGAGCAAGGTTTGCTATCTCGTATAATTGTCGCAGGTGGTGGCGGAGGTTCATATTATCCTTATACTGGTGGTGCAGGAGGAGGATTAGCAGGAGGTACTGGGTATAGTGCTAACGACAGACATCGTCCCGGCGGTACTCAATATCAAGGTGGTATTGGTCGTGTAAGCACAGAAAACGGAAGTTTTGGAAAAGGGTGTTCTGCTAAAGATTCAACTGGCGAAGGCGGTGGAGGTGGCTGGTTTGGTGGTGCAGGAATGAATGGTGCGGGAGCAGGTGGAGGTGGAAGTGGCTACGTATTAACTAAAGATAGTTATAAGCCTACTGGCTACACACCAACATCTGAATATTATTTTGATAATGTTGTTATGGAATCTGGTGGAAATACTGCTGGTGCTTATGGTTATGCTAAAATAACATTACTACAAGCATTACCATTTTTAACAGTATCTTCTTATAATTCCATTACAGCTACATTTAAAGCTGACCACACAGACCCTACATTGCTTACAAAAATAGAATATTTTATAGATGATGTGTTAAAAGAAACTATAACAACAGATTTAACAACAGAGAAAACAATTAACTATACACTAGAAGATAATGCACTACACACACTTAAGATAGTTGTTACAGACAGTAATAATGCTACAGCAGAAAAAGTGTTAAGTATAAGTAAGAATATAATGCCATTGCCCGAAGATGTGAATCTGCAAGACATATCTTCTAAACTAATTGAAGTTAATGCAGGATTTAAAACTGGAAAAACAAGTATTATAAACACTTTAGCATTAAAAAATATAGAAGCAAATTTAAATAATACATTAGTTGAATTATCAGAGAAAATAAAAACAGGTTTTGATAGTTCAGATGCTACTGCTGAACAACTTCAAAATCAGATTACTAATTTAAATAATCAGTTAAGCCAACGTAAAAGATGGGCTAAGGGTACTTACACTTTTACTCAAAGTGATTATGAAAATTTTTATTCAAGGTATTCAAGTGCTGAAAATTATGCTAAGAGTCTTACTGTTCCTATTAATTTAAATTTCATCCCTAGTCTTGTCATTGTTGAAAAACTTTGTTTTTATGGAAATGGGTATACTGTTAATTTTTATGCTATTAATAATTTAAATCAACTTGCTTCTGTTGGTCGTGTTCCTAAGAGTAGTGGAGAATATCGTTTTTGTGCTTTTATGTTTGTAAAAACTATTACTAGCAAAGAATTTTCTTTATATACTTATCGAGATGAATACACTGATAGTAGTAGCGTAGTATACCGTTGTAAAGTCGGAGAAAGTTTTACATGGTATGCTTATGAATAATATGAAAGGTGGTAATTTAAATGGAAAGAGGAAATAGAATTATATGTGACCAAACCGGGAAAATATTACTCCAAACTGGAGAAGCAACAGGGGATATATTAGAACATGATGAAATAACGGAATTACATTTTGTTGATATTCCGTATGGAAGTATAGACTATACAAGAAATAGAATTATAGGTATAAATATAGAAACAAAAGAACCAATTTTAGAGGAAATACCAACATTTATTTCAGATGAAGAAAAGAGAATACAAGAGTTAGAAAATCAAATTTTATTAAATGAAAATGAGAAAGTAGGAGGAATTTTATAATGAATATAAATAATGTTGTAGTAAGAATATTAGCAGAGAGAATATTAAATAAGGGATTAAATCCTCTAAAAAATAGAGTATTTGAACTTGATGATGTTACTAACACAGAGTACAGGATGGCAGTTGAAAACTACATTATAGAACATAGTGAGGTAGTAGAAGGAGCAGAACTTACAAAATAGGTAATGTTCTTTTTTTAATACAAAGCAATAGGAGGTTTTCATGAATGAAGAACTTGTGAAAGAAAAAATAAGTACACTTGAAACAAGAGTAAAAGAACACGGCAAACAAATTGATAGAATCGAGATTGAGCAAGCAAAGTTTGCTATACAAATACAAAACCTATGTAGTGATATAAAAAATCTGACAGGAGTACTCAAGTGGCTTGTAGGAGTTATAATTACAACTTTAGTAGGGTTCTTTATATTTGCCATACAGAAAGGAATATTTTAATTAATTAGGAGGTTAAGATATGGATAATTTAATAAGTTTTATACCAGAGCAACTGCTTTTATTAGTAGTTGCTCTTAATGTGTTAGGATTTGGATTTAAGAAATACAAACAGTTAGATAATAAATACATTCCAATCATATTGCTTGTGATAGGAATTGGATTTTCAATATGGATGTTAGGATTTAATCCTTCATCAATTTTACAAGGAATTTTATGTTGGGGAGTTGCAATAGGGGCAAATCAAGTTTACAAACAGTTGAAGGATGGTGATAAATAATGAAAATAGCAATAGTACCAGGACACACTTTAAGTGGAAAAGGAACAGGAGCAACTGGCTATATAGACGAAGGAAAAGAAAATAGAATTTTAACTGATTTAATTGTTAAATGGTTGAAACAAGGTGGAGCTATTGTGTATACTGGAAAAGTAGATAAATCTAATAACTACTTAGCAGAACAATGTAAAATTGCAAATAGGCAAAATGTAGACTTAGCAGTACAAATCCATTTCAACGCAAATAAAACAACTCTAAATCCTATGGGTACAGAGACAATATACAAAACTAACAATGGTAAGGTATATGCCGAAAGAGTTAATTCAAAATTATCAACTGTATTTAAAAATAGGGGTGCAAAATCAGATGTGAGGGGTCTTTATTGGCTTAGTCATACAAAAGCACCAGCAATATTAATTGAAGTATGTTTCGTAGATAGTAAAGCAGATACAGATTATTATATTAGACATAAAGACATAGTTGCTAAGTTAATAGCAGAAGGTATTTTAAATAAGACAATAGATAATAAAGAGAATGGTGAGGGAAAAATCATGTACAAACATACAATCGTTTATGATGGAGAAGTTGACAAAATCCCTGCAACTGTAGTTGGTTGGGGCTATAATGATGGAAAAATACTGATATGTGATATACAGAACCTGATTAGCTGGGGGATGACCATTCAGAGCCTGGTCTACGCCGGGGTGA
>OJTV01000054.1_pt1 | contig 29187 bp, 25 predicted proteins | sample 1599791 | NCBI WGS metagenome assembly OJTV01 (sample SAMN04436617, study PRJEB24849) | human gut metagenome | biome: human gut; feature: NICU; material: stool | host: Homo sapiens | place: USA: Saint Louis, MO | collected 2011-02-17 | reverse complement strand
GCACCGCTTCAAACCCGCTCTCGGCAGGCAGAATAATCAGGTTCGCCGGGTTACCTGTCTTAATGCCGTAATCGCTCAGGCCGAAGGTACGGGCGCTGTTATGGGTGATGAGATTCAGGCCGCTGTCGATTTGCGGATAGCCCATCATCTGACAGACGTGCAGCCCCATATGCAGCACCTGCAGCATGTTGCCGATGCCGAGCGGGTACCACGGGTCGAAGACGTCGTCATGACCGAAGCAGACGTTAATGCCCGCTTCCTGTAACTCTTTCACCCGGGTGATGCCGCGGCGCTTCGGATAGTCATCAAAGCGCCCCTGCAGGTGAATATTGACCAGCGGGTTAGCGACGAAGTTAATTCCCGACATTTTCAGCAGACGGAACAGCCGCGAGGTGTAAGCGCCGTTGTAGGAGTGCATGGCGGTGGTGTGGCTGGCCGTCACGCGCGGGCCGATGCCGGCCTCATAGGCCAGCGCTGCCACCGTCTCGACAAACCGCGACTGCTCATCGTCGATTTCATCGCAGTGGATATCCAGCGGACGGTCATACTTCTTCGCCAGTTCAAAAGCGATATGCAGCGACTGTACGCCATACTCGCGGGTGAACTCGAAGTGCGGGATCGCCCCCACCACGTCGGCGCCCAGCTTTAACGCCTCTTCCAGCAGCGCCGCGCCGTTCGGGTAAGAGAGGATACCTTCCTGCGGGAACGCGACGATTTGCAGCGTTACCCACGGGGCAACCTCCTGCTTCACCTCCAGCATCGCCTTCAGGGCGGTGAGCGTCGGGTCAGAGACATCCACATGGGTGCGGACAAACTGGATGCCGTTGGCAATTTGCCACTTCAGCGTTTTCCAGGCGCGCGCTTTAACATCCTCATGGCTGAGTAACGCCTTGCGCTCCGCCCAGCGCTCAATGCCCTCAAACAGCGTGCCGGACTGGTTCCAGTTCGGCTCACCCGCGGTCTGGGTCGTATCAAGATGGATATGCGGCTCAATGAACGGCGGGATCGCAAGCCCGCCGCGCGCGTTCAATACTTCATAACTTTCGGCGTGGGTGTCGTCCATCGGGGTGATGTCACCAAATCGCCCGTTCTCAATGGCGAGCTGCCACAGCCCTTCCTGACCCGGTAAACGAACATTCTGAACAAGCCATAACGGTGCTGTAGACATACCCTTCCCCTAAAAAATGCCGCTGATATTCAGGCGTATCGATTTTGGCAAAACTGCCCCTGATTTGTACACAAATTCAACGAGCGCGAAAAGCCTGCGATTTCCGCTACTTATAAAAATCCTGACAAATCAGTCATATACCACCTAAGGAGTAGGCGAAGACGTATTTGATTTGCATCAATAAGCGCCCCTGCTGAATCGTTAAGGTAGGCAATAATAGAAAAGAAATCGAGGCAATAATGAGCAAAATCAGACTCGCTATCATCGGTAACGGCATGGTCGGCCACCGCTTTATTGAGGATCTTCTCGATAAGGCCGATGCTGAGCAGTTCGATATTACCGTGTTCTGTGAAGAACCCCGCAAGGCGTACGACCGTGTGCACCTGTCTTCCTACTTCTCCCATCATACCGCCGAAGAGCTCTCTCTGGTGCGCGAAGGTTTCTACGAGAAGCATGGCGTAAAAGTGCTGGTGGGCGAACGCGCTATCACCATCAATCGTCAGGAAAAAGTGATCCACTCCAGCGCCGGGCGTACGGTTTTTTACGACAAGCTGATCATGGCGACGGGCTCCTATCCGTGGATCCCGCCGATCAAAGGCTCGGAAACTCAGGATTGCTTCGTCTACCGTACCATTGAAGACCTCAACGCCATCGAATCCTGCGCCCGTCGCAGCCGTCGCGGCGCAGTAGTCGGCGGCGGTCTGCTGGGTCTGGAAGCGGCAGGCGCGCTGAAGAACCTCGGCGTTGAAACCCACGTCATCGAATTTGCCCCGATGCTGATGGCCGAACAGCTCGACCACATGGGCGGTGACCAGCTGCGTCGTAAAATCGAAAGCATGGGCGTGAAGGTTCACACCAGCAAGAACACCAAAGAGATCGTTCAGGAAGGGACTGAAGCGCGTAAAACCATGCGCTTTGCCGACGGCAGCGAGCTGGAAGTGGACTTCATCGTCTTCTCCACCGGTATTCGTCCGCGCGACAAGCTGGCGACCCAGTGCGGTCTGGCCGTGGCGCAGCGCGGCGGGATCATGATCAACGACACCTGCCAGACCTCCGATCCGGATATCTACGCGATTGGCGAATGCGCCAGCTGGAATAACCGCGTCTACGGTCTGGTGGCGCCGGGCTACAAAATGGCGCAGGTCGCCGTGGACCATATCCTCGGCAGCGAAAACGCGTTTACCGGTGCAGACATGAGCGCCAAGCTGAAGCTGCTGGGCGTGGACGTGGGAGGCATTGGCGATGCGCATGGCCGCACCCCGAATTCCCGCAGCTATGTCTATCTCGACGAAAGCAAAGAAGTCTACAAACGCCTCATCGTTAGCCAGGACAACAAAACTCTGCTCGGTGCAGTGCTGGTGGGCGACACCAGCGACTTCGGCAACCTGCTGCAGCTGGTGCTGAACGCCATAGAGCTGCCGGAAAACCCGGACGCGCTGATCCTCCCGGCGCACGCGTCCAGCGGCAAGCCGTCTATCGGCGTGGATAAACTGCCGGACAGCGCGCAAATTTGCTCCTGCTTCGACGTCACCAAAGGCATGCTGATCTCCGCCATCAACAAAGGTTGCCACACCGTGGCGGCGCTGAAAGCGGAAACCAAAGCCGGTACCGGCTGCGGCGGCTGTATTCCGCTGGTCACTCAGGTGCTGAACGCCGAGCTGGCAAAACAGGGCATCGAAGTGAACAACAACCTGTGCGAGCACTTCGCATATTCTCGCCAGGAGCTGTACCACCTGATCCGCGTGGAGGGCATTAAGTCCTTTGACGAGCTGCTGGCGAAGCACGGTCAGGGCTACGGCTGCGAAGTGTGTAAACCGACCGTCGGCTCCCTGCTGGCCTCCTGCTGGAACGAGTACGTGCTCAAGCCCGAGCATACGCCGCTGCAGGACACCAACGATAACTTCCTGGCGAACATCCAGAAAGACGGTACCTACTCCGTGATCCCGCGTTCCGCTGGGGGCGAAATCACGCCGGAAGGGCTGGTGGCCGTGGGCCGTATTGCGCGTGAATTTAACCTGTACACAAAAATCACCGGCTCCCAGCGTATCGGCCTGTTTGGCGCGCAGAAAGACGATCTGCCGGAAATCTGGCGTCAGCTGATTGAAGCCGGCTTCGAAACCGGTCACGCGTATGCCAAAGCGCTGCGCATGGCGAAAACCTGCGTGGGCAGCACCTGGTGCCGCTACGGCGTGGGCGACAGCGTGGGCTTCGGCGTGGAGCTGGAAAACCGCTACAAAGGCATCCGCACCCCGCACAAAATGAAGTTTGGCGTCTCCGGCTGTACCCGCGAATGTGCGGAAGCGCAGGGTAAAGACGTGGGTATCATCGCCACCGAGAAAGGCTGGAACCTGTACGTCTGCGGCAACGGCGGGATGAAGCCACGCCATGCGGACCTGCTGGCGGCGGATCTCGATCGCGACACGCTGATTCAGTATCTCGACCGCTTCATGATGTTCTATATCCGCACCGCCGATAAGCTGACCCGTACCGCTTCCTGGCTCGATAATCTGGAAGGCGGCATCGATTACCTGAAATCGGTGATCATCGACGACAAGCTGGGTCTGAACGAACATCTGGAAGCGGAGATGGCGCGCCTGCGCGAGGCGGTGATCTGCGAGTGGACTGAAACCGTCAACACCCCGGCGGCGCAGACGCGCTTCAAACACTTCATCAACAGCGCCCAGCGCGACCCGAACGTACAGGTTGTGCCGGAGCGTGAACAGCATCGTCCGGCGACACCGTATGAACGAATTCCGGTCACGCTGGTGGAGGAAAACGCATGAGCCAGTGGATAAACATTTGCGATATTAACGACATCATCCCGGCCACCGGCGTATGCGCGCTGCTGGGAAGCGAGCAGGTTGCGATTTTCCGCCCTCGCCACGATGAACAGGTTTTTGCCATCAGCAATATCGACCCGTTCTTCGAGGCCAGCGTGCTCTCCCGCGGACTGATTGCCGAGCATCAGGGCGAACTGTGGGTTGCCAGCCCGCTGAAAAAGCAGCGTTTCCGCTTAAGCGACGGATACTGCATGGAAGATGAGAGTCATTCAGTGAAGCACTATGATGTCCGCGTGAAGGACGGCAAGGTGCAGCTGAAAGGCTAATCCTCCGCCTTTTCAATACGAAAAGCTTATGACCCCTTATGGGTAACGGCAGGAAAAACCGTATGTTTTGTACGATTCCTGCTGTTATCCTGACGTCAATTCTTACCCCCTCCATGAAAGCTGCGAGGTAACGTCGTGGATCACCTGCCGATTTTCTGTCAATTACGCAACCGCGACTGCCTGCTCGTGGGCGGCGGCGACGTGGCTGAACGCAAAGCGCGCCTGCTGTTAGAGGCTGGCGCCCGGCTCACCGTCAACGCCCTCACCTTCGCCCCACAGTTTGAGGTCTGGGCCCAGGAAGGGATGCTCACGCTGGAACAGGGTGAGTTTAATGAATCTCTGCTCGATACCTGCTGGCTGACGATTGCCGCGACGGATGATGGTGAAGTGAACCAGCGCGTCAGCGACGCCTGCGAAGTGCGCCGAATCTTCTGCAACGTGGTGGATGCGCCGAAAGAGGCCAGCTTTATCATGCCGTCGATTATCGACCGCTCGCCGCTGATGATTGCGGTATCGTCCGGCGGACGCTCGCCGGTTCTCGCCCGCCTGCTGCGGGAAAAGCTGGAGGCCGTGCTGCCGCAGCACCTTGGTCAGATTGCCCATTACGCCGGGCAGCTCCGCTCCCGCGTGAAGCAAACCTTCTCGACCGTTGGCGAGCGCCGTCGCTTCTGGGAAAAATTCTTTGTGAACGACAGGCTGGCGCAGTCGCTGGCGAATCAGGACACCAAAGCCGTTGAAGAGACGACCGAACAGCTGCTGAGCGAGCCGCTGGACCATCGCGGCGAAGTGGTGCTGGTGGGCGCAGGCCCCGGCGATGCAGGCTTGCTGACGCTGAAAGGGCTACAGCAGATCCAGCAGGCCGATACCGTGGTTTACGATCGCCTGGTCTCTGATGACATCATGAACCTGGTACGCCGCGATGCCGACCGCGTCTTCGTGGGCAAACGGGCGGGCTATCACTGCGTTCCGCAGGAGGAGATTAACCAGATCCTGCTGCGCGAGGCGCAGAAAGGTAAGCGCGTGGTGCGCCTTAAGGGTGGCGATCCGTTTATCTTTGGTCGCGGCGGCGAGGAGCTGGAAACCCTGTGTGACGCGGGCATTCCGTTCTCCGTGGTGCCGGGCATTACGGCGGCATCCGGCTGCTCAGCTTACTCTGGCATTCCGCTAACCCACCGCGACTATGCCCAGAGCGTGCGTCTGGTAACGGGCCATCTGAAAACCGGCTGCGAGCTGGACTGGCATAACCTGGCCGCGGAAAAGCAGACGCTGGTCTTCTACATGGGGCTAAACCAGGCCGCTACGATTCAGGCGAAGCTGCTGGAGCATGGCATGGAGGCTGATATGCCGGTTGCGCTGGTGGAAAACGGTACGTCCATCAAGCAACGCGTGGTGGATGGCGTACTGACGCAGCTCGGTGAACTGGCGCAGCAGGTCGAAAGCCCGGCGCTGATTGTGGTGGGTCGCGTGGTTGAGCTGCGCGATAAGCTGAACTGGTTCTCAAATCACTAACGCATATTCTTCCTTTGCGGAGTAGTCCTTATGTGGACTACTCCCCTCTTACCGCTGTCGATAACATACCGCCCTGAAGTGGAATTTCTCCCTTTATTCCCTTGAGTTACATCCAACTTTCGTTTTTAAGACAAGGAATGCGTATGTTCAAACTGGCAAAAGCCGCCGTTCTGGTTGGCCTGTTATCGACTCTGACTGCCTGCACCGGTCATGTACAGAACACCAAAAATAACTGCAGCTACGATTACCTGCTGCACCCGGCGATCTCCATTTCGAAGATCATCGGCGGTTGCGGCCCGGCGGCTGAGCAGTAAGCGATTTTCAGGCGTAAAAAAACCGGGATATCCCGGTTTTTTTGTTTAGGGAAGTGCGGCCTGATGCCCTCACCCTGACCCTCTCCCACCGGGAGAGGGAACAAATCCTAAAAACGGTAATGTGATTACCGTTTTGCTTTTACCTACGGTTTACCCACAAACCCAATCGCTTCGTACACCGCTTTCAGGGTTTCGGACGCACGCGCGCTGGCTTTTTCCGCGCCGTCTTTCATCACCTTCTGCAGGAAAGCTTCGTCGTTACGGTAGCGGTGATAACGCTCCTGCAGCTCGGTCAGCATACCGGAAACGGCGTCTGCCACTTCACCTTTCAGGTGGCCGTACATCTTGCCTTCGAAGTGTTTTTCCAGTTCAGGAATGCTCTGGCCAGTCACGCCGGAGAGGATATCCAGCAGGTTGGAAACACCCGCTTTGTTCTGCACGTCGTAGCGCACCACAGGCGGCTCGTCAGAGTCGGTGACCGCGCGCTTGAGCTTTTTGACGACGGATTTCGGATCTTCCAGCAGGCCGATAACGTTGTTGCGGTTATCGTCAGACTTGGACATCTTCTTGGTCGGCTCCAGCAGCGACATCACGCGCGCGCCGGACTTCGGAATAAACGGCTCTGGCACTTTGAACACATCGCCGTAAATCGCGTTAAAGCGCTGGGCGATATCGCGGCTCAGCTCCAGATGCTGCTTCTGGTCTTCACCCACCGGCACCTGGTTGGTTTGATACAGCAGGATGTCTGCCGCCATCAGCACCGGATAGTCGAACAGACCGGCATTGATGTTTTCAGAGTAGCGTGCGGATTTATCCTTGAACTGCGTCATGCGGCTCAGCTCGCCGAAATAGGTGTAGCAGTTCAGCGCCCAGCCCAGCTGCGCGTGCTCCGGCACGTGAGACTGAACGAAAATGGTGCTCTTCTCAGGATCGATGCCGCAGGCCAGGTACAGCGCCAGCGTATCCAGGGTGGCTTTACGCAGCTTCTCAGGATCCTGACGCGCGGTAATCGCGTGGAGATCGACGATGCAGTAAATGCAATGGTACTCATCCTGCATGCTGACCCACTGACGTAACGCACCCATGTAGTTACCAATGGTCAATTCACCTGAAGGCTGTGCGCCACTAAAAACGATGGGCTTAGTCATTATTCAATTCCTGATGTTCACTGTGCGAAAGCCCGAGGGCGGGCAACAAATCTTTGAAGTGGTCGAAGACCACATCCGGCTCACTTAGCGTGATGGCTTCACCGTAGTTGTAGCCATAGGTTAATCCGACGGAAGGACACCCTGCCGCTCGGGCAGCCAGAATATCATTGCGCGAATCCCCAACAAAGAGCAGCTCCGCAGGGGTTAAGGATAATTTTCCTGCCACCAGCAACAGCGGTTCCGGATGCGGCTTTTTGTTCTGCACGTCGTCGCCGCCCACAATCACGGAGAAATACTTAGCGATATCCAGCGCTTCCAGCAGAGGCGCAACAAACGGCGTCGGTTTGTTGGTCACCAGCCCCAGCGGAATGCCCTTCGCGTGCAGCGCGCTCAGCGTTTCCTGAACGTCCGGGAACAGGAAGCTGCCCTCCTCGACGGTCTCTTCGTAGAAACGATCGAACAGTTTGCGCAGAATCCGCAGCTGCTCATCCTTAGGGATGTCAGCGTGGTCAACGCTCGGTTTACCCTGCGCGGAACGCTGCGACGCGCGCTCCTGACGCGCCCACGTCAACGCGCGCTCCATCAGAACATCGGCACCGTTGCCAATCCACGTTACCACGCGCTCTTCCCCCGCAACGGGGAGTTCAAGGGCGTACAGCGCCTGGTCTACGGCGCTCGTTAAGCCCGGCGCGCTGTCGACCAGCGTGCCGTCGAGGTCAAATGCGATACCCCGAATTGCCTGCAATTTATCCATGACTTACCTTCGCCAGCTCGCGGCGCATTTCATCAATGACTTTTTTGTAATCCGGTTGGTCGAAAATGGCTGAACCGGCAACAAACATATCCGCACCGGCTGCCGCAATTTCACCAATGTTATTCACTTTCACACCGCCGTCCACTTCCAGACGAATATCGTAGCCTGACTCGTCAATACGACGGCGCACCTCACGCAGCTTATCCAGCGTGTGGGGGATAAACGACTGACCGCCAAAGCCCGGGTTAACGGACATCAGCAGAATCACATCCAGCTTGTCCATGACATAGTCGAGATAGCTCAGCGGCGTGGCCGGATTAAACACCAGGCCCGCCTTGCAGCCGTTCTCTTTGATCAGCTGCAGCGTGCGGTCCACGTGTTCAGAGGCTTCCGGATGGAAAGTGATGATGCTGGCACCCGCTGCGGCGAAATCAGGCACGATGCGATCGACAGGCTTCACCATCAGGTGGACGTCGATCGGGGCGGTAATGCCGTAGTTACGCAGCGCCTTGAGCACCATTGGGCCAATGGTCAGGTTAGGGACATAGTGGTTATCCATCACGTCGAAATGGACCACATCTGCGCCAGCCGCGAGAGCTTTGGCGGTGTCTTCACCCAGGCGGGCAAAATCGGCCGACAGAATTGAGGGAGCAATCAAAAACTGTTTCATCCGCTTCTCCTTGAAATGTGTTTACCGGCGGGCAAAACGGCTCAGGGGCGATAAAGAGCCAGAAGTTCGTCCACCTTTTTACGTGTGCCGCCGTTGCTGCTAATGCTACGTCGCACTTTGACCTGAAAATGCTTCGCGGCTTTGTACCATTCGCGCGTATCAGGCGTGTCGTGATTCGAAATTAACACCGGAATTCTTTTGCTGACCAGCTTTTCCGCCATCTCCGCCAGACGGGCCTGTTCGGCCGGGCTGAAGCTGTTGGTGTGATAAGCGGTGAAATTCGCCGTTGCAGACAGTGGTGCGTAAGGCGGGTCACAGTAAACCACCGAGTTTACGCCTGCCAGTTCCATACACTCTTCATAGGAGAGGCAATGAAACTCTGCGTTCTGCGCTTTTTCGGCAAAGTGGTACAGCTCGTCCTGCGGGAAATACGGACGCTTATAGCGACCAAACGGCACGTTAAATTCCCCGCGCAGGTTATAGCGGCACAGGCCGTTGTAACCATGACGGTTGAGATAGAGGAACAGCAACGCTCTGCGGAACGGATCCTGGCTCTGATTAAACTCGGTGCGGAACTGGTAGTAAACGTCCGGGTGATTATTCTCCGGCGTAAACAGTTTGCGCGCCTCTGCGACATACTCTTCGGTACGCAGCTTAACAATGTTATAGAGGCTGATAAGGTCGTTGTTGATATCCGCCAGGATATAACGAGAAAAATCGGTGTTGAGGAACACCGATCCCGCACCTACGAAAGGCTCGATTAGACACTCGCCTTTTGGCAGGTGCTTTTTAATATCATCGAGCAGGGGGTATTTCCCCCCTGCCCATTTCAGAAAAGCGCGATTTTTTTTCATGCTGACTAACTGATTACACCTTCTCCGGCTGTGGAGAAAGCTCCGACAGCATCCTGCGCTTTAAACATTACTTCAGATCGGCCTGAACCTGATGAATCGGCTTCGCCCATGGGTTTTTCGCCTGAACATCAGCTGGCAGTGCCGCTACGGCACGTTTCGCTTCATCTTTGGACGAATAAACGCCGCTGACCAGCACATACCACGGCTGACCGTTGCGGGTCGTCTGATAAACAACGTAGTTTTTCAGATTTGATTTCTTCGCCCAACCGTTGAGGTTGTCATAGTTAGACGAACTGCTCAGCTGCAGCGTGTAGTTGCTGGATGGCGCAGACTTCAGCGAGCCAACGTTACCTGCCGTTTTGCCTGCTGCGGCGCTGGAGGCTGCTGCCGTGGCTGCCGGAGCTGTTGCTGCAGGTGCAGCTGTGGGCGCCGTTGCTTTCGGCGCGGTCTGCGTGACTGGCGCTTTAGCAGGCTCGCTCACCGCAGCCGTTTCGGTGTGTTTCGGCTGTGCCGGTGCAGCTTTCACTTCAGGCGCTTTCACGACTGCCTGAGGTTTGGTTTCACGCTTAGGCTCAATCACCGCCTGCTTACGTTCAGGACGCGTCGCAGCTTGCGTCTGGCGCGGTTTGGTTTCCGTCGCAGCCGTTTGTGGCTGAGCGTTACCACCGCGAATCGGGGCAACGGTTGCCGGCTCAGTTGGCAGCGTAGAGTTAACCACGACGTTATCAACCTGCTGCTGGTTCTGCGGCTGCGTCAGCGCATTGTTCAGATCTCCCTGAACTTCTACGCGCTGCTGGCCTTCAGGCGTAGCAGGTGCCTGACCCTGAGCAGGGGTTGAAGAAACGGGCGGTAGAGAAACATCCTGCGGCGCTGTGGTGTTACCTGCGGTCTGCTCTGCGGAAGTCGCACCCGGCGCAGGCTGTGCGCCATTCGCCTGATTAGTCGCATCGTTACCGGACAGGTTGATGCTCTTCTCAGCGGAAGCAGTTTGCTCGGTTGAGTTCGTTGACGGTGCTTTAAGCGCGGAGCCAATGCCGACAATCAGCAGCACAAGCACCAGAACGCCAAGGCTCATCATAATGTACTGGCGGGAAGCCGGTTTCGGCGCAGCGGCTTTTTTACGTTTACGCGGGCGACGCTCTACAGGCTGTTCGTCCATTGAATCTTCTTCGGACTCATAATCCTCTTCTGCTCGCTCTTCGTGCGCGTTGCGGCTGCGCGAAGGGCGACGATCGTCTGCATCCAGATCAACATCGTCAAAGTTGATCTGCGGCTCGTTATCACGTTCTGAAGATTGACGAGAACGACCAGTACGACGATCGCTGGGATCGGGTTTCAGCTCGTCTTCTGGTTTGAATTCATCCATTTAACACCCCACTCAAAGGCTTATGCTAACGACTTTGCATTTCACCTGAAGCTAAACGACCACCTGCGACAGTGGCCTGACCTTTCTAGTTGTTACGCCTGCTGACAATCAGCGATAGCGCCAAGAACGACATCGTGCGGCACTCCGCCGCGCACTTCACTCTTCCCTATTGCAAGCGGGAGTACAAGACGCATCTCACCTGCCAATACTTTTTTATCGCGCATCATGTGGGGTAAATACGCTTGCGCCGACATCTCCTGCGGCCCGGTTACCGGCAAACCTGCACGTTCAAGCAGCGCAATGATGCGCGCCGTCTCTTCAGGTTTAAACTGCCCCAGACGTTCAGAGGTGCGGGCTGCCATGACCATACCGGCCGCGACGGCTTCACCGTGCAGCCAGTTGCCGTAACCCATCTCGGCTTCAATGGCATGGCCAAACGTATGCCCAAGATTCAGTAAAGCACGTAAGCCCGTTTCACGCTCGTCTGCTGCAACAACTTCTGCTTTCAGTTCACAACAACGACGAATGCAGTATGCCAGTTTAGCCTCATCCAGGCACAGCAGCGCATCCATATTCTCTTCAAGCCAGCTAAAGAACTCGCCATCAAGAATAATGCCGTATTTGATCACTTCCGCCAGACCCGAAGCCAGCTCGCGCTTCGGCAGCGTTTTCAGACAGTCGAGATCCACCACCACCGATGCGGGCTGGTAGAACGCGCCAATCATGTTTTTGCCGAGCGGATGGTTGACTGCCGTTTTGCCACCCACAGAGGAGTCGACCTGGGACAGCAACGTGGTCGGGATTTGAATAAAACGGACGCCACGTTGATAGCTTGCGGCCGCAAAGCCGGTCAGATCGCCCACAACACCGCCGCCCAGGGCAAGCAGTGTTGTATCGCGACCGTGCGGTTTTTGCAGCAATGCGGTAAAGACGGTATCCAGTACCGTCAGGCTTTTATACTGCTCGCCATCGGGGAGAATTACACTGTCGACTTTTACGCCCGCCTGCTCAAGCAGGTGGCGTACGCGGTCGAGATAAAGCGGAGCCAGCGTCTCATTGGTGACCAGCATCGCCTGATCACCCGCTTTCAGTGGTAAAAAGGAAGCTGGGTCGTTAAACAAACCAGCCGCGATGGTGATAGGGTAACTACGTTCCCCGAGAGTAACTGTAATCCTCTCCATGACGCGACATCCACCTTTAATGCTTTTACCCGCAGGCGAGTGTATATAAAGCCAGAATCAGTTGCTTTCCAGCATATGAATAATCTGGTTTGCAACCACTTTAGCGCTCTGGTCGTCAGTACGAATGGTCACGTCGGCAATCTCTTCATACAGCGGATTGCGTTCATCGGCCAACGCTTCCAGAACTTCGCGTGGTGGCGTTTCAACCTGCAGCAGCGGGCGCTTTTTATCGCGCTGCGTACGTGCCAGCTGTTTCTCGATGGTCGTCTCAAGATAGACCACTACGCCACGGGCGGAGAGACGGTTACGGGTTTCGCGAGATTTCACAGAACCGCCGCCTGTTGCCAGAACGATGCCCTGTTTTTCCGTGAGTTCGTTGATCACTTTTTCTTCTCGGTCACGGAAACCTTCTTCGCCTTCTACATCGAAAACCCAGCCCACATCAGCTCCGGTTCGTTTCTCAATCTCTTGATCAGAATCGTAAAATTCCATATTGAGTTGTTGAGCTAACTGACGCCCAATAGTGCTTTTGCCGGCACCCATAGGCCCAACCAGAAAGATATTGCGTTTCTCTGCCATTTTATCGGTACTACTAAGACTATTCGTTAATGGTAATCCCCGCTTCGCAGACACCCAGCGTAGCAGGACATGAACTGAAACCTCATATGCAATAGAGCGAGAGTCAGACTAAAAATTATCTCAATACTCCGGCTTGTTTGGCAACTGATTAAATCACCGCGTCGGGCGCATAAGGTAATAAGACGTAAGTCCAACTCAAATCGGTACTCCTTGTATGCTAATTCATGCCCCACGTCAAACATCTGCAACAAACTGAATGCAAAATCATTGCGGGGATCGTTACCCGTCAGCGAATACCGACCAGACGTGGTGTAATAAACACCACTAGCTCGCGCCGTTCATTATCCTTACCATCGTGGCGAAAAAGCTGTCCAAGCCAGGGGATTTTCCCCAGCCCAGGCACGCTGTCGCTGCCGGTTTTGTTCTTCTGCGAAAAAATGCCTCCCAACGCCAGCGTTTCTCCACTTTTTACCTCCACCTGGGTTTCTATCTCCTGTTTGTCGATCGCCAGCGTTTCGCCGTCAGCCTGCTGCAGAACCTGTCCCGGCATATTTTCGCTGATGTGCAATTTCAGGCGCACGCGCCCACCCGGTAAGACCACCGGTGTGACCTCCATTCCTAATACCGCCTCTTTAAACTCAACGGAGGTTGCCCCGCTTTCACCGCTTGAGACCTGATACGGGATTTCACTCCCCTGCTTGATGCTGGCCGGCTGCATATGCGAGGCCAGCAGCCGCGGGCTGGCGATGATATCGACCTGCTGTTTTTGCTCCAGCGCAGAGAGCTCCAGATCCAGCAGCCGACCATTGATCCGTCCGATGTTAAAACCCACGTGGCTGGTGGCGCTGGCGACGGATAGATCGCTGCCAAGCGTGGTGAGCTGGCCAACCTTGCCCGCGTCGGCGGCGTCGGCGGCGTCGGCGAGATTCCACTTCACCCCCAGCTCACGCAGGCTTTTTTCATTAATGGTCACAATATGCGCCGCCAGCTCGACCTGTTCGACGGGAATATCCATCTGAGCGGCCCAGCGCTGCAGCGTCTCCACCACCGTCTGGTTATCCCGAATCAGCAGCCGGTTGGTGCGTTTGTCGAGAGACAAACTTCCCTTTGGGCTCAGGAGCTTTTCCGCGTCTTTTTGCAGCTCTCCGGCATCGGCATAGGACAAAGCGATGCTGTGAGACACCAGCGGCGCATCAAGCTGTCGACGCGTTCGCTCCTGTTCTGAACGTTCCTGCTGCTCACGCTGCCAGGCCGCGGTATGCACATAAAAAATGCCGCCCTCCTCTCGCAAAACAAGGCCAGCGCTGGTGGCAACCGTCTGTAACGCTTGACGCCAGGGGACGCGCGTCAGGTTGAGCGAAAGCGTGCCGCCGACGTCAGGCGATATCACCAGATTTCGGTTCTCCTGTGCAACCAGGCTCTGTAGCACCTGGACTACAGGCACGTCATCCACCACCAGCGTGACCGGTTTTGGCGCGGCGGCCCACAGCGGATGGCTGAACGCCAGCAGCCACAGCATTATCCGTAAATTCATTCTTATTCGTTCCTTCTCGTTGCCACGTCCATGTTCCTGGTTCACATGTGTCACCCACATCAACAACCAGTTCCGTTTCATTGATGGCTGTTATCGTCCAGCCTGCCGGGAAGCGCTCATGCATTTTCAGGCGGTACCAGCGCTTTTGCCCATCCTGTAAAATGCCGATAGCCTGCTGTCCTCCCACCATGCCGCGGTAGCGCCACTGCGCCAGCTCGCCTATGGCGCAGGGATCGTCCGGCGGGCGAAACGGATCGCGCATGCCGGTCAATAGCAGCGCTGAGCAAACCAGCAAATATCGCGCGCTATTTCGCATGTTCCAGCTCCAGCCGCAGGCGCAACGCTGTACCTTGTGGTGCAATCGCGAAAGCGGCGATCTGCACATCCCGCTGCGCCAGCCGGGAAAAAAGCGCCGGGAGAGCCTGCCACTTCACCTCCAGCATCAGTTCCCCTCCGTTCTGCAGCGGCTTCCAGTGAACCAGCGTCGCGTTATCGCCCTGAAAATCGAGCGGGGAAAACGCCGTCAGCGCCAGTGTGTCCGTTGTTTCCGGACGAAACGGCACCTTTCTGACGGCAGGCCATAACGCCGCGTTCGTCCTTGCGTCCTGAATCATCTGTCGCTGTCGTTCAGCACACTGTCTGTCTAGCGGTCTGAGCAAGGTGCCCCACGCGGCCAGTCCTGCCAGGAGACTCCCCAGACACCAAAAAAGCACCCGATACCAGGGACGGCTTTCGCACCAGCGTTCTAACAGGGTATCCATGCATTACCCCTCGCTTTTAAGATGGAGGGTGAACATCCACCGCCCCTGGCTGTCCTGCCGAAGCTCACCCGCCGTTCCGGGCGTAAAACCCGCTATTTGGCCCAGCGCATCGCGCAGAACAGACAGGGCTGGCAGGGTTATGGCATACCCGCTCAGCGTCAGAGCAGGAGGCTGATAGCGAAGCTCTGTCAGCCAGACCTGTGAAGGAGTGGCGCGGGAAAGGGACTCCAGCACCGGTTGCCATGCGCGTTGTTGAAGGGTCTGCGCTGGCTTCTGCGCCTGTGAGGCGAGTTTCTGCCGGGAGGCAAGCGCGTGCTGCACGGTCTGCGTTCCCGTCAGCTCCGTTTGCAGCGCGTGCAGCCTCATAAGAGGGTTTATCCGCAGGCAGAAAATGATCGCGAACATTAACAGCATGGTGCCGACACACATTCCGCCCCATAAGCGCAGGCATCGCGCGCGCCGCTGTTGTCGCCAGGGCAGAAAGTTCATGATGCTCATCCGGGCACCTCGCTCATGGCCAACGCCAGCGCAACGGTATAATCAGCGCCGCAGTCCGGTAGCGGGGCATGGCAGCGTTCCAGGATTTCCCACGGATCACGTCGGCTATCAAACAGCGCGATGTCATCCGAACCAAGCCCCAGCAGCGCTGAAAGCTCAGACACGTTTTCGGCTTCTGTGGTAATGCGGCGTCCCCACTGGTGGCGCATCGCCCACAGCCACTGCCGATCGTCCCGCCAGGCGACGCACGTCGCTGGCGCCACCGCGGGAAGAAGATTCGCCAGCGCGCTGGCATCCGGCGTAATGGCCACCAGCCGCAAACGCAGCGTTTTCGCCAGCGCCAGTAGGGTGTCGATCTCGTTGTTTTGCGCGGCGGTCACGTGAAAGGTATTGCTGAAGGTATCCTGCGCGTAATCGAAACAGAGCGTATCAGCAGACATCTCCAGTTCGCGCGCGAGCGCCGCACCAAGCCATGAGAGCTGCTCGCTGTCGCGCAGCGCAACGGTCGGGCGGGGGAGCGCCCGTTGCAGAGTGCGTGCTGCCGGGAAAGAGAGGAATACCCGATGGTAGTGCGGCAGCGTTTTGCGCCAGTCGCGTAACGCATCAACCAGCTGTTCTGGCTGACAAATTTTGCCGTCACGAATGATGCCCTCGTCCAGAGGAATCGCCCACCAGCGGCGCATGCACCAGCCCAACTTCTCCCGGGCCAGGGCGACGATCAGCACTCTATCCTGTTGAATATGAACGCCCGTTTGCCATATTTTGAAAGCCATGCTTCACGATCTCCTTATCGCCCGTCGGGTTGACGGCTATATCAATGAATCAGGCTTGCCTTTATACTACCGCGCGATTGTTTAGAAACTGCCCAAGTGAAACCAAATGGGAAATCTCCGGTGAAGTTCGTAAAGTATTTATTCATCCTTGCAGTCTGTTGCATTCTGCTGGGAGCAGGCTCGATTTACGGTTTGTACAAATATATTGAGCCACAGCTACCTGATGTCGCCACGCTTCGCGATGTGCGCCTCCAGATCCCGATGCAAGTCTATAGCGCCGATGGCGAGCTGATGGCGCAGTATGGCGAGAAGCGTCGTATTCCGCTGACCTTAAACCAAATTCCACCCGTGATGGTGAAAGCCTTTATCGCCACGGAGGACAGCCGTTTTTACGAGCACCACGGTGTCGATCCGGTGGGGATTTTCCGTGCCGCGAGCATTGCGTTATTCTCTGGTCACGCCTCTCAGGGGGCGAGTACCATTACGCAGCAGCTGGCGCGTAACTTCTTCCTCAGCCCTGAAAAGACGCTGATACGTAAGATCAAAGAGGTGTTCCTCGCGATCCGTATTGAGCAGCTGCTGAGCAAAGACGAAATCCTTGAGCTGTACCTCAACAAAATCTACCTGGGTTACCGAGCCTATGGCGTTGGGGCTGCCGCACAGGTGTACTTCGGTAAGCCCGTTGAGCAACTCACCTTAAGCGAAATGGCAACCATTGCTGGTCTGCCGAAAGCGCCGTCCACGTTTAACCCGCTCTACTCGCTCGATCGCGCCACCGCGCGCCGTAACGTCGTCCTGTCACGCATGCTGAGCGAAGGCTACATCAGCCAGAGCGAGTACGACCAGGCGCGTAACGATGTGATTGACGCAAACTACCACGCCCCTGAGATCGCTTTCGCGTCCCCTTACCTGACCGAAATGGTTCGCCAGGAGATGGTGAATCGCTATGGTGACAAGGCCTACGAAGATGGCTATCGCGTGTACACCACCGTCACCCGTAAGGTCCAGCAGGCGGCTCAGGAAGCGGTGCGGAACAACGTGATGGACTACGATATGCGTCACGGCTATCGCGGCCCGTCAAACGTGCTCTGGAAAGTGGGCGAAAGCGCGTGGGACAGTAAAAAAATCACCAGTACGCTGAAGGCGCTGCCAACCTATGGTCCGCTCCTTCCTGCCGTGGTGACGCAGGCCGATCCTCAGGAAGCCGTTGCGACGCTCGCGGACGGTACTTCCGTCTCGCTGCGTATGGACGGTATCCGCTGGGCGCGTCCTTACCGCTCGGATACCCTGCAGGGCGCAACGCCGCGTAAAGTGACCGATGCCGTGCAGACCGGGCAGCAAATCTGGGTGCGTAAGGTAGGCGAATCCTGGTGGCTGGCACAGGTGCCGGACGTTAACTCGGCCCTGGTCTCTATCAATCCACAGAACGGTGCCATCCTGGCCCTGGTCGGCGGGTTTGATTTCAACCAGAGCAAATTTAACCGCGCCACCCAGGCGCTGCGTCAGGTCGGTTCCAATATCAAACCGTTCCTCTACACGGCAGCGATGGATAAAGGCTTGACCCTCGCCAGCATCCTTAACGACGTGCCAATCTCCCGCTGGGATGCCGGTGCCGGTTCCGACTGGCAGCCGAAGAACTCCCCTGCGGAGTATGCCGGCCCAATTCGTCTCCGTCAGGGCCTGGGACAGTCGAAAAACGTGGTGATGGTGCGCGCCATGCGCGCGATGGGCGTCGACTATGCCGCAGAGTATCTGCAGCGCTTCGGTTTCCCGGCGCAGAACATCGTTCGCACCGAGTCGCTGGCGTTAGGCTCCGCCTCGTTTACGCCGCTTCAGGTCGCACGCGGGTACTCGGTGATGGCCAACGGCGGCTTCCTGATTGATCCGTACTTCATCAGCAAGATTGAAAACGATCAGGGCGGCGTGCTGTTCGAAGCGAAGCCGAAGATTGCCTGCCCTGACTGCGATATTCCGGTCATTTATGGCAATACGCCGAAATCCGACGTGCTTGAAAACAAGGACATGGAAGACCCTGCCGTGTCTCAGGAGCAGCAGAACGGCGTCGTGCCGCAGCCGCAGCTCGAGCAGGCTAACCAGTCTCTGGTGGCACAGACCGGCGCGCCGGAGTATGCCCCGCATGTGATCAACACGCCGCTGTCCTTCCTGATCAAAAGCACGCTGAACACCAACATCTTCGGTGAACCGGGCTGGCAGGGCACAGGCTGGCGCGCAGGGCGTGATTTGCAGCGCCATGATATCGGCGGTAAAACGGGGACAACCAACAGCTCGAAAGACGCGTGGTTCTCCGGCTACGGCCCGGGCGTGGTGACATCGGTTTGGATCGGTTTCGACGATCACCGCCGTGACTTAGGTCGTACAACGGCCTCCGGCGCGATTAAGGATCAGATCTCCGGCTACGAAGGCGGTGCGAAGAGCGCGCAGCCGGCCTGGGACGCCTACATGAAGTCCGTTCTTGAAGGCGTGCCGGAGCAGCCGTTAACGCCACCGCCAGGCGTGGTGACGGTTAATATCGACCGCAGCACCGGTCAGCTCGCCAACGGCGGTAATAGTCGCGAAGAGTATTTCATCGAGGGCACGCAGCCAACCACGCAGGCGGTGCACGAGGTGGGGACAGAGATTATTGATAACGGCGAGACGCACGAGCTGTTCTGACAACAAAGCAAAACGGCAACCTCTGGTTGCCGTTTTTGTGTGTGCTCCCTCTCCCGTGGGAGAGGGTTGGGGTGAGGGCATCAGGCCACTACAGTCGCCCCTGCCCCTTCAACCATTCCCGTACCAGGAACAGCGCGCTCACGTTGCGAGCCTCATTAAAGTCAGGGTCTTCCAGCAGATCCATCAGGTGCGCTAGCGGCCAGCGAACCTGCGGCAGCGGCTCCGGCTCATCCCCTTCCAGCGATTCAGGATAGAGGTCTTCAGCCACCACGATATTCATTTTGCTGGAAAAATAGGACGGCGCCATGCTCAGCTTTTTCAGGAATGAAAGCTCATTCGCACCAAAGCCCACCTCTTCTTTTAGCTCGCGGTTTGCCGCTTCAAAGACGGTTTCACCCGGGTCGATAAGCCCTTTCGAGAACCCAAGCTCGTAAGATTCCGTTCCCACAGCGTATTCGCGGATCAAAATCAGATGATCGTCGACAATGGGAACAATCATCACCGCTTCGCGCGAAGAGGGGCGCATACGTTCATAAACGCGACGCACACCGTTGCTGAACTCCAGGTCCACACTTTCGACATTAAACAGGCGCGATTTGGCGACAGTTTCTACATTCAGAATGGTGGGTTTTTGTAGTGGTTTGCTCATCTTGATGGGTCTTAGCAGTGAGAACTGGCGTTATTGTGCGATATGCCGCACGGTTTCGGCAATGTCAATCGCTCTTTATTTACATTTATGCAACGTAACTGGGATCAATCCTCAATTCAAAACAAATGTCAAGAGGTTGAAATGTTTCCAGGAATTTGCTGATATCGCGCCATAACAGGCTTTGCTATCATCACCGGTCACTGGGATGCGCTTCAGAATGCTCAAGTTCGACTCCATACTTGCCGATAGCCAGCCACAGACTCTCATTCAATGTAAAGGTGCTACTGACTACACCTGTAAGAAGATAAGTAAGATGGGGAAAGCATGAGCACCATTTTGATTGTTCTCGCTGCTATGCTGGCCGGCGCGTTTGTTGCAGGATGGTTGTACAGGCGCCGCGTACAGCGCCGTTATCGTCTGCCCTTTTTAAATGCATTTGCGGGTGCGAGCACGCGTAAACTCACGCAGGACGAGCGCGATGCGGTTGAAAACTATCTCGAAATCCTGAACCGTACCCAGTTAACGCCTGGCCCAACGGGAGCCACTGCTGCGCCCGTCGCGCTAAAGCTTAATGCGCAAAGTGATACCGTGCTCTGCGTGACGCGCTCCATCACGCGCTATGGCATCACCACTGATGACCCCAACAAATGGCGTTATTACCTTGATTCCGTCGAAGTGCATCTGCCCCCGTCCTGGGAGCAGTACATTAATGACGAAAACAGCGTTGAGCTGATTCACACCGATTCATTGCCTCTGGTTATCACGCTTAACGGCCATACGCTGAATGAATACCTTCAGGAAGCCCCGCGTTTTGCGCTGGAACGCGCGAGTTCAACACAGGCGTCCATTCGTGGCGAAGAGACAGAGCAGATCGAACTGCTGAACATTCGCCAGGAGACGCATGAAGAGTACGCCCTGAGCCGCCCGGACGGCATCCGTGAAGCCATTCTGATTGTTGCTGCCTTCCTGCTCTTTTTTATCTGCCTGCTCACGCCGGATGTGTTTGTCCCCTGGCTGGCTGGCGGTGCGGTGCTGCTGCTGGCCGGCGGGCTTTGGGGTCTCTTTGCCCCCCCGGCCAAAACCTCGTTGCGCGAGATCCACTGCCTGCGCGGGACGCCAAAGCGCTGGGGCCTGTTCGGTGAAAACGATCAGGAGCATCTCAACAATATCTCGCTCGGTATTATCGACCTGATCTACCCGCGCCACTGGCAGCCGTGGATCGCGCAGGACTTAGGGCAGAAAACCGATATTGATATCTACCTTGACCGCCACGTTGTGCGCCAGGGGCGCTTCTTATCCCTGCATGATGAAGTGAAAAATTTCCCGCTTCAGCACTGGCTACGCAGTACGGTCATTGCCGGCGGCGCCGCGCTGGTCTTAGCCATGCTGCTGCTTTTCGTGCCGCTGGATATGCCCATTAAATTCACCCTGTCGTGGATCAAAGGGGCGCAAACCATTGAAGCGAGCAGCGTCAATAAACTGGATGAAGCCGGTGTACGCGTGGGGGACACGCTGCGCCTGAAGGGGACCGGGATGTGTAATATTCACACGCCGGGGGCGTGGAACACGCGTCAGAACTCGCCGTTCATGCCGTTCGACTGTTCGCAAATTATCTGGAACGACGCGCCGCCGCTGCCGCTGCCGGAATCCGAAGTGGTGAACAAGGCCACGGCGCTCACCCAGACGGTTAACCGCCAGCTGCACCCGAAACCGGACGATGATTCGCGCGTCAGCCCCGCGCTGCGCTCGGCCATTCAGAAATCAGGCATGGTTCTGCTGGATGATTTTGGTGACATCGTCCTGAAAACGCAGGATTTATGCTCCTCTCAGGATGAGTGCATACGCCTTAAAAACGCCCTGGTAAACCTGGGGAACAGCAAAGACTGGGACTCGCTGGTGAAACGCGCCGAAGCGGGACGACTGGATGGCGTTAATGTCCTGCTGCGTCCGGTGAGCGCTGAATCGCTGGATAACCTGGTCGCCACCTCGACGTCGCCGTTCATGATGCGCGAGACCACCCGTGCGGCTCAGGCGCTGAACAGCCCGGCGCCGGGCGGCTTTGTAATAGCAAGCGATGAAGGCAGCGACCTGGTCGATCAGCCCTACCCGCAGGTTGCGCTTTATGACTACCCGGCTCAGGAGCAGTGGAGCCAGTTCCAGCGCCTGGCGCAGATGCTGATGCAAACGCCGTTCAGCGCCGAAGGGATTGTCACGAGTATTTATACCGACGCCAACGGCACTCGCCATATCGGCCTGCATCGGATGCCGGATAGCGCAGGCTTGTGGCGTTACATCGGCACCTCTCTGCTGATGACCGCGATGCTGATCGCCATTTTCTGGAACGGCTTTATGGCCCTGCGCCGCTACCAGCGCTCGCGCACCCGGCTTGCCGACATCCAGCAGTATTATGAAAACTGCCTCAATCCTAAGCTGATCCCCTCGTCTGAGAGCCTGATCTGATAACGTCGTTGCGCGGCAAGATGTGCTACCCTGTCGCGCACGTTTCTTCTGGCTGGAGTTCCCCCTTATGCATCTTGATATCGCCTGGCAGGAGGTAGATACCGTTCTGCTGGATATGGACGGTACGCTGCTCGATCTCGCCTTTGATAACTATTTCTGGCAAACGCTGGTTCCAGAAACCTATGGCGAGCAGCAGGGGATCTCCCCGGCAGAAGCGCAGGCATTCATTCGTTCGCAATATAGCGCGGTGCAACATACGCTAAACTGGTACTGTCTTGACTACTGGAGCGAGCGCCTCGGTTTGGATATTTGTGCCATGACCACCGCCCAGGGCCCGCGCGCCGTTCTGCGCGAGGACACCGTGCCCTTTCTGGATGCGCTGAAAGCCAGCGGCAAGCGCCGTATTTTGCTGACCAACGCGCATCCACATAATCTGGCGGTGAAGCTGGAGCATACGGGTCTGGCGTCGCACCTTGATTTATTACTTTCCACCCACACATTTGGTTATCCGAAAGAGGATCAGCGGTTGTGGCATGCGGTGAGGGAAGAGACGGGTTTGCAGCCAGAACGTACGCTGTTCATTGATGACAGCGAGCCCATTCTGGATTCTGCGGCAAGGTTTGGCATTCGCTACTGTCTGGGCGTGACCAATCCTGACTCTGGCCTGGCTGAAAAAAGCTATCTGCGCCACCCTGGGCTGAACGACTATCGCCAGATGATCCCCTCACTGACCGTGAAGGAGACGCCATGAAAGAAAAACCCTCTGACGGGGTAAGACTGGATAAATGGCTGTGGGCAGCGCGTTTTTACAAAACACGCGCCCTTGCCCGCGAGATGGTTGACGGCGGAAAAGTGCATTACAACGGCCAGCGCAGCAAACCGAGCAAGCTGGTTGAGCTGAATGCCACCTTAACGCTGCGTCAGGGCAACGATGAACGTACTGTGGTGATTAAAGCCGTTACCGAACAGCGTCGACCCGCAGCGGAAGCCGTACTGCTTTATGAAGAGACGGCGGAGAGCATTGAAAAGCGCGAGAAGACCGCGCTGGCGCGCAAAATGAACGCGCTGACGATGCCCCACCCGGACCGGCGACCGGATAAAAAAGAGCGCCGCGATCTGATGAAATTTAAACACGGTGAGACTGATTAACCTCACCCGCACGAGAGATGAAAATGGCCCAACACGACCAATTACACCGCTATCTGTTTGAACAATTCGCCGTGCGCGGCGAGCTGGTCACCGTATCCGAAACCTGGAAACAGATTCTGGAAAACCACAACTACCCGCTGCCGGTGAAGACCCTGTTGGGCGAACTGCTGGTTGCCACCAGCCTGCTGACGGCGACGCTGAAGTTTGCCGGTGATATCACCGTGCAGCTGCAGGGTGACGGCCCGATGACGCTGGCGGTGATCAACGGCAATAACCAGCAGCAGATGCGCGGCGTGGCGCGCGTTCAGGGCGACGTGCCTGAAAATGCAGACCTCAAAACGCTGGTGGGTAATGGCTACCTGGTGATCACCATCTCCCCTGAGGAAGGCGAGCGCTATCAGGGCGTGGTGGGTCTGGAAGGCGATACCCTGGCAGCCTGCCTGGAAGATTACTTCATGCGTTCTGAACAGCTGCCGACGCGTCTCTTCATCCGCACCGGTGAAGTGGACGGTCAGCCTGCTGCCGGCGGTATGCTGCTGCAGGTTCTGCCTGCTGCCGGCGGTATGCTGCTGCAGGTTCTGCCTGCGCAGGACGCACAGACCAATGACTTTGAGCACCTGGCAACGCTGACCGAAACCATCAAAGCGGAAGAGCTGTTCAACCTGTCGGCGACCGACGTGCTGTGGCGTCTGTACCACGAAGAAGAAGTGACGGTTTACGATCCGCAGTCCGTGGAATTTAAGTGCACCTGCTCCCGCGAGCGCTGCGCTGGCGCGCTGAAAACCCTGCCGGATGAAGAGATCGACAGCATCATGGCGGAAGACGGCGAAATTGATATGCACTGTGACTACTGCGGTACGCACTACGTGTTCAATTCGATGGATATCGCTGAGATCCGCAATAACGCCTCCCCGGCGGATCCGCAGGTTCACTAAACCCCTTTCCCCTCACCCTAACCCTCTCCCCTTTGGGAGAGGCTGGTGTGAGGGGCAAAAACCCCCGCTTAAGCTGAATCGTTTTCCTTATGTAACTCTTACGTAATTTTCTTACGTGTATGCGATTACATTCACATTCTTTCCGATAAAATCACCACTCTTTAACCTTTTCGGAACATTTTCCCCAACCAAAAAGCGATTCCTGCGATAATCCGCCTGCGCTGTGACTGGAGTCGCAGCGTTTTCCGTTAGTAAGGGTTTTGTCCAGATGCGTAAATCTATGAGCCCCGTCGCGGTTAACAACCTCAGAAAAACCCTACAATTTCAGGCAGTACATATTGGCTAAGGAGCAGTGATATGCGTGTTACTGGTTTAACCCCGCAAGATCTCAAGGCTTATGGTATTCACGACGTCCAGGAAATCGTCTACAACCCCGACTACGATACGCTGTATCAGGAAGAGCTCAATCCAGCACTGGAAGGATACGAGCGTGGTGTGTTGACGAATCTTGGTGCTATCGCCGTCGATACTGGTATCTTTACCGGTCGTTCGCCGAAAGATAAGTATATCGTCCGAGACGAAACCACCCGCGATACGCTGTGGTGGGCTGACAAGGGCAAAGGGAAGAACGACAACAAACCGCTCTCCCCGGAAACCTGGCAGCACCTGAAAGGGCTCGTCACCCATCAACTTTCCGGCAAGCGTCTGTTCATTGTCGACGCTTTCTGCGGCGCTAACGCCGATACCCGTCTCTCCGTGCGTTTTATCACTGAAGTGGCCTGGCAGGCGCATTTCGTGAAAAACATGTTTATTCGTCCAACCGACGAAGAGCTGCAGGATTTCACCCCGGATTTCATCGTGATGAACGGTGCGAAATGCACTAACCCACAGTGGAAAGAGCAGGGTCTGAACTCCGAAAACTTTGTGGCCTTCAACCTGACCGAACGTATCCAGCTGATCGGCGGTACCTGGTACGGCGGCGAAATGAAGAAAGGGATGTTCTCGGTCATGAACTACCTGCTGCCGCTGCGCGGTATCGCCTCCATGCACTGCTCGGCTAACGTCGGTGAAAAAGGCGACGTGGCGGTATTCTTCGGCCTGTCCGGCACCGGGAAAACCACCCTGTCCACCGATCCAAAACGTCGCCTGATTGGCGATGACGAACACGGCTGGGATGACGACGGCGTATTCAACTTTGAAGGCGGCTGCTACGCGAAGACCATTCGCCTGTCTGAAGAGGCCGAGCCGGATATCTTCCACGCGATCCGTCGCGATGCGCTGCTGGAAAACGTCACCGTGCGTGCCGACGGCTCCATCGACTTCGACGATGCGTCGAAAACGGAAAACACCCGCGTCTCTTACCCGATCTACCACATCGACAATATCGTGAAGCCTGTGTCAAAAGCGGGTCATGCCACGAAGGTCATTTTCCTGACGGCGGATGCGTTCGGCGTGCTGCCTCCGGTGTCTCGCCTGACGGCCAGCCAGACGCAGTACCACTTCCTCTCCGGCTTCACCGCCAAGCTGGCGGGTACCGAGCGTGGCGTGACGGAGCCAACCCCAACCTTCTCCGCCTGCTTCGGCGCGGCTTTCCTGTCGCTGCACCCGACGCAGTACGCTGAAGTGCTGGTGAAACGCATGCAGGCATCCGGCGCGCAGGCCTACCTGGTGAACACCGGCTGGAACGGTACCGGCAAACGTATCTCTATCAAAGATACCCGCGCGATTATCGACGCCATTCTGGATGGTTCTCTGGACGACGCCGAAACCTTTACGCTGCCGATGTTTGACCTGGCGATCCCAACGTCGCTGCCGGGTGTGGATACGCATATCCTCGACCCACGCAACACGTACGGTTCTCCGGAGCAGTGGCGCGAGAAAGCGGAATCGCTGGCGAAGCTGTTTATCGAGAACTTCGAGAAGTATACCGATACCCCGGCGGGTGCTGCGCTGGTGAGCGCAGGACCGAAGCTGTAGGTAAAAACAAAAAGGCAACGAAAGTTGCCTTTTTTAATGTTTTCTCCCTCTCCCCGTGGGAGAGGGGCGGGGTGAGGGCATCAGACCGCAGAGACCGCATTTTGTCGGGTGGCGGCTTCACTTTACCCGACCTATAAAAAAGGGTGGCAATTGCCACCCTTTTTTTAACTCTCTTTCACCTGCCCCCGCGTCACCGGTACCGGCAGCCAGGCGCGAATGCTCAGCCCACCCCGCTCGCTGGTGCCAATCTCCAGCAGTCCGTTGTGGTTATCGATGATACGCTGAACAATTGCCAGACCTAAGCCCGTGCCGCTGGTGCTGCGCGCGCTGTCGCCGCGCACAAACGGCTGAAACAGATGCTTACGCTGCTCGGGCTTGATGCCCGGACCGTCGTCTTCCACCTGGAACCAGGCGCGGTTGAGTTCAGACCCGCTGCTGACTTTAATCCAGCCATTGCCGTAGCGCGCCGCGTTGACCACCATGTTCGCCACCGCGCGCTTAATGGAGAGCGGGTGCATGCGTACCTGAATTTCACCGGCCTGCAGGTCGGTATCAATCTCCCGCTCGTAGCCGCTTTCCGCCGCCACCACCTCGCCCAGCACCGCGTTCAGATCCGCCATCTCCATCGGCATCTCCTGCCCGGTGCGCAGGTAGTCGATGAACTGCTCGATGATGGCATTACACTCTTCGATGTCTTTGTTGATGGACTCTGCGAGATAACCGTCCTCTTCCCCCATCATCTCCGTCGCCAGACGAATACGCGTCAGCGGCGTGCGCAGGTCATGGCTTACGCCCGCCATCAGCAGCGTACGATCGTCCGCCAGCTGCTTCACGCCTGCCGCCATATGGTTAAACGCGCGCGTCACCGAACGGACTTCCGAGGCGCCATATTCGCGCAGCGGAGGTGGAATAATCCCTTTACCGACCTGCAGCGCGGCGTGCTCCAGGTCGACCAGCGGTCGGTTCTGTATACGGATAAATAACCACGCGCCGCCTATCGCCAGCAGCATAATCGCCAGGGTGTAGCGGAACAGCGGCGAGAAGTCGCCCTGATGGATTTCGGTCAGCGGAACGCGCACCCAGATATTGGGTGACAGCCAGGTTTTCAGCCAGACGACGGGCGAGCTTTTGTTGACCTCAACGCGCACTTCCGTCGGGCCGCCCAGCTGCTGCGCCATCTGCTGGCTGAGAAATTCGTAGTGCTGCGCCCAGCGCAGGCCAGCGTCTTCCGCCGCTTCGTTGGAGTAGAGCGAAATGCCCAGCTCACGGTAGATTTCACGGCGAAACGCCGGGGGAACGACGAGCTGCGTGCCGTCCTCCAGCTGCAGTTTATCGGTCATCAGCATACGGACTTCGTAGGCCAGGACCTTATTAAACTGCTGGAGGCTCGGCAGGATCGCAAAGTTCAGCACCACCAGATAGGTCGTCACCAGGCTGACGAACAGCAGGGTGACGATCAGTAACAGGGTGCGGGCAAACGAGCTACGCGGCGAGAAGCGCATTCGCCTCATGCTTTAGAGCCGTCCGGGACGAACACGTAGCCCAGACCCCATACGGTCTGAATATAACGAGGATGAGCAGGATCTTCTTCCACCATGCGGCGCAGGCGGGAGATCTGCACGTCAATGGAGCGTTCCATTGCGGAGTATTCGCGACCGCGCGCCAGGTTCATCAGCTTGTCACGGGAAAGCGGTTCACGCGGGTGGCTGACCAGCGCTTTCAGTACCGCAAACTCGCCGCTGGTGAGCGGCATTGGCTCATCTTCACGGAACATCTCGCGCGTGCCGAGGTTCAGCTTGAACTTGCCGAAGGCGATGACGGCTTCTTCCTGCGACGGTGCACCAGGCAGTTCGTTCGCCTGACGGCGGAGAACAGCGCGAATACGCGCCAGCAGTTCACGCGGGTTAAACGGTTTTGGAATATAGTCGTCCGCGCCGATTTCGAGGCCCACGATACGGTCAACTTCCTCGCCCTTCGCCGTCACCATGATGATCGGCATCGGGTTGCTCTGGCTGCGCAGACGGCGGCAAATAGAAAGCCCGTCTTCGCCAGGCAGCATCAGGTCGAGAACCATCAGGTGGAAAGATTCACGGGTCAGCAGACGGTCCATCTGCTCAGCGTTCGCGACGCTACGAACCTGGAAGCCCTGCTCGGTCAGATAACGTTCCAGCAGCGCGCGCAGGCGCATGTCGTCATCCACGACCAGAATTTTGTAGTTCTCTTGCATTGTGTGTACTCCCAAAGGTTCGGATAGTCTTTGTAACAGCGTATTCTAAAAAAGTGCACGTATTCGACCAGTTAATTCTGGTATAAATTCTAGTCGAAATTGTTACAAAGCATATTTAACAGCAGCTTATCTGCTCATTTCATCACATAAATCATTATTAATCCTGTCTGTTACACTGTGTGGTACGTATTGTGCGCAAGACAGTTAACCGGCAGGCAGCAAAGGCTTTACCATGAAAACGCCCCTGATCACCCGCGAAGGGTACGAAAAGCTTAAAAAAGAGATGGATTACCTCTGGCGCGAAGAGCGTCCTGAAGTCACCAAAAAGGTAACCTGGGCGGCAAGCCTGGGCGATCGCAGCGAAAACGCTGACTACCAGTACAACAAAAAGCGGCTGCGCGAAATTGACCGCCGGGTTCGCTATCTGACGAAGTGCCTCGAGAATCTCAAAATTGTCGATTACTCCCCGCAGCAGGAGGGCAAAGTGTTCTTCGGCGCGTGGGTGGTGATTGAAAACGACGATGGCGACACCCTGCGTTTTCGCATTGTCGGCTACGATGAAATTTTTGGTCGTAAGGATTACATCTCCATCGACTCCCCGATGGCCCGCGCGCTGCTGAAAAAGGAAGTGGGCGATCTGGCCGTCGTTCAGACCCCTGGTGGTGAAGCCAGCTGGTACGTCAATGAGATCGTCTACGTAAAATAGTCCGAGAGCGCCCTCCCCGGCTGGCATTTTGCCGTGTCAGCCCGTATAACTATCCCCTGATTTTTCGACTCAACAGATGATAAAGCCATGATGAAAGATTCGCTCTGCCGCATTATTGCGGGTGATATTCAGGCCAGAGCCGAACAGGTAGAAGCTGCCGTTCGCCTGCTTGATGAAGGGAACACCGTGCCGTTTA
>OJTV01000053.1_pt1 | contig 29243 bp, 22 predicted proteins | sample 1599791 | NCBI WGS metagenome assembly OJTV01 (sample SAMN04436617, study PRJEB24849) | human gut metagenome | biome: human gut; feature: NICU; material: stool | host: Homo sapiens | place: USA: Saint Louis, MO | collected 2011-02-17 | reverse complement strand
TCCATGTCACTTTGAGTGCCCACACAGATTGTCTGATAAATTGTTAAAGAGCAGTTGCAACGCGGCGTTAAGCTCATCGTTGCGAGGTCCCGTATATTACGTTTTCCTCATTCAGAGTCAAGCGATTATTTTTGCTTTTCTCTGCCGGCGTTCATCTCTGAACCCCGCTAACCCGGCGGCCTGTAAGCCGTTGTTCCGTGTCAGTGGAGGCGCATTATAGGGAGTTCTCAGACGTTGACAACCCCTCTTTTAAAAAAAACTTTCAACCGTCTCTTTTTTGCTCAAAACCGTGCTACAGCGCCAGTTTTTCGAGCGTTTCAAAGCCATAACGGCGTAAAACGGGTAAAAGTTGCTCAGTCTCTTTCGTGATGGCCATACAAAACGCGATATTCGCGTCGGTAGATTTCGCATCCGGCGCTTCATGCTCCAGTAGCCAGGCCGTACGACGGGCGATAGCCGCGCCGGAATCCACCAGGCGCGTCCCCTCCGGCAACACCTCTAATAGCTCTTCCTGTAATAGCGGGAAGTGGGTGCAGCCCAGCACAACGGTATCCGGAGGTTCGGGCATCCGCAGCCACGGACGAAGAATACGACGCAGCTCGTCGAGTGATACCGCTTTTCCGTGCAGCTTCGCTTCAGCCATCTCCACCAGCTCAGCCGAACCCAGCATCGCAATCTGGCATTCGTTGGCAAAACGGTCGATCAGCTCGCGGGTATAAGGACGCTTTACCGTGCCTCGCGTTGCCAGCAAACCCACAATGCCGTTCGCCGTAAGGCGCGCGGCAGGCTTTATCGCAGGAACAACGCCCACAACCGGGAACTGGAATTTTTCACGCAGGGCGGGAAGAGAAACGGTGCTTGCCGTATTACAGGCGATGACGGCCAGCGCAAGGGGATAGCGCTTTTGTACAGCGGTGACGATTTCAACCACACGCTCAACAATAAAATCTTCGCTCTTTTCCCCATACGGGAAAGCGACGTTATCGAAGGCGTAGATGTAATGGAGATCCGGCAGGAGATGCCGAATCTCATCATAGACCGAAAGCCCACCGACGCCGGAATCAAACACCAGCACGGTGGGACGCGGATTAGAAGGTGTAGCTGCCAGACAAGGTGTATTCCCGTCCTGCAGTTTGGTAGCCATAAACTGTCTCGTAATCTTTATCGAACAGGTTGGCTATTTTACCACGAACTGTGAGATGTGAGGTGACAGGATACGAAACTGCGACATCCCACAGGCTGACACCACCCATTTTTACTTTCTCAGACGGATAAGCACCAAAGTCAGTGTCGTAACGCGTACCGAGATAGTGATAAGTCAGGCTCCAGTCGAAATCATAGATCTGCGTGTCGAGCTGATATTTCACCTGCTGCTTAGCACGACGGTCCAGAAGTTCGTTGGTTGCGGCATTGCGGGCATCCACATAGTCGTAGCCTACAGTATGCGTCAACGGGCCCGTATCAAACGATGCTGTCGCTTCCACACCTTTAATGCGCGCTTTACCGACGTTGTAATATTGCTGAAGGTTATTATCGAAGTCGATGAGATTATCGACGTCATTACGGTAGCCGGAGACGCGCCAGCTCACGCCCGCCGTCAGGCCTTCAAACGCACCTTCCCACTGCTTACTCTCTTCTGGATCAAGATGGTCATTGCCATAGAAACCATAGAGTTGACCCAGATTCGGAGCCTTATAGGCCGTACCATAAGAAGCAACGAAGCGGTAACCCTCCACGAACTCCCAGGCCGCACTACTTTGCCAGGTGCCATGGCGGCCGAACTGAGAGTTGTCATCGCTGCGAACCGCTCCTTCCAGAGTGAAGTCACCAAACTGCTGCAACCCGGTCAGGTAAACGCCGGTGTTACGCAGGTCGTAGCCGTTGGTCACGTAGTTTGTACCCGGCTCGGTGCTCTGCTTCTGCCAGTCAACGCCCGCGCCAATGTTTCCATGGCCAACATCAACGGAATTCAGCCACTGGACGTTGTACTGTTTGATTTCATCCAGGGTGGCAGTCGAATCGTAGCGGCCCAGATTTGGGTCGTAGTTATAGTCCTTGCTGTGGCTATAGCTGGTGAGCAGCTGTGAATGGAAGATGTCATCGTTGAAGCGCAATCCAGCATCCCAGGTCTGACTATAGAGCTGGCGGGTATCGACCAGTACATCGGGGGTAAATGAGCTGTAGTAACCGTCGTAGGCAGTACGGTTGCTGTAGCCAAAGCCGCGAACAAATCCGCTCCACTGCTCCGAGAATGCGTGATCCACTGCACCATAGAGCGTTTTATTCATAAAGCCGTCGCGATCGGTCTGGGCAAGGCCACCATTGTTGCCGTCCGCAACCACATCAAACCCTTTGGTATAGGTGTAATCACCCGCAAGCGTGACGCGCGTGCTGTCGCCCAATGTTTGCTGAGTACTGCCGCCATAATTCTGGTAACCATGCGACCCTGCACCTGCATTCAGCGTGGTACCGTCCTTCGCGCGAGTGGTAATAATGTTTACGACTCCGCCGATCGCGTCCGAGCCGTATACCGCCGAACGCGGTCCACGAACATATTCGATACGCTGCACCAGGGAGATCGGGAACTGGCTGAGATCGGATGACCCCGTGACGCCCGCCTGGTTAAGGCGGATCCCATCAACAAGGATCAGGACGTGGCTGGAGTTGGTGCCGCGTATAAAGAGAGAAGAGAGTTGCCCCATCCCGCCACTTTGCGCCGTATCCACGCCGGGCAGGCGACGCATAACATCCAGGACTGAGGTTGATTGCCAACGGTCAATATCGGCACGCGTAACAACGGAGGTTGCAGCCAGAATAGTTTTTTCAGGTTGTTCAAAACGATTTGCCGTCACCACCAACGAGTCGGCGCTATCCTGCGCCCAGCCCGAAAATGCCGTGACGGACAACGCCGTCAACAGCGATACTTTTTTAATCATTGTTAAAGCATCCACAATATAAGAAGGATGCCGCAGGCCTCATCGATAGCACGCGATGATGAAACCAAATGCGACGTGATCCCGGCAGGTCTTCGGGCTAGGTGGCTATATAAGGATGAAGACTTCCCATTTTCACAGTGTCTACAACGCTCATCCCGCCAGACTTTACCGCTGCGCGTCAGCTCCAGATTTACACTGGATTCCCTTTTCACTCTCAGGAGACCGGAAACAGAATGCTACAATTAGACACGTATGGATGTCCAGACAGCTATTGCCCATTAAATCTGGACATCCCCTGAACAATGCCTACAATCCCCGCGTAATTCTTTATCACTCAGGACGCATCATGACCCCAGAACACCTCCCGACAGAACAGTACGACGCGCAGCTGGCAGAGAAAGTCGTCCGCCTGCAAAGTATGATGACGCCTTTCAACGCGCCCGTTCCCGAGGTGTTCCGCTCTCCCGTCAGCCACTACCGCATGCGCGCCGAATTCCGCATCTGGCACGACGGCGACGACCTGTACCACATCATTTTCGATCAGCAGACGAAATCCCGTATCCGCGTGGACAGCTTTCCGGCGGCGAGCGAGCTCATTAACCAGTTGATGACGTTGATAATGGACGGCGTGCGCAACAATCCGGTACTGCGTAACAAGCTGTTCCAGATTGACTACCTGACCACGCAAAGCAATCAGGCGATTGTCTCTCTGCTGTATCACAAAGCGCTTAACGACGAGTGGCGCGAGCAGGCAGAAGCGCTGCGCGATGCGCTGCGCGCTCAGAACATCAACGTTCACCTGATTGGCCGCGCGACCAAAACCAAAATCATGCTGGATCAGGACTACATCGACGAGCGCCTGCCGGTGGCAGGTAAAGAGATGGTGTATCGTCAGGTAGAGAACAGCTTCACCCAGCCGAACGCTGCGATGAACGTGCAGATGCTGGAGTGGGCGCTGAAGGCGACGGAAGGATCAACGGGCGATCTGCTGGAGCTCTACTGCGGTAACGGCAACTTCTCGCTGGCGCTGGCGCGTAACTTCGATCGCGTGCTGGCAACGGAAATCGCAAAGCCGTCGGTGGCAGCCGCGCAGTACAACATTGCCGCCAACCATATCGACAACGTGCAGATCATTCGTATGGCCGCAGAAGAGTTCACGCAGGCCATGAACGGCGTACGCCAGTTTAACCGCCTGGAAGGGATCGATCTCAAGAGCTACCAGTGTGAGACGATTTTTGTCGACCCGCCGCGCAGTGGCCTGGACAGCGAAACCGAGAAGATGGTGCAGGCGTACCCGCGTATTTTGTACATCTCCTGTAACCCGGAGACGCTGTGCAAGAACCTCGAAACATTAGGCCAGACGCACAAGGTTGAACGTCTGGCGCTGTTCGATCAGTTCCCGTATACGCACCATATGGAGTGCGGCGTACTGCTCACGGCGAAGTAATGTGGGGCTTGTAGGGCAGGTAAGCGAAGCGCCACCTGCCAAAAAAGCCGGATGGCGCTTCGCTTATCCGGCCTACAATGACGAAGCCCTTTACTCTGATAACTGGCTTTTACGGCTACGCATGCGGGAGCCAATCCAGAACACCAGCGCCACAGACAGTACGGCAGGGAAGAAGTTAGAGCCGATATCCGGATATTCCGCGCGAACCACCGTGCTATACAGCAATACGCCCAGAATAAAGCAGGCAGCGGCCAGCCCCGGTAACCCCACCGGCATGGTGCGGTTCAGGTAACGTTGATGCAGGCAGTAAACCGTCAGCACCAGCGCAATAAGCGGGAAAATCGAAAACGGCACGATTGAGCTAAAAATAGCGGCAAACGTACCATTAATGGATAAGCCAGCGATCAATGCCAGCAACAGCGTCCCTTTATCCTGACCTGACTGTTTCATTACTCACCTTCACTCTTCGGTTTGATGTGCCAGTTTCTCTTGTTCACGGCGATACCAGTAGTACGCGCCTTTGGAGATCATCCTGAGCTGCAATACCAGCCGCTCTTCTAGCTGCTTGCGTTGTTCAATGCTGACATCCAGCGCTTCGGCACCCGCGCTGAAAACAATCGTCACCATCGCCTCGGCCTGTGCTTCAGTAAACGCGCGCGGCATATGGTTTTCGAGTTCAAGATAGTCGGCAAGTTCCGCGATGAAATGCTGGATTTCACGCGCGACGGCGGCACGAAACGCCGCCGATGTGCCCGAACGCTCGCGCAGAAGCAGACGAAACGCGTTGGGGTTATTGCCGATAAATTCCATAAAGGTCGATACGGAGGTGCGGATCACGCTGCCCCCTTTGGCGATACGCTGACGCGCCTGGCGCATCAGCTGGCGCAGCATCAGGCCGCTCTCGTCGACCATGGTCAGGCCCAGTTCATCCACATCACGGAAATGACGATAGAAGGACGTTGGCGCAATCCCGGCCTCGCGTGCGACTTCGCGCAGGCTCAAACTGGCAAAACTTCGCTCAGCACTCAGTTGACTGAATGCGGCTTCCACCAGCGAACGCCGGGTTTTCTCTTTTTGTTGTGCTCTTACGCCCATCACGATAGTTGAATCCTTCCAAAGGCCTGATGGCACTATACCAGAGAATAAAATTAATCTGTTTGCCTGGCTTTGTGAATGATTGTTTACGTGCGGTTTGTGCTCCACTGCCCGAAAAAAGCACAACGATAATTGGGTTACCCTGGCAATGATGTTATGATTCTGTTGCTTTTATGTATAAGAACAGGTAAGCCTTACCATGCCACATTCCTACGATTACGACGCAATAGTTATTGGTTCCGGCCCCGGCGGCGAAGGTGCTGCTATGGGTCTGGTGAAACAGGGAGCCAGAGTAGCGGTCATCGAGCGCTACCATAATGTCGGCGGCGGTTGCACCCACTGGGGCACCATCCCTTCGAAAGCCCTCCGCCACGCCGTTAGCCGCATTATCGAATTTAACCAGAACCCTCTTTACAGCGACCACTCCCGACTTCTTCGTTCATCCTTTGCTGACATCCTGAATCATGCGGATACCGTTATTAACCAGCAGACACGCATGCGTCAGGGATTTTATGAGCGTAACCACTGTGAAATTTTGCAGGGCAATGCGCATTTTGTGGATGAACACACCCTGGCACTCGAATGCCACGACGGTTCGGTTGAAACCATCACGGCTGAAAAATTTGTTATCGCCTGCGGCTCACGCCCTTACCATCCGGCCGACGTGGACTTCTCGCACCCGCGCGTTTACGACAGCGACTCGATTCTGAGCCTGCACCATGAGCCTCGCCACGTCATTATCTATGGCGCAGGGGTCATTGGTTGCGAATATGCGTCGATCTTCCGCGGAATGGACGTCAAAGTTGACCTGATCAACACCCGTGACCGCCTCCTGGCGTTCCTCGATCAGGAGATGTCGGACTCCCTCTCCTACCACTTCTGGAACAGCGGCGTGGTGATTCGCCACAACGAAGAGTACGAGAAGATTGAGGGCTGTGACGACGGGGTGATCATGCACCTGAAGTCCGGTAAGAAGCTGAAAGCAGACTGCCTGCTGTACGCCAACGGTCGTACCGGCAACACCGATTCACTGCAGCTGGAAAATATCGGGCTTGAAACCGACAGCCGCGGTCAGCTGAAGGTCAACAGCATGTATCAGACCGCCCTGCCGCACGTTTACGCGGTCGGCGACGTGATTGGCTACCCAAGCCTGGCCTCAGCCGCTTACGACCAGGGACGCATTGCCGCACAGGCGCTGGTAAAAGGCGAAGCGACGGCGCACCTGATCGAAGATATTCCGACGGGCATCTATACCATCCCGGAAATCAGTTCTGTCGGCAAAACCGAACAGCAGCTGACGTCAATGAAGGTGCCTTACGAGGTGGGACGCGCCCAGTTTAAACATCTGGCGCGGGCGCAAATCGTGGGGATGAGCGTGGGAACGCTGAAGATACTGTTCCATCGCGAGACCAAAGAGATCCTCGGCATTCACTGCTTTGGTGAACGCGCGGCGGAAATCATTCATATCGGCCAGGCGATAATGGAGCAGAAAGGCGGTGGTAACACCATTGAGTACTTCGTTAACACCACCTTTAACTACCCGACCATGGCGGAAGCCTATCGGGTAGCTGCGCTGAACGGCTTAAACCGCCTGTTTTAACGCGCTGTCGAAATGGCCATCCATCGAACCACGGATGGCCTCTGCCAGCTGCTCATAGCGGCTGCGCAGCGGTGAACCCGGACGATACACCAGGCCGATAGTGCGACGCGGCTCCGGCTTAATGCACGGCAGATAAACCACGCCATCACGTTTACGCTCGCGCGGCACGGCCAGCGCAGGCAGCAGCGTAATACCGCTTCCCGCCGCGACCATATTACGCAGCGTTTCCAGGCTGGTTGCGCGGAAATGGGTATCTTCATCCGCACCCGCTTCAAAGCAAAAGCCCATCGCCTGATCGCGCAGGCAGTGGCCATCTTCCAGCATCAGCAGCTTTTCACCGGCCAGATCGGCCATCGGTACGCGATCGCGGTTCGCCCACGGGTGATCTTCATAGATCGCCAGCATCATCGGCTCATCGAACAGCGGCACTTCAATAAAGACTTCACTCTCTTTCACCAGCGCCAGAATGGCGCAGTCGAGCTTGCCGCTGTCTAACTGCGCCAGCAGCTGATGGGTCTGCGCTTCATGCAGGTACATTTCGAGTTTCGGGAACGTCTGGTGCAGCATCGGAATGATGTGCGGCAACAGGTACGGGCCAACGGTTGGGATCAGGCCAATATGCAGCGGGCCGGACATCGCCTCCCCCTGCTGGCTTGCCATTTCCTTGAGCACTTTGACCTCGCGCAGCACGGTGCGCGCCTGATCCACCAGCAGCAGACCTGCCTGTGTGAACAGAACCTTACGACTGGTGCGCTCCAGCAGCATCACGCCCAGCTCGTCTTCCAGCTTGCGGATCTGACCGCTCAGCGTGGGCTGGCTGACGTGACAGGAATCTGCCGCGCGGCGAAAGTGACGATGCTCGGCTAACGCTACCAGGTATTCAAGATCACGAATATTCATTATTCATCCTCCGTCGCCACGATAGTTCATGGCGATAGATAGCATAGCAACGAACGATTATCCCTATCAAGCATTCTGTTGAATAATACACCACATAGACGAGGCGGCACGTGTTTGACCCTTGACGTCCCCGCTCCGTCAGCGAGTTTCTCTCAAAACTCGAACAACTAAAGCCAACGTGAACTTTTGCGGACCCCGTGGTCCGCTTTTTTTTTGCGTAAAAAACCCCACAGATAAAAGCAAAATGGCAACCGAAGCTGCCATTTTTCGTGTTTACCCCTTTTCCCCGGTACATTCTCATAAGCATCTCTTATCTGACGCAATGGGAATTAAATTTCGTAAATTGCCCTCATTTATTCGTTTGCTGAACCGTTTTCGCAGCAATTGACGACGGGGGTTTTACGTGGCTTTATAAGGGGAGATGACAAAATAATGTCCAGAAAATTTTCGCCTGGGCATAAACAAAAATGATGGGGTGACTGGGTTTTTATGAACGAACAATATTCCGCGTTGCGTAGTAATGTCAGTATGCTCGGCAAAGTGCTTGGAGATACCATCAAAGACGCGTTGGGGGAGAACATCCTCGACCGCGTTGAAACCATCCGCAAGCTGTCTAAATCTTCCCGTGCCGGTAACGAGGCCAGTCGTCAGGAGCTGCTCACCACCTTGCAGAACCTCTCAAACGATGAGCTGCTGCCCGTTGCACGCGCATTCAGCCAGTTCCTGAACCTGGCCAACACCGCTGAGCAATACCACAGCATTTCGCCAAATGGCGAAGCTGCCAGCAACCCGGAAGTCATTGCCCGCACCCTGCGTAAACTGAAAGACCAGCCAGACCTCAACGAAGCCACCATCAAAAAAGCGGTGGAGTCGCTTTCGCTGGAGCTGGTGCTGACCGCACACCCCACTGAAATTACCCGTCGCACCCTGATCCACAAAATGGTGGAAGTGAACAACTGTCTGAAGCAGTTGGATAACAAAGACATTGCCGACTACGAACGCAACCAGCTGATGCGCCGTCTGCGCCAGCTGATTGCCCAGTCCTGGCACACCGATGAAATTCGTAAGCATCGTCCAAGCCCGGTCGACGAAGCGAAATGGGGATTTGCGGTGGTGGAAAACAGCCTGTGGGAAGGGGTGCCTAACTACCTGCGCGAGCTGAACGAACAGCTGGAAGAGAACCTCGGCTACCGCCTGCCGGTCGACTTCGTTCCGGTCCGCTTCACCTCCTGGATGGGGGGCGACCGCGACGGCAACCCGAACGTGACCGCAGAAATTACCCGTCACGTCCTGCTGCTGAGCCGCTGGAAAGCGACCGACCTGTTCCTGAAAGACATTCAGGTGCTGATCTCCGAGCTGTCGATGGTTGAAGCGACGCCGGAACTGCGCGCGCTGGCCGGAGAAGAAGGCGCCAGCGAGCCGTACCGTTTCCTGATGAAGAAACTGCGTGGTCAGCTGATGGCCACTCAGGCCTGGCTGGAAGCGCGTCTGAAAGGTCAGCGCCTGCCAAAACCAGAGGGTCTGCTCAGCCAGAACGAACAGCTCTGGGAGCCGCTGTATGCCTGTTATAAATCACTGCAGGCCTGCGGGATGGGCATCATCGCTAACGGCGAACTGCTCGACACCCTGCGCCGCGTGAAGTGTTTTGGCGTGCCGCTGGTGCGTATCGACGTACGTCAGGAAAGTACCCGTCATACCGAAGCGCTGGGCGAGCTGACCCGCTATCTCGGCATCGGCGACTATGAAAGCTGGTCCGAAGCCGACAAACAGGCCTTCCTGATCCGCGAGCTGAACTCGAAGCGCCCTCTGCTGCCGCGCAACTGGGAGCCAAGCAACGAAACCCGCGAAGTACTCAACACCTGTAAAGCGATCGTGGACGCGCCGAAAGGATCGGTGGCCGCCTATGTGATCTCCATGGCGAAGACCCCGTCAGACGTGCTGGGCGTTCACCTTCTGCTGAAAGAAGCTGGAATCGACTACGCTCTGCCGGTCGCCCCGCTGTTTGAGACCCTCGACGACCTGAACAACGCCAACGACGTCATGACCCAGCTGCTGAATATCGACTGGTACCGCGGCTTTATTCAGGGCAAACAGATGGTGATGATTGGCTATTCCGACTCCGCGAAAGATGCGGGCGTGATGGCGGCATCCTGGGCGCAGTATCAGGCGCAGGACGCACTGATCAAAACCTGCGAGAAAGCCGGTATTGAGCTGACCCTGTTCCACGGACGCGGTGGCTCGATTGGCCGTGGCGGCGCGCCTGCACACGCAGCGCTGCTGTCGCAGCCGCCGGGAAGCCTCAAAGGCGGCCTGCGCGTCACCGAGCAGGGCGAGATGATCCGCTTCAAGTACGGTCTGCCGGAAGTGACCATCAGCAGCCTGTCGCTCTACACCAGCGCGATCCTGGAAGCAAACCTGCTGCCGCCGCCGGAGCCGAAAGCATCCTGGTGCCATATCATGGACGAGCTGTCTGATATCTCCTGCGATCTGTACCGCGGCTACGTGCGTGAAAACAAAGATTTTGTTCCTTACTTCCGCTCGGCCACGCCTGAGCAGGAGCTGGGTAAACTGCCGCTGGGCTCACGTCCTGCGAAGCGTCGCCCGACCGGTGGCGTAGAGTCTCTGCGCGCGATCCCGTGGATCTTCGCCTGGACGCAGAACCGTTTGATGCTGCCCGCCTGGCTGGGTGCCGGTGCCGCACTGCAAAAAGTGGTGGAAGACGGTAAACAGAACGAACTGGAAACCATGTGCCGCGACTGGCCGTTCTTCTCCACCCGTCTGGGCATGCTGGAGATGGTCTTTTCGAAAGCTGACCTGTGGCTGGCGGAATACTACGACCAGCGTCTGGTGAAACCAGAGCTGTGGGCGCTCGGTAAAGAGCTGCGCGAACTGCTGGAAGGCGACATCAAAGTGGTACTGGACATCGCCAACGACTCACATCTGATGGCGGACCTGCCGTGGATTGCCGAGTCTATTCAGCTGCGTAACATCTACACCGACCCGCTGAACGTCCTGCAGGCAGAGCTGCTGCACCGTTCGCGTCTGGCAGAAGAAGAAGGGAAAGAGCCGGATCCGCGCGTTGAACAGGCGCTGATGGTGACGATTGCGGGCGTTGCGGCAGGTATGCGTAACACCGGCTAATGCTTTCCGCCCGGCGGCGCTACGCTTGCACGGGCCTACGATACGTAGGCCGGGTAAGCGTTAGCGCCGCCCAGCAATACCCTGGTATCCACACCATGCACCACGACATTACCCACATCCTGACTGACCTGATCAACGGCACAACGCCGCTGCGTCAGGTGCATTTTGCGAACCCAGCGATCCCCGCCCCCGAACTTGCCCTGCAGGTCGATTTTCCACGTCTGGAGATCGCGATCGAAGGTTCAATGAAAGACCAGGCTGGCTGCGTTTTACAGCAGGGGGATGTTTTATACGTCCCGGCTGGCGGCTGGAATAATCCACATTGGCAAGCACCCGCAACCACGCTGAGTATCCTGTTTGGCAAACAGCAGCTTGGGTTTAGCCTTTTGCATTGGGACGGTAAAGACGTTCGAAATCTGGCAAAGCAGCACGTTGCCCGCCGCGGTCCGCGTATTGGATCGCTACTCTTACAGACGCTCCATGAAATCCAGATGCAACCGCATGAGCAGCAAACCGCGAGGCTGATTATCGCCAGCCTGCTTAGCCACTGCGTGGACCTTCTGGGGAGTCAGATCCAAACCGCCTCCCGCAGTCAGGCTCTGTTTGAAGCGATTCGGGTCTATATTGACGAACACTACGCCACTCCCCTTACCCGGGAATCCGTCGCGCAGGCGTTCTATATCTCCCCAAACTACCTGTCGCATCTGTTCCAGAAAACGGGCGCAGTGGGTTTTAATGAATACCTGACGCATACCCGGCTGGAACACGCGCGCCAGCTGTTAAAAGGGTATGATTTAAAAGTGAAAGAGGTGGCGCATGCCTGCGGTTTTGTCGACAGCAACTATTTCTGCCGGTTATTCCGCAAGAACACGGAGCGTTCGCCGTCAGAATACCGTCGCCAGTATCACAGCCAGCTCACCGGGAAGGGTGCTAGTCCAGAATGATCTGAGTTTGCTGCGGAGCGGATAGCATTTTACGCACCGCGCCCATCACCTTTTGTGGGTCACGTAAAAAGGCGTTAATACCGCACTTCACGTAGCGCGTATGCTCGAAACGTTCACTGCCCGCCAGTTCGATATCAGTAATGAGCAATACGACATCAGCACGCCGGATGTCCTCTTCCGTAAGCTCACTCTCAACGCCCAGCGCTCCCTGCGTCTCAATGTTAACGCTCCACTTCTCCTGCTGGCAGAGCTTTTCCAGCCGTTCGGCAGCCATATAGGTATGTGCGACGCCACTGACGCACGCGGTCACCGCCACCAGATGACGTCCCGCTATCACTGTCATGTTCAGCCTCCCAGGGTAACATTGAAACCTTCGCACTCGGCCAGTTGACGCATCGCTGACACCTCATCTTCTGTCGGCGGGATCGCTTGCCGCATTCCCCACACCTGTCCCAGCAGACGGTATTTTGGCTCCCCATACTGATGGAAGGGCAATAAATGCAGCTGCCGTATTCCTGAAGGTAACAGGAAAGCCAGCACGCGCGCCATGTTCGTTTCGTTAAGCGTATAGCCAGGAATAAGCGGGACGCGGGGAATCACGTTTATCCCGTCAGCCACCAGCTGGCGGAAATTATCCAGCACCCTGGGGAGATTCATAGCCAAAACGGATTGGGCCAGCGCCGTGTCCATGATCTTCAAATCAAACAGCACTTCATCACACTGGTGAGCCAGCGGCATTAATCGGGACAAAGGCGCATCGCCTGCCGTTTCGATGGCCGTATGCACGCCGAAACGACGCAGCCTCTGTAGAAGCTGTGTCGCGAAAGGCGCCTGCAGCAACACTTCCCCGCCCGAAAGCGTCACCCCGCCTCCCGAGGAACGAAAGAAGACATCGTCTTTCATTACCTCGTTTTCCAGCTCATCCAGGGTCACGTCGCGCCCGATGTGCTCGAAGGCGCCGGACGGGCACTCCTCAGCGTCCCGCAGGCAGGGAGCACAGTGCAGGCATTTACTCTCCCGGCGCACCGTCTCGATTTTCGGGGAGATCGACTCCGGATTCGCACACCACGGACAGCGGTGAGGGCAGCCTTTAAAAAAAACCACCGTGCGGATGCCGCTTCCGTCGTTCAGTGAGTAGCGCTGGATGTTGAAAATACGCGCCACGTCGACGCGCGTTTCAACCACGTCACAGCTGATGTGCTGTGCGGCGGATAATGTCATCCTGGATCTCCTTCGATAACTCGACAAAGAAGGCGCTGTATCCGGCAACGCGCACCACCAGCCCGGCAAAATCCTGTGGACGCTGTTGCGCTTCACGCAATGTTTCCGCGTTCACCACGTTAAACTGGATATGCTGCAGCTTAAGCTGGGTGAAAGCGCGAAGGAAATCCGCCAGCTTTTGCAGCCCGGTATCGCCTTCCAGCGTCGCAGGGGTAAATTTAACGTTTAACAGCGTACCGTTAGATAACAGATAGTTATCCAGCTTGCTTACCGATTTTAATACCGCCGTTGGGCCCTGCATATCTTGCCCAAGCATCGGCGAGAGCCCACCGTCAGCCAGTTGCTCTCCGGCAAAGCGGCCATCCGGTGTAGCTCCCACCACCGCCCCCAGCGGCACGTGTGCCGATACGGTATAAGAGCCTGGCGTGAACTGTCCGCCGCGCGGGTTCCGGTATTTTTCGACCTCTTTACAGTAATGGCGCAGCAGTTCAGCGCTGATATTGTCGACATCATCGATATCATTGCCGTATTTTTCGAAGCGATTGATCAACCTTGCACGCACCTTTTCGCCCTCTGGGGTGGCAAAGTTCGCTTTTAACACGGCTAAGAGCTCATCAAAACTTAAGCGCTGCTGTTCAAAGACCAGCCCTTTCAGGGCGTGCAGTGAATCGCTCAGGTTGGCTATCCCGATTCCCTGAACGCCAGAAAAGTTATACCGCGCCCCGCCGTCGGTAATATCTTTCCCTGATTCAAGACAATCGCTGATAAATGAAGAGAGCAACGGTACCGGTGCCCAGTCTCGATGGCCGATATCGCAGATGTTGCTCCCCTCAACCATCAGCGCAATGTAGTGATTAATTTTGGCGCGAATATGGTCCAGCAAGCCTTCATAACTCAGCGCTGCGTTGCCTTCGTTCTCCTGCATCGCGATTTCCATCACCTTCAGCAGGTTAAACATCGCGATATCATGCAGACCGTAGGTTTTACCCGGAATTGACAGTTCTACACAGCCAACCACCGCGTAGTCGCGCGCATCTTCCAGCGACACCCCCCGATTCAGGAAAGCGGGCACCACCACTTCGTCATTGAAAATCTGCGGGATACCGGTGCCCAGGCGGATCGTCTCCGCCGTTTTAAGCAGAAAAGGACGGTCGATAAGTTCGTTAACCCGCACGCCAAGGTTCGGTTGAGGAAGCTGAACGCTCTGATAAGCATCCAGGCACAGGAAGGAAAGCACATTCACCGCGCTACGACCGTTCTCCGTCAGGCCGCCCAATAGTGCGGTATACCCGGTCGGGAATCCGGCAAAATAGCGGGCGCTGCTGGTCGAGCGTAAAAGCACCACATCATTGCACTTCACCCACAGCGATTCCAGAATCTCTTTCAGGAAAGCGGGCGCTTCGCCCTGTGAGAGCGAGGCCTGATAAAAGGGCAGCATGTACTGGTCAAAGCGCCCGATGGAGAGCGAACTTGCGTTGGATTCATACTGCAAAATAACGTTCATGTACCAGAAGAGCTGACACGCCTGCCAGAACGTTTGCGGCTTATGCTGCGCGTTGTGGCGCGAGATTTCTGCCATCTTCCGTAATTCTTCACGCCGTGCTGCATCGCTGCTTGCAGCCAACTCTTCAGCCAGTGATGCATAGCGCAGTATATGACGCTGGGACGCTTCAAGCAGAATCAGCGCGGCGGCATAGAACGTGTTCTGCGCATCGCGGGCGCAGCGTTCGCGCAATTCCTCCACCAGCACACCCAGGCCGTTATTGAGCAGGCGCGGATAATCAATAATGATATGCCCCTGCCCTTTGTCCGTCTGGTTGACGCTGAAAATTTGCGTCCCCACAGCGGCTTTCACCTCATCCGTCATCTGGCTGTTAATGAAATCCTTCATTGACCGTTTTTCCCAGTAGGGATACAGCACGTCACGGTAGATCTGTTTATCCGCTTCGCCGATCTCGAAGCGGTCCTGTGGACGAGTGGAGAACTGGTCCAGCTCCTTAAGCAGCCAGTACGGATCCATCTCAGGCGACATAATGCCCGCACGCGGTTTAACGGTCCGGTTTCCGGCAATCAGTTCCTCATCACGAATCGCGATGTTCACATGGTCAAGAATGTACGCCGTGGCTTTTGCACGCCTGAGGATAACCGGCTCACCTTCCGTCTGCTGATGGCTGGCGGTATAGAGCAAAGCACGCTCAAGCGAGATTTCACGTGGGCTGGCAAAAAGTGCGTCTTTCAAACGCTGGGTACGATTCGTCATGAGGGAACTCCTGTAACGGAAAACGAGCCCGCCCCGAAGGGCGGGAGAGCGTCAGGCGGTTTGCGCCAGGTGGGCATCAATCTTGTTCATGATGGCGTCGGCGCGTTTTACCGCGTCGCTAATGTTGACGCGCACGATGGTTTTCCCGGCAAAGCGCTCTTCAAATTTAATGCCGATATCTTTGGTCAGGATCACCATATCCGCTGCGGCGATATCCTCAGCATTCAGCTCGTTCTCAAGACCAATCGACCCCTGCGTTTCAACCTTTACTTCCCAGCCTTTGGCTTTAGCGGCGCTTTCCAGCGCTTCGGCCGCCATGTAGGTATGGGCAACGCCAGACGGGCATGCTGTTACTGCGATAATTCGGGCCATCTTCTCTTCCTCACTCAGTTGATTTCAAAATCCAGATTCAGGTCGTCCTCTTTTTCCTCGACCTGTTTTGCATTCTTGCGGGCAATACTCTTCAGCACGTTGACGCTAATGGCCGTCACCACCGCCCCTACGGCAACCGCCGCGATGTAGCCCAGTTTGCCTTCCACCACAGGGAGAACGATAAGCCCGCCCCAGCCGGCATAACATTGCGCCCCCATCACGGCAGCCGTTACTGCGCCACACGCCGAGCCCAGCATGATGGAGGGAATGACACGCAGAGGATCGGCAGCGGCGAACGGAATGGCCCCTTCGGTAACCCCCACGCAGCCCATCACTAATGCAGCCTTACCCGCTTCACGCTCTTCACCGGTAAAATTCTTGCGATTAATCAACGTCGCCAGGCCTAATCCCAGCGGTGGCACACAGATACCGACTGCCGCAATCGCCACCACGGTGTAGACTCCCTGAGCAACGCAGATCAGCATGAAGGCATAGGCGACTTTATTAATCGGGCCACCCATGTCGAAGGCCAGCATCAACCCCATGATGATGGCCAACACAACGATGCTGCCCTGTTGCATCCCTTGCAGCCACTGGGTTAAGCCCGTCGTCAACGCACCAACAGGTTCGCCCAGACCCCACATCATGATGCCTGCGGTAACAAAGGTGCCGATGATAGGGATGATGAAGATAGGCATGACGGAGCGCAGGACTTTCGGGACCGGCAGTTTTTTCAGATACCAGACCACAATCCCGCCGAGGATCCCGGCAATAATGGCGCCGAAGAAACCGGCACCGAAGCTGTTACCGACCCACGCGGCAATAGCGCAGGGAGCAAGCGCGGCGCGCTCGGCAATGGAATAGCCAATATAGGCGGCCAGGAAAGGCACCATCAGCGTTAACCCCGCCACGCCGATATCAAATAGCTTTTTGAGGTTAGGATCGGTTGCGGCATCCGGTACCGCGCCCTTGCCGTACAGCATGACCGAAACCGCCAGCAAAATACCGCCCGCGACCACGAACGGGATCATGTGCGACACCCCGGTCATCAGATGCTGCCGCGTGTTCTTGAGAATATGCACCAACTCTTTCATATGTCGCTCCTGGCCTAAAACCATAAAGATGTTGTGGCAAACAATAGGCAATCAGGAAGACGGCGGACAGGAGACAAAAAGGCCATTTACTGGATTTTTGTAATATCGAAATAAAAATGCGATCCGCCTCGACATTTCGGATAGACGTTACGCATAAGACAAACCACCATAACCTGTGAGTCAAATCTCACTTTTCACCTGATATTACATTTGTCCAGCTTTTGGCAGATTTGTCACATGGCGCGCGCCATCAACACACTCGTATGCTGTTCCCCAATGAATGATGATGAGTTTCAGGAGTGTGTATGGCTCTGGTAGTGGAATTTACCTGTGAATTGCCCAACGGTGTTCACGCGCGTCCGGCAAGTCATGTAGAGACGCTGTGCAATACATTTATCTCGCAAATCGAGTGGCACAACCTGCGCACAGACCGCAAAGGGAATGCCAAGAGTGCACTGGCACTCATTGGTACCGACACGCTGGCAGGCGACGCCTGTCGTCTGGTGATCCACGGTGAAGATGAGCAGAGCGCCCATCAACAGCTGGAACAATGGCTCCGGGAAGAGTTTCCCCACTGCGACGCGCCGCTTGCGGAAGCCCCCAATACCGAGCTTGATCCGCTGCCAGAATCTCTCACGCGCCTTAATCCAACGCTTTTTCGCGCCCTGCCCGTTTGCAGCGGCAGCGCCCGGGGCGTGTTAACCTTGCTGACCTCGCTGGATCTCAATGCACTGACGGATTTACCCGACGCGAAAAACGTGGAAGAAGAGCAGTCAGCGCTGGATAAAGGCCTCACCCTGCTGGTGAAAAACATTGAGCTGCGCGCGCTGGACAGCGACAGCACCGCCAGCGCCATTCTTGAGGCACATCGTTCGCTGGCAACGGATACCTCTTTGCGTCAGCATCTCCTTGCAGGAGTGAGCCAGGGTTTGAGCTGCGCGCAGGCTATAATCGCCACAGCTAACCATTTCTGCGATGCGTTCTCTCGTTCCAGCAGCAGCTATCTGCAGGAACGCGTGCTGGATGTGCGCGATGTTTGCTATCAGCTGCTGCAGCAAATCTACGGTGAACAGCGCTTCCCCGCACCGGGCCAGCTGACGCAGCCGACCGTTTGTCTGGCGGATGATCTTACGCCCGGCCAGTTCCTGGAGCTCGATAAAACCTTGCTTAAGGGGCTGCTGTTAAAAAGCGGTGGAACAACCTCGCACACCGTTATTCTTGCACGTTCCTTTAATATTCCGACGCTGGTCGGCGTCGACAGTGAAAGCCTGCTGCAGTGGCGCAATAAACCCGTATTTATTGATGGCAATGCCGGTGCGGTCGTGGTCAACGCCAGCGATGCGGTGGCACGCTACTACCGCCAGGAAGAACGGGTACAGCAGGCACTCCGCGAGCAGCAGCGCATCTGGCTTGACCGGGAAGCCAGAACCGCCGATGACCTGCGCATTGAGATCGCCGCAAACATCGCCCACGCGGTGGAAGCGCAGGCAGCATTCGGGAACGGCGCCGAGGGCGTTGGCCTGTTTCGCACCGAAATGCTGTATATGGACCGTACCAGCGCGCCCGGCGAAAACGAGCTGTACAACATTTTCTGTCAGGCGCTGGAAAGTGCAAACGGGCGCAGCATTATCGTGCGCACCATGGATATCGGCGGCGATAAACCGGTGGCGTACCTGAATATCCCGGCCGAAAACAACCCGTTCCTCGGCTACCGCGCCGTACGTATTTACGAAGAGTATGCCGCCCTTTTCACCACTCAGCTTCGGGCGATCCTGCGCGCCTCTGCTCACGGCAGCCTGAAGATCATGATCCCGATGATCTCTTCCATGGAAGAGATCCTGTGGGTGAAAGAGAAACTTGCCGAAGCGAAACAGCAGCTTCGCGCTGAACACATTCCGTTTGATGAGAAAATCCCGCTCGGCATCATGCTGGAGGTGCCTTCGGTGATGTTCATTATCGATCAGTGCTGCGAAGAAATTGATTTCTTTAGCATCGGCAGCAATGACCTGACGCAGTATCTGCTGGCCGTCGACCGCGACAACGCCAAAGTCACACGCCACTACAACAGCCTGAACCCGGCCTTCCTGAGGGCGCTGGATTATGCGGTACAGGCCGTCCATCGCCAGGGGAAATGGATTGGCCTGTGCGGAGAGCTGGGCGCAAAAGGTTCAGTGCTGCCGTTGCTGGTGGGTCTGGGACTGGACGAGCTGAGCATGGGGTCGCCCGCTATTCCGGCAACCAAAGCGCGCCTGGCACAGCTTGATAGCCGCGCCTGCCGCCAGCTGCTGAATCAGGCCATGGCGTGTCGCACTTCGCTTGAAGTGGAACACCTGCTGGCGCAGTTCCGCATGAATCAGCAGGACACACCGCTGGTCACACCTCGCTGCATTTCACTGGATAACGACTGGAACAGCAAAGAAGAGGTCATGAAAGGGATGACCGATAACCTGCTGCTCGCAGGACGTTGCCGCTACCCCCGCAAGCTGGAGGCCGATCTGTGGGCGCGCGAAGCCGTTTTCTCCACCGGGCTTGGCTTCAGCTTCGCCATTCCGCACAGCAAGTCTGAGCATATTGAGCAATCCACCATCAGCGTTGCGCGCCTGAAATCCCCCGTCATGTGGGGAGATGAAGAAGCACAATTCATCATCATGCTGACGCTGAACAAACACGCCGCTGGCGATCAGCATATGCGTATTTTCTCCCGCCTGGCCCGCCGCATCATGCATGACGATTTCCGCAGTGCGCTGGTCAACGCCAGCTCAGAAGAGGCCATCGCCTCCCTGCTGCAACACGAATTAGAACTCTGAAACGAGGAAGAGTAATGGAACTGTATCTGGATACCGCCAACGTGGCGGAAGTTGAACGTCTGGCCCGCATCTTCCCTATTGCGGGCGTTACCACCAACCCGAGCATCATTGCCGCCAGCCGTGAATCCATCTGGGACGTGCTCCCGCGCCTGCAAAAAGCCACTGGACCGGAAGGCACGCTGTTTGCTCAAACCATGAGCCGCGATGCAGAAGGCATGGTAGCGGAGGCAAAACGTTTGAGTAACGCCGTCCCCGGCATCGTGGTGAAAATCCCGGTGACGGCTCAGGGGCTCATCGCGATTAAAGCATTGAAAAAAGAGGGTATAACCACGCTGGGGACCGCCGTTTATAGCGCGGCACAAGGTTTGCTTGCCGCGCTGGCAGGCGCGAAATATGTCGCGCCGTATGTAAACCGCGTTGACGCGCAGGGCGGTGACGGCATTCGCATGGTCCAGGAGCAGCAGTCCCTGCTGGAACTGCACGCGCCGGAAAGCAAAGTGCTGGCCGCCAGCTTCAAAACGCCGCGGCAGGCGCTGGACTGCCTGCTGGCGGGATGCGAGGCAATCACGCTTCCCTTAGACGTAGCGCAACAAATGCTCGGCACGCCAGCGGTAGAGTCAGCCATAGAGAAGTTCGAGCAGGACTGGAAAAACGCGTTTGGTAACCTCAACCTCTAAGGGAGAACTGTTATGGACCGTATCATTCAATCGCCGGGAAAATACATCCAGGGCGCTGATGTGCTTACCCGTCTCGGCGACTATCTGAAACCCCTGGCCAATCGCTGGCTGGTTGTCGGCGATAAATTTGTTCTGGGTTTTGCCGAAGAGACCCTGCGCCAGAGTTTTAAAAAAGCCGAACTGCATGCCGAAATCGCGCCGTTTGGCGGCGAATGTTCACAAAATGAAATCGATCGTCTGAAAAAGCTGGCCGACAGCGCCGACTGTCTGGCGGTGCTGGGCATTGGCGGAGGTAAAACGCTGGATACCGCCAAAGCGCTGGCCCATTTTATGGACGTTCCCGTGGCTATTGCCCCGACGATTGCCTCCACCGATGCGCCGTGCAGCGCCCTTTCCGTTATTTACTCCGACAGCGGCGAGTTCGACCGCTATCTGATGCTGCCGCATAACCCGAACATGGTTATCGTCGACACCAAAGTAGTCGCGGGGGCGCCGGCACGTCTGCTGGCCGCCGGGATTGGCGATGCGCTGGCGACCTGGTTCGAAGCACGCGCCTGCTCGCGCAGCGGCGCGACCACCATGGCGGGCGGCAAATGTACGCAGGCTGCACTCGCGCTGGCCGAGCTGTGCTACAACACGCTGATTGAAGAAGGTGAAAAGGCCATGCTTGCAGCGGAACAGCATGTGGTTACGCCGGCGCTGGAACGCATTATCGAAGCCAACACCTATCTCAGCGGCGTAGGCTTTGAAAGCGGCGGGCTGGCGGCAGCACACGCTATTCATAACGGAATGACGGCGGTACCGGACGCGCACCACTTCTATCACGGTGAAAAAGTGGCGTTTGGCACGCTGACGCAGCTGGTACTGGAAAACGCGCCGGTAGATGAAATAGAGACCGTCGCGGCGCTTTGTCACAGCGTTGGGCTGCCGATCACGCTGGCGCAGCTGAACATCAAAGAGGATATTCCGGCCAAAATGCGTCTGATCGCGGAAGCCTCCTGTGCCGAAGGGGAAACTATCCACAACATGCCCGGCGGCGTAACGCCGGATCAGGTGTATGCGGCGCTGCTGGTGGCCGACCAGTATGGGCAGCGGTTCCTGCAGGAGTGGGAGTAAATAGCGTGAATAAAAATCCCCGCATCAGCGGGGATTTTTTTGCCCGTAAGCCGGGTAAGCGTCAGCGCTACCCGGCACAGGGGTTACTGCAGGTCAAACCGGTCCAGATCCATCACCTTCGCCCATGCGGCAACGAAGTCACGGACGAACTTCTCATGCGCATCATCACTGGCATAAACCTCTGCCAGCGCGCGCAGAACGGCGTTAGAACCGAAGACCAGATCGGCGCGGGTGGCGGTGTATTTCACTTCACCGCTGGCGCGATCGCTTCCGGCAAACAGTTCATTAGATTCGTCGGTCGCCTTCCACTGGGTGTTCATGTCCAGCAGGTTCACGAAGAAATCGTTGCTCAGCACGCCCTCGCGGTCGGTGAACACGCCATTCTTGCTGCCATCAAAGTTGGCACCCAGCACGCGCAGGCCACCGATCAGCACCGTCAGCTCAGGCGCGGTCAGCGTCAGCTGCTGGGCTTTATCAATCAGCAGTGACTCTGTCGTGGACACATCCACCTGCGCACGGTAGTTGCGGAAGCCGTCGGCAATCGGTTCGAGCAGGTTAAACATCTCGATATCCGTCTGATCCTGACGCGCATCGACGCGGCCCGGGGTGAACGGAACGTTGACGTAAACGCCTGCCGCTTTCGCCGCCTGCTCAACGCCCACCACGCCCGCCAGCACGATGATATCCGCCAGAGAGGCTTTGTTGGTGGTGCGCTGGATAGCTTCCAGAGCCGGCAACGCGCGAACCGCTGCGGCGTTCACATCCCAGTCGCGCTGAGGGGCCAGCGCCAGACGCGCGCCGTTGGCGCCACCGCGCTTGTCGCCGCCGCGGAAGGTTGAAGCTGACGCCCAGGCAACGGAAATCAGTTCGCTCACGGAGAGGCCAGAGGCAGCGATTTCCGTCTTCAGGCTTTCAATGTCTTCTTTCGACGGATTGAACACCGCCTGCGGCAGCGGGTCCTGCCAGATCAGATCTTCTTTCGGCACTTCCGGGCCAAGGTAACGCGATTTTGGCCCCATATCGCGGTGGGTCAGCTTGTACCACGCGCGCGCGAAGGCTTCGTTGAAGGCCTGCGGATCGTTCAGGAAGCGGCGGGAAATTTTCTCGAATTCCGGGTCAAAACGCAGCGTCAGGTCGGTGACCAGCATGGTAGGTTTGCGTTTTTTCGACGGGTCGAACGGGTCAGGCATGATTTCCGGCGCATCCACGGCTTCAAACTGAATCGCTCCCGCCGGGCTGCGGGTCTGCACCCATTCGTATTTGAACAGGTTCTCGAAGAAGTAGTTGCTCCACTGGGTCGGGGTTTGCGACCAGATGACTTCCAGACCGGAGGTAATGGCATCTGCGCCAACGCCCGTGCCGTGCGTGCTGGCCCAGCCCAGGCCCTGCGCTTCAATCGGCGAGGCTTCCGGGTCGGTGCCGACGTGCGTGGCTTCACCCGCGCCGTGGGTTTTGCCGAGGGTGTGGCCGCCCGCGATCAGCGCAACGGTCTCTTCGTCGTTCATCCCCATGTTGCCGAAGGTCGCGCGAATTGCCGCCGCAGCAGACAGAGGTTCACCGCTGGCGTTTGGCCCTTCCGGGTTAACGTAGATCAGGCCCATTTCGGTGGCGGCCAGAGGACGCTTGGCCAGCGCTTCCGGGTCACGGTGGGTCAGCCAGGCTTTTTCATCACCCCAGTTCACGTCCAGGTCTGGTTCCCAGACGTCTTCACGCCCGGCACCAAAACCAAACGTACGGAAGCCGGAGTTCTCCAGCGCCACGTTACCCGCGAGGATAAACAGGTCGGCCCAGGAAATTTTTTGTCCGTATTTTTGCTTGATGGGCCACAGCAGACGGCGCGCCTTATCCAGGCTCACGTTATCCGGCCAGGAGTTCAGCGGCGCAAAGCGCTGTTGACCGCGTCCGGCACCGCCGCGTCCGTCAACGGAGCGATAGGTACCTGCGCCGTGCCAGGCCATACGGATAAACAGGCCCGCATAGCTGCCCCAGTCGGCAGGCCACCACGGTTGAGAGTCGGTTAAAAGGGCTTTAAGGTCGCCTTTAAGGGCGGAGTAATCAAGTTTGCTGAATTCTTTGCGGTAGTCGAAGTCTTCACCCAGCGGGTTCGAACGATTGGAATGTTGATTAAGAAGATCGATGCGGAGTTGTTTTGGCCACCAGTCGCGGCTGCCTGTACCTGCCCCCGCGCTGTGATCGACGCCGCCCTGGTGGAACGGGCATTTGCCGACCGATGCCGCTTTATTGGTCTCGTCTGACGTGCTCATCGCTATGCTCCCTTTTACAGTGTTACCGTTACGATATACACCACTAGCAATAAGTTATAGTTGAATTAATCCACAGATTCGATAGCTAATACCTTTTAACTATTCGCGTGATAAAAAAGCCCTCGTAATACGAGGGCTTTGTGCTTGTTACGCCGGACGAACGCCCAGCGTATGGCAAATGGCGTAGCTCATCTCCGCGCGGTTCAGCGTATAGAAGTGGAAATCTTTCACCCCTTCACGGCTTAAAATTTTCACCATGTCCATCGCGATATTGGCCCCCACCAGCTTGCGGGTTTCCGGATCATCGTCCAGCCCTTCGTACATTTTGGACATCCACAGCGGAATGCGAACATTGGTCATATCAGCAAACTTCTTCGCCTGTTTGAAGTTAGAGACCGGCAGAATACCCGGAATAATTTCAACGTCGATGCCCGCGGAGACGCAGCGGTCACGGAAACGCAGGTAGCTTTCCACATCAAAGAAGAACTGGGTAATGGCGCGGTTCGCGCCGGCGTCCACTTTACGCTTCAGGTTAAGCAGATCGGCCTGGGCACTTTTCGCTTCCGGATGCACCTCAGGATAAGCGGCAACGGAGATATCAAAGTCGGCCACGGCTTTCAGCAGCGCGACCAGATCGGCGGCATACATGTCCGGCTTACCGCTGCCCGGCGGCAGGTCACCGCGCAGTGCGACGATATGACGAATGCCATTATTCCAGTAATCCTGGGCGATGGCCCGTAACTCGTCGCGGGTCGCGTCGATACAGGTGAGATGCGGCGCCGCTTCCAGACCGGTACGATCTTTGATGCCTTTAATGATGCTGTGCGTACGGTCACGCTCGCCGGAGTTAGCACCGTAAGTCACGGAGACGAACTTCGGCTTCAGGCTGCTAAGACGATCGATAGAGCTCCACAGGGTTTGCTCCATTTCACTGGTGCGCGGCGGGAAAAATTCAAAAGAGACGTTAATCTGGCCGTTTACTTCGGCCAGGCTCTGATTCAGTGCTTCCCGCTGGTTGGCGTGAAAAAAGCTCATACCTTACCTCTATCAATCGCATGTCGTTATTTGTTGTGTTGTGAACTTCTATACGTTTAGACGTCCAGATGTAAAAATGACGGAAAAGCGGAGGGACGTCAACATAAATAATCAACAATAACGGTGAGGTTTGCTCAGGAAAGATGAAGAAAGTTCATGATGGGTGGTAGGGAGTGAGACATCGCCTCCCCAGGACCGTACACCCCTTTGGGTAAAGGGGAAAAAACCGCATCGCGCAGTCCTCTCCCCTATGGGATGTACGGTGCGGTTTTAATGCCAGCAGAAGTGATGCACAACCTGGGTAATCAGTTCGCGGGTTGGCTTGATGAAGCGGGTTTCCAGATATTCATCCGGCTGGTGCGCCTGGTTGATGGAGCCGGGGCCCAGGACCAGCGTAGGGCAAAGCGTCTGAATAAACGGCGCTTCGGTGCAGTAGTTCACCACGTCGGTTTTCTCACAGAGCAGCTTTTCCACCACCTCAACCAGCTGATGGTCCGGCGGGCATTCGTAACCCGGGATCGGCGGATGCAGTTCGGAGACCGTCAGGCGGCCCGGCCAGCGCTCGCTCACCGGAGCCAGCGCTTCATTCAGCAGGCCGTCGAGATCGCTGAGGGTCATGCCCGGCAGCGGGCGAATGTCCATATGCAGTTCGCAGCAGGCGCAGATGCGGTTCGAGGCATCGCCGCCGTGCAGGCTGCCGAGGTTCAGGGTCGGATACGGCACGGTGAACGCGTCGTAGTGGTAGCGCTCTTTCAGATCGTCGCGCAGGGTCATGATACGGCCGATGGCGTCATGCATCAGCTCAATGGCGTTCACGCCGCGCGCCGGATCGCTGGAGTGGCCGGACTGGCCCAGCACGCGCACGGCCGTAGAAATATGGCCTTTGTGCGCGCGGATCGGCTGCAGAGACGTCGGCTCGCCGATGATCGCGCAGTCCGGGCGAATCGACGTGTTTTCAGAGAAGTAGCGCGCGCCCGCCATGCTGGTTTCTTCATCGGCGGTCGCCAGAATGTAGAGCGGTTTTTTCAGCTTCGTCACGTCCACGTCACGCAGCGCGTCGAGGATAAAGGCGAAGAAGCCTTTCATGTCGGCGGTGCCCAGACCATAAAGCTTGTTGTCGTGCTCGGTCAGGGTGAATGGATCGCGCGTCCAGCGGCCGTCGTCAAACGGCACCGTATCGGTATGACCGGCCAGCAGCAGGCCGCCCGCACCGGTTCCGGTGCTGGCGAGCAGGTTAAATTTGTGGCGGGTTCCGGGGACGGGCTGAACCTCAACGTTAAACCCAAGATCGCTAAACCAACCCGCCAGCAGATTGATTAAAGACTCATTGCTCTGATCCAGCGCTTCTTCCGTTGCGCTGATGGACGGTGTGGCAATCAGGGCGCGGTAGATCTCGATAAATGGCGGTAAGTTCATTTTCATTGTTGACACACCTTAGGTCGTGATAGTATCAATATTCATGCAATAAATGTGAATAAAAATACACTAACGTTGAGCATAAAGGAACCCGATGTTGAATACGCTGATTGTAGGCGCTAGCGGTTATGCGGGCGCAGAGCTTGTAAGCTACGTGAATCGCCATCCACATATGACCATAACCGCTTTGACCGTGTCAGCGCAAAGCAATGATGCAGGAAAGTTAATTTCCGATTTGCATCCGCAGCTTAAGGGCCTGGTCGATCTGCCGCTGCAGCCCATGTCTGACATCAGCGAGTTTACCGACGGCGTCGACGTGGTGTTTTTAGCCACCGCGCACGAGGTCAGCCACGACCTGGCGCCGCAGTTCCTGGCGGCCGGCTGCGTGGTCTTCGACCTTTCCGGCGCGTTCCGCGTGAATGACGGCGCGTTCTACGAAAAATATTACGGTTTCACCCATCAGCATCCGGATCTGCTGGAAACAGCGGTGTACGGCCTGGCGGAGTGGAGCGCAGACAAACTGAAAGAAGCGGACCTGATTGCCGTTCCGGGCTGCTACCCGACGGCGGCGCAGCTTTCCCTGAAGCCGCTGATCGACGCGGGCCTGCTGGATCTGAGCCAGTGGCCGGTGATCAACGCCACCAGCGGCGTGAGCGGCGCAGGCCGCAAGGCGGCTATCTCCAACAGCTTCTGCGAAGTGAGCCTTCAGCCGTATGGCGTGTTTAATCACCGTCATCACCCTGAAATCACGACGCATCTGGGCGCGGACGTCATTTTCACCCCGCACCTGGGTAGCTTCCCGCGTGGGATCCTCGAAACCATTACCTGTCGCCTGAAACCGGGCGTGACCAAAGAGCAGGTGAACGAGGCCTTCAAGCAGGCGTATGCGGACAAACCGCTGGTGCGCCTGTACGACAAAGGCGTGCCGGCGCTGAAAAACGTGGTCGGCCTGCCGTTCTGCGATATCGGCTTTGCCGTTCAGGGTGAGCATCTCATCGTGGTGGCCGCAGAAGATAACTTACTGAAAGGCGCTGCCGCACAGGCAATGCAGTGTGCAAATATTCGTTTCGGCTTCCCTGAAACGCAGGCTCTTATTTAAGGTGTGATGATGAACCCATTAATTATCAAACTCGGTGGTGTACTGCTGGACAGCGAAGAAGCGCTGGAGCGTCTGTTTACCGCGCTGGTGAACTATCGCGAATCACACCAGCGTCCGCTGGTGATTGTGCACGGCGGCGGCTGCGTGGTGGACGAGCTGATGAAAGGGCTCAACCTGCCGGTGAAAAAGAAGAACGGCCTGCGCGTCACGCCTGCTGACCAGATTGACATCATTACCGGCGCGCTGGCGGGCACGGCGAACAAAACGCTGCTGGCGTGGGCGAAGAAACACCACATCGCGTCCGTGGGCCTCTATCTGGGCGATGGCGACAGCGTAAAAGTGACCCAGCTCGACGAAGAGCTCGGTCACGTTGGACTGGCGCAGCCAGGTTCGCCTAAGCTAATTAACACGCTGCTGGAAGGGGGTTTCCTGCCGGTGGTGAGCTCTATCGGCGTGACCGAAGAGGGCGATCTGATGAACGTCAACGCTGACCAGGCGGCGACGGCTCTGGCGGCAACGCTGGGCGCGGATCTGATCCTGCTTTCCGACGTGAGCGGCATTCTGGACGGCAAAGGCCAGCGCATTGCGGAAATGACGGCTGAGAAAGCCGAGCAGCTGATTGCTCAGGGTATTATTACCGACGGCATGATCGTCAAAGTGAACGCCGCGCTGGATGCCGCACGCACGCTGGGCCGTCCGGTGGATATCGCCTCCTGGCGTCACGCGGAACAACTGCCGGCGCTGTTTAACGGCACGCCGATTGGCACGCGTATTTTAGCGTAAGTTTTTATTGAATGACCGTAGGCCGGGTAAGCGAAGCGCCACCCGGCAGAACTAACGAATAAAGGAATCATGTTATGGCACTTTGGGGTGGGCGTTTTACACAGGCAGCGGATCAGCGGTTCAAACAGTTCAACGACTCTTTGCGCTTCGACTACCGCCTGGCCGAACAGGATATTGTCGGCTCTGTGGCCTGGTCCAAAGCGCTGGTGACGGTGGGCGTACTGACCGCAGACGAACAATTACGGCTGGAAGAAGCGCTGAACAATCTGCTGGAAGAGGTACGTCTTAATCCGCAGCAGATCCTCGAAAGCGATGCTGAAGATATTCACAGCTGGGTGGAAGGCAAGCTTATCGACAAAGTCGGCCAGCTGGGTAAAAAGCTGCATACCGGCCGCAGCCGTAACGACCAGGTCGCCACCGATCTGAAGCTGTGGTGTAAAGATACCGTTGGCGAACTGCTGGCGGCTAACCGTCAGCTGCAGAGCGCGCTGGTCGAGACCGCGCAGAACAACCAGGATGCGGTGATGCCGGGTTATACCCACCTGCAGCGCGCGCAGCCGGTGACCTTCGCACACTGGTGTCTGGCCTACGTCGAGATGCTGGCGCGTGACGAAAGCCGTCTTCAGGATACCCTGAAACGTCTGGACGTCAGCCCGCTGGGCAGCGGCGCGCTGGCCGGTACGGCGTATGAAATCGACCGTGAGCAGCTGGCAGGCTGGCTGGGCTTTGCCTCAGCCACCCGTAACAGCCTGGACAGCGTGTCTGACCGCGACCACGTGCTGGAGCTGCTATCCAATGCGTCTATCGGAATGGTGCACCTTTCGCGCTTTGCCGAAGACCTGATCTTCTTTAACTCTGGCGAAGCGGGCTTCGTCGAGCTGTCTGACCGCGTGACCTCAGGCTCATCCCTGATGCCGCAGAAGAAAAACCCGGACGCGCTTGAGCTGATCCGCGGCAAATGTGGCCGCGTGCAGGGCGCGCTGACCGGCATGATGATGACCCTGAAAGGGCTGCCGCTGGCGTACAACAAAGACAT
>OJTV01000038.1_pt1 | contig 35507 bp, 47 predicted proteins | sample 1599791 | NCBI WGS metagenome assembly OJTV01 (sample SAMN04436617, study PRJEB24849) | human gut metagenome | biome: human gut; feature: NICU; material: stool | host: Homo sapiens | place: USA: Saint Louis, MO | collected 2011-02-17 | reverse complement strand
TACGGAAAGCTGAATATGGCGTTCTGAGCCTTCCCACCATGATCGGGGAAGACCCATATTAATACAGTAGTACTGATCAGCGGTATCGATCAATGGCTTTTGTGGTGCTACACTTCAGACCTTTCCGAATACACTGATTTCTATAATGTTAAATTTATTCGCAAAGTACACATCAGTAGGTGTCATTAACACACTCATTCATTGGGTGGTGTTTGCTGTTTGCATTTACACATTCCATATAGGCCAAGCTCTGGGAAATTTTGCCGGATTCGTTGTCGCAGTATCTTTCAGCTTCTTCGCGAATGCCAGGTTCACGTTCAATTCTTCGACCACCACTATGCGTTACATGCTCTACGTTGGCTTCATGGGAACACTTAGCGCCACTGTAGGCTGGTGTGCTGATAAATCTGATATAGCTCCTGTAATCACCTTAATCGCATTTTCTGCCATCAGCCTTGTGTGTGGTTTTATCTATTCTAAGTACATTGTTTTTAGGGATAAGAAATGAAAATTTCTCTGGTCGTTCCGGTGTTTAATGAAGAAGAAGCAATTCCTATCTTCTATAAGTCCGTGCGGGAATTCGATGAGTTACAGCAGTATGAAGTTGAGATAGTATTCATCAACGATGGAAGCAAAGACGCGACAGAATCCATCATTCACGCGCTCGCCGCTGCGGATCATCTCGTGGTACCTCTGTCTTTCACGCGCAACTTTGGCAAAGAGCCAGCTCTTTTTGCTGGGCTTGACCATGCTACTGGTGATGCAATTATTCCTATAGACGTAGACCTTCAAGATCCGATTGAAGTCATTCCTCATCTGATAAAGAAGTGGCATGCTGGGGCTGACATGGTGCTGGCCAAGCGCTCTGACCGATCCACGGATGGTAGATTGAAACGCAAGACAGCAGAGTGGTTTTATAAGCTGCACAATAAAATCAGCACCCCAAAAATTGAAGAAAATGTCGGTGATTTCCGCTTGATGAGCCGCGAGGTAGTCGAGAACATCAAGAAAATGCCTGAGCGCAATCTTTTTATGAAAGGCGTCCTGTCATGGGTGGGTGGAAAAACTGACTTAGTTGAATACGCCCGCGCTGAACGCGTGGCAGGTGATTCTAAATTTAATGGATGGAAACTCTGGAACCTCGCTCTTGAAGGAATCACATCATTCTCTACATTTCCTCTTCGCGTCTGGACATACATAGGGCTAGCTGTGGCGGGAATAGCATTTGTGTATGGTTCATGGATGATACTCGACACAATTGCATTTGGTAATCCTGTTCGCGGGTACCCGTCACTACTCGTGTCAATACTTTTTCTTGGTGGGGTTCAGTTGATTGGCATAGGGGTGCTTGGCGAGTATATTGGAAGAATATATACAGAAACAAAATGCCGACCGAAGTATTTACTTAAGAAATAATATTTCAATATTGTTTGGGTTTACTTATGAATAGCAGCCTTAAAAAAATGATTCAGCAAGATATTTTCAGTGGCAAGGATAGTAGATTATTTTTATATTTTATAGTTGCAATGCTGTCTTTTTATGTATTGCCAATAATATTGGCAGACAGGCTATACATTGATGATATCCTGCGTTCACAACTAGGTTACACGTACTGGTCGCCAAATGGAAGGCCGTTGGCAGATCTGGTGATGAGTGCACTGTCATTCTTTGGCGCGAACATTGTCGACCTCTCTCCGCTGCCACTTATCATTGCGCTTGCTGTTTTTACATTGTGCGCATTCTTATATTTTAAGGCAAACATTTCAGATGTGGGCGCGGTTCCATCTGCTGTAATTATGTTCTCAGTAATTGCAAATCCGTTCCTTCTTGAGAACCTTTCTTATAAGTTTGATGTTCTCCCAATGATAACATCAATATCAATACTTCTGATTCCATTTATTTTTAAACCAACAAGCAAATTTGGCTTCGTGATGTCGATTGTAATTGTCGCATCGTCACTTTGTTTTTATCAGGCATCAATTGGGTTTTACGTCTGTTTGGCAGTTATCGAATATTACCTGTCTTTTAAAACTCAACTTAATGACGACACACTTACACGATTAAAAAATGCTACCTCTAGGGCTATCGCCTTGTGTATTGGTTACGTTGTATATAGCACAATAACTAAAGACATGGTCATAGGCGAATATAACATTACACACTCCCAGCTAATCCCAATGACGCATGATGGTGCGCTTACATTCATAACAAATGCCAAAGCCATAATGAACACATTTGCTTTGTACTTTAAAAGCATAAAATACACATTTTACTTTATGTGTGGCATTGTTATTTATAGCGTTGTGAGTTCTTTAGTAGCTTTCCAACAAAAGAAGAAACCGTCACACATTATTGACATTGTAATTGTTCTCATCGTTCCAGCATTAATATTTTTTGCGACGTTCGTTCATTTATGTTTACTAAACTCGCCAGTTTTTGCTGATAGAGTGCTGATATCTTTTGGCGGTGTAATGATGTTCTCAACCATTTGTTTCTTTTTAACATTCAAGAACAAGTTTATAGCATCAACTCTTATTGCAGCGCCTCTGGTTTTTGTTTTCGTTTATTCGTATGCATTCGGTGCAGCTCAAAAATATCAAAAGGAATATGATAATAGAATTTCTGGTGATATTGCCCTGTCAGTTTCCCGCCTTGACCCAGAAGGTAAGTTAAGGTTATTAACAGCAGGAACTCAACCATCATCAAATCAGAGAACGAATGCAGTAAACAGATTTCCATCACTGGCATCATTGGTTCCAATCTATTACACTGGAGGTTGGTGGGGAACCAACTTAATTAAAATGTTTGGTATTCGTAATTATGTCGGAGGCGCTGAAAAGGATAATCAGGCATGTGGCATGAGAAAGGTAGAAGAAACGCAGATATACTCACTCTACATAGACGATACAAATATACTTGTTGATTTTGACAAGCCATCCTGCAAGTAAATAACATTCATCCAATCCTGCTATTTACTTACATTAGATAACCCCATTATGGGGTTATCTGTACAATAAAGAATCGTATTGATATGTCACAACACCATCAATCCTTGTAGTGTTGCTAATGTTGGCGTTTGTTAGGTTAGCAACTGTTGCTGACGCCAAATTATTTAAAATAATTACTGAAGAGCCTTGATCGACAACCCCTCCAATTGGACCTGCGCTTACCAGTGCGCTATATAAGGAAATGGAAGCACTGGAAGATGATTTTGCAGCTAGCGGAAGCCCTTCTATTGTAACTATACCGCTTGATGCTCCTTTGTTTGTTAGCACTACAGAAAAAGAAGCCGTTATTAAATTTCCATTTTTGGTGAATCTTCCAGTGGATGTGGCCGAAATTCCAGATGATGCCCCTCCGATCTTAAACAAAGGAGTCCAGGCGTCTGTGAGGTACACTATTTCAGGTGCTGTTTGCACTCCGCCGCCGACTGGAGCAGTGTAAATATATGAATTACCATTAACATTAACAGTAACAACGCTGGTTGATCCAGAAGCAAACTCTACTGAAGGGAGTGCGCCATTACCAAACCTTGAGTTATTAAATACAACCTTTGAGCCATTTCCGTAGATGTAAATGTCTCGGTTATAAGTAATTCCAAAAGATGACTCAAAACCATTAAACTCTACATTGTTATTGTTTCCTACGGTGATTAATGCGACAGATTGGCTTGCTACTGGTACACAGGTAAAGCCATTAACAACCATATTGTTTCCGGTTGCAAATGTTATTGCCGTTCCATTATTAGCGGTTGTAGTGCTCGCGGCTTCACATCCGCATGAGTTCATTGTCACGCCCTGACAATTATCGAAATGATAAGCCGTGTTTACCGCATTATCGCTTGCACAAGAGTTTAATGTTGAATACTTTACGGCACTCAGATCTATTGCTCCTGGTCTTGATACATGGCCCACACCCCAACAATTGTTTATTGTAAGAGATGTTCCTCCATCTACCCTTATTTTGCCCATGGTGTGGCAAGAGTCTAAAGATGAAAGCCATATATCTTTTGCCCATATGCCGTTGATAACATTAACCGCGTCAATTCGGTTAAGGCTCCAGCCAGCCCCCTGCAGGATGAACAGGCCAGCTTGCGTGATGGAGGGTGCAGCTCCACAAAATGAAATATCTTCAATTGTCGTTTTTTGTGGATATACCGACAAAGAAGGCCATGCAGGCTCAACGTAAGCAATACAGTCTACAGTCTGGCTTCCAGCATTAGGGTCCTGGTTGCTTAGTGTTATAGTGCTATTTGTTGTTTTCTTTATTGTCTTATCGATAAGTGTTGATGAGCCAATAAAGCCAATCCTAAACCCTATTCCTGCGACTTTGGTGAATGATGGGATTGAAAAAGCATCCGCCACAGTAAAGTCGTCTATTAATAATGCGTTTTTAGATGCCATCATCTCATTGAGAGATGCCTGGTCATTTGCAAGGCCTAATGTGTCTAATGATTCCTGTACTGTTCCTGAGTTTTCTGTGCCAATTAATCCAGCCCCACCAGGAAGGGCTAATTGTGATCGTAATGCAGAATCACCAACAGACAACCATGCGCCTGGCCCAATACCACCGGTTCCTGCAGGAGTAGAGTTAGCCGGTACCACCTTCGGACCAGAAACAAATGAACCAGTCCATTTGTAATATTCTCCATCAGCAGTATTCAGCAGAACTTCATTTGGCTGGTTAATAGTCGCGCCGGTTGTAAAAGTTTTGCCCGTAAGAATTACATATCCAAAGACAGCCATTGCCTGCTGAGCAAGATAATTATTACCTTCAATTGTGTAATGCTTCTGACCGAAGCGATCTGTATACGTCCAGCCCATGGATGTAACGTATTCATCAATTTTCCCAGCGTTAAATTTCAGGTCGCGAGGTGATTCACTTGGAACAGGAAGATTGGTAGGTTGAGTAGCCATATTGATTCCATAAAAAAACCCGGCGCGATGGCCGGGTTCGGTTGGTCGGGGACGGTTCTTATTGGTAGATAGCGTCGCTGTATTCCGCGACGGTCAGAGATACCGTGTTATCGGTGTTCGGTTTGATGCTGTTGACCGTCCATAGTTGACTGTCCAGCTCCTCCACTGTCGCAATGAGATAGCGCGACGGGAGCTGCACAGTGTCTCCGTTCCATATATTTAGCTGAATGCTGGGTATCGCCGCGGTGAAGCCGTACTTCGTGTCGCTGCGGGCCGTCGCAGGATAGCGCAGTGTCGGGTTGCCCAGGCTGTCGGTCACCAGCACATACATTGAACCTGTGAAGGTGATCGGCTCACTGGTATCGAAGTTATTCCCGGCACGGCCGGTGATATAACCCTGTTGCTGGTTGCTGTCGTAGATATCAGGCATCTGAATGACGCTGCCAACCTGGATAATGCCGTCTTCGAACACCTTGGCGTTCATCTTCACCCGGGAGTAGATAAGTCGCTTCGTTTCGCGCAGCGCGCGCTCCCGCGCCTGGTACTCGTTACGAAATCCGACTATCTCGAGCTTGTTCGGGTTCTCTGCTTCCTGTTCGACGATAGCGCCGTTCAGCACGCGGTAGTTGATGTACGTCTTGTTGTTCGTGGTTGGGTGAACATAGGACACCTGCACGCCGTCGTAGCCGCCTGGAAGAGTGGCTTCGTACGTCATTTTGTACTCGTCCGTCTTCATGTTGGCCCGGTTGAATACGGCCGCCGGATAATCAACTTTTTGGTCCCTGGTGAACGTCAGCACGCCGTCATCCCAGTACGCTACCACTGAAGCCGCATTGCAGATCGCCTGCACACGGTCACCGAGAGAGTCATTCTCATCGTCAAACGTGTAGTCGAAGTAACCCAGCCGTTCATCAGGCAGGCTTTCGGCGATTGAGTACAGCCCGTACAGGTCAATGCTGCTTACCGGCTGCTCACCCATAATGAGCCAGGTATGCGCCACCGCATCAGCGAACGAGCGCGACGGACGCAGCGTGTAATCTACCGTCTGCGTGTCCAGGTCGTATGTGATGGTGTGGCGGGTCACCAGAGCGTTATATTTGCGCTCACGGCTGCCCAGGGCGTTCTCTGTCGCCCTCACCTTCACTCGTACCAGGGTGTCTGTCTGGTGAACGACATTCGTCCGGATGTTGATGCTGTGGATCTCTTCAACCTTCAGAAGGCTGGCATCGCTGGAGTTATCTGTGCGCTGGAAGCTGACCGCGTACTTCCCGAAGCCACCGGTCGGCGTGATTTTGTCGGTGCGGTAGAAAACCTCACTGGTCGACTGGTGCGGCGTCGTCTGCCTGTACGTGAACGTCTGCTGCGTTCCCGGGACCTGGTTGTAGTCATCGTCAATTTTCCAGATGACAACCTTCCAGTTGGTCTCTTTCTTCCCGCCGAGGCTGGACTGGGTATGCAGCCACAGCTGCGTCGACTCGACCGGGGAGAAGAACGGCCCCACAACCAGCGCCTCGTTATCGTTCAGGATGAACTTCGTGGTGTTGATCGTGGCATTCGCCGGGATGTCCTGCGGGCCTTCGAGCTGGTTCATCGTAAACGTATACCAGCGCACCGGGTTAACCACCGCGCCGTCGTTTGTTTCAACGGCGGAGATCAACGTGCCGGAGAATGTCGCATCGGTAGTAACGTTGCCTGATGCAGTGCTGTACGTTACGTTGATTGTGAACGTTACGGCGTGCGGCAGTACCAGGCCCATGAAATAGTCGAAATCTGACTGCTTAATAATTTTCATGGCTATCTGGCCGCCGGAATACGTTCCGCTGACCACCGTGTTTGCCGTTGCTGTTTCGATCGGGAAGTCGCTGGCTTCGTTCTGCCCGGGAACCTCCTGACCGTCAACGTCATCAAACCCGTAACCTTCGACGATCTGCGGGATTATTTCTCCAGGCTGGAAGAACTGGAATTCAGCGCCTGCCAGAGAGCCCAGGCTGGATTCTGAGTAGCGCACAGACTCGTAATCATATTTGCCGATCCCGATGCACATCCACTCAGTGACGTACTTCAGGCCGCCGTCTGTAGATGTCTGGTGAACGTACTCGAATACCGATTCCTGAATCAGGTCAGGGAAGGAGCGAATCTGGCCGTAGATGTCCGGCTTTGCCTTGTAAACGCGCGCCGTGTTTGTCTGGCCTGTCAGGCTATTATTCGGCGAGTCGACAGAGTTTCCACCAGTGTTGGCGATGGCCGGTTTCGGTGCAAGGAACGAAAATACCTGACCAACCACTTTGAAGATCGGGCTGAGGATGTCGCCGACAATACCCTTCGGCTGGTCGAAAATCTGAACGTGGTCCAGCTCGCTCAGTTCAAACGCCAGCTCGTCATCGTCGCCCAGCTTTACGCCGTTGCGGACGATCAGCAGATCACGATGAAATGTAGCGTCATTGGCCGCCAGCCAGTCATAAAAAAGGGTGCCGTTTGGCACCCTGTAGCGTTCTTTTGGCGTTCCCGGGAAACGCTGAAGCTCAATCAACGCCATAAGAAAAAAACTCCACTTTGGTGAATGCCCGCTGAATGACCAGCAACGAGTCCATGCGCACGCTTCCATTCTCGCCTCGCGAGTGCAGCGCCATCCGGTTCAGAACCAGTCCAACGTGCGCCGGTTGCGCGCCGCGATACCCGACAAATATCCCGCCCTCGACAGGATTATCGACCTGGCACCAGAAGACGACGTCACCCTGATAGCAGGTAAAGAAGTCTGCCCCGGCTTCGTAGTCCGGTGTCTGGTGCAACTCAATGCCAAGAACGTGCCGGTAATACAGCACCACCAGCCCCCAGCAATCCACCATCTCGAATGAGCAGGCACGGTTAGCCCACGGCACGCCGATCGTCTTCCGAACAAAATCAGAGGTACTGAAGTCCCGTGTATTCGACTGGGTCATAAAGCCTTCCGATGTTGTTGTTCAGCGGGTTGGTGACGGAGAGGGTTACCGAGGCTGAATCGGCGTCGATGTCCACAGTCTTAACGTAAAGCTGCCACGACTTAATCGGCGCTGAGACGTCGCCACTGTCGAAGATCTGCCTGGTAGCAGTGATGGCTGTCAGCCTGGCCGCCCCCTTCCACTGTTTCATCAGCGCTTTGATATCCGACGACAGCCGCCCAAGCTTCACTGTAGCGTCGATCACCGGCGTACCGCTCTGCTGGCTCTCTTCGATTTCAAAACGCGCTGGCGTGTACGTCTGGCCGCCGAGCGTCTTCGGGAAGAACTGCTTATCGACCAGGCGGACGTAGCCAAAGGATGGATGGTAGAACGTGATGGTGTCGTACAGTCCGCGCGTCGGGCGCTGCTGCTTATACTCCCTGAAGCTCGGCATTACGGCACCCTCGGAAGTGATTCCGGATCGCGACCATCCGGATAACCCGTGACAACGATATCCAGCCATGAATCCCATGGCGGCGGAAGTTCAACAATGATATCGTCGAACTCGTCGTCGGCATTGTAGAGGTGGTTAGCGATTACCGTTCCCGTCCAGGTCACCACCCCGCCGTCGATACTGGTTTGCACCGGCATCTGCGTGAAGTGAAGCTCCTGCAGCTGCAGTCCACTGCCGCCCAGGTTGATATTCATCCGGAACCAGTTCAGGCCCCGGTTGAGATAGTTCGGACTGCGCAGCCACTGCTGGAATGCTCGCTCCTCAGCCAGGGTGAAGATCCACGTCAGTGACCAGGTCACTTTCAGGTCGTCGGTTTGGTTCTCGAAAATAGCCGGGCCAACCGCTGGCTGATCGGTCTGGAACCCGGTATCGAGCGTCATGTTTTTGCTGGCCTTCTGCGCCAGCGGCAGCCAGTCGGGATAGTCGATAATTGGCATCAGCCCTGCCCTCTTGGCGTGCGTTTAACGTTCATGTTGCTGGTAATGGCGTTGCTTGCCGGGCCGCCGTTATTCATGTCAGCGATGAATGCCTCAAGCGTCCATGAACCATCACCGTTCTGTGTAGCCTGAGCATCTACAGAGGCGGATGAGTAGTTGTAGATGTTGAGAATCGGAGCACCGCCCCCTCCACCCGAAGTCATGTCCTTATTGCTGATCACCCGACCGTTATCACCGGGAATCATGTACTGCTTACCGGTGCTGGCCTGGTAAATCTCAGGTTTCCCTCGCTCACCGACCTGATAAAGACCTCCTGCATTCACCGGGCCACCATTGTAACGCATACCGGTTAAAGCAAGACCCTGTGCCAGGCCTACCGTTGAAGCAATTCCTGTCATGGCAGGAACTGAGTTGGCCCCAAATGAAGCGAGGCTCGCCATGGCGGCGGCAGGAGCCCAAGCTGTAGCCAAGATTGCAGCCTGAGATGCTCCAGCAGCAGTAGCCGCTGCGCCCAATGTCTGCCCTATAATGAAGTTTTTGAGAGCCTCAACACCAACCTGGACTAGCGCATTGACCACGCTATTCAGCATCGTGTTACCGAGTGAGCGCATAGCATCCTGCGCTGACATCGTTCCGGTGATCAGCCCGGTTAACGCATTAGATGCATTACCTGAAAACGCATCCACCGCGCTTGTCAGCATTTCATAACCAAGACCTTGCTGACTGAGCAATTGCCACTGAGCGGCTGTCATCTGCTCATTGAACTGGTTTTCCTGCGCAGTCTTTAAGGCAAGGTACTGGGCATCGGTAGCTGCCTTTGCAGCAACGAACTGATCGTAATTTATTTTCCCTTTTTGGTAACTTTGCTGGAGTATCGCCTGTTCCTGCTGCTGATATTGCTGCATCAGGGCTAACTTCTGGTTATTTTCGTTCACCAGTTGCTGTACCGGGTCAACTTCGGCTCGGGCAGAAGCTACCGGATTTACTGTGGCCTGGGCGTTAATCTTGGCGAGGTTATTCTGGTGCTCGAGCGCCATTTTCTCCGTGGCAGCGTTATACTCCTTGAGATCTATTTTCCCAGCGTTCAGTGCGGCCTTCAGATTTTGCATGGATTCGGCGTAGGATTTATTCTCCGCCTGCAAAGGCATTGCCTTAAGTGCTTCAGTTACCCCTCTGGCTGCCGCTGCTGCATCCCATGCTTTGGCGGCGTATTCTCCAGCCTCTTTAATCTGTGCTTGAGTTGCAGCGCTACCGAGTGACTGCTGTGCATTAAGCACGGCCTGAGCTCTTGACAGCTCACCGACACTGCCAGCTGACAGCTCGGCCTTCTGCCTAAGTTCATCCAGTTTTTGGTTAACAGATTCTTGAGATTTGGCGTATTGCTCAGCTTCTTTCTGTGCCGCAGACTTTCCGCCTTTCGCTTTGCTGCCTGTAGATGAGCCGGTCGTTTTAATCTCGATCGGCTTTGTGTTAGCCGCGGTCTGTGATGCTTTGGAAACAGCAGCCAGATCGCCAACCAGCATGGCGGCTTTATTGCTCAGCCCGGCCAGGGCTTTGTTTTGCGCCTCCCAGCCATCAAGTCCAAGCCAGGACCAGGTGCGCGCCCGACGCGTGAACATCTCTGCTGTACTGTTCAGATCAGAGATCTGAGCATCTGCGGAAATAGCTTTACCTGCCAATCTATCCAGCGCTGCAGTTAACGAGTCGATGACCGTGACCATTCCTGAGCTCGCACCAGTCGCCTGGTTAACTGAGTCGATCATCGACAGGAATGAGTTGGTCAGTGCGTTATTGGCTTGAGCCAGCGTACGAGGAAGTTTCTCGAACTCTGCATTTACTGAGCCTGTTTGTTTCTGGATGGCGTTCAGTGCGTCTTCAGCAGTCAGTTTCCCGTCCAGCATCAGCTGGCGAAGCTCTCCGACACTTACGCCCATCCCCGCGGCAATCTGACGCGCCAGTTCAGGCATCTGCTCGAGGATGGAATTGAACTCCTCAGCACGGATAGTGCCCGAGGATATCGACTGACCGAACTGACGTAGCGCATTCGCCATTTCCTCGGTAGAAGATCCGCCGATGCGCCCGATTTTCTGAAGCGTCTCGGTGAGCTGGATGATCTGGCCGTTCGTCGCTCCGGTATCGCGTAACGCTGTACTGAGGGTTTCCCACAGCCTCGCGGTGTCCTGCAGTGAGCCGCCCGTTGCCGAGCTTATGCGCATCAAACCATGCATTGTCTGGGTGGCGGCCGTGGCGCTGCCAGTTAACCGCTCGATCCTGGCCTGCATTTGAGACATGGCGTCAGCCGCTTCAAGGAAGCGCTTACCATAATCAACTACCTGAGATACGGCGATCACGGAAGCTATTGCAGACAACCCTGTCTTTAACCCAACAGAAGATTTTGCTGTCTGATTTTGCGCTTGCTTGAGGTCATATAATTTCCCGGCAAGCTCACCAATTTCTTTTCTTTGAGCCGCAGTAGCAGATGAACCAGCTTGCAGTCTGGCAGATAGCATTGCCGCACTTCTCGCGCCATTCTTCTGCTCTTCATTGAGAACAGCGATCTGTTGCGTAAGGCTCAGAGAAATTGAGCGCAATCTGGCCGCGTCATTGGCCTGCTGCGCCGCCTGCTTGGCTGCTTCAGACGATGCTTTTGCTGACGCATTTTGAGCAGATTTGAGGTCATAGAGCTGGCCGGCAAGCTGAGAAATACGCGCCTTTTGCTCGTCAGTTGCCCCATTCCCCGCTTTCATTTGGGCAGACAGAATAGCGGCGCTGCGAGATCCCTCAATCATCTCAGCATTAAGGACGGACAACTCACCTTCAAGGGATGAGATCGCCGATTCTGATGCTCTGAAAGCAGCGGCACTATCACTATTCGCCTTGGCTGCATCGATCGCAGCCTGCTTTACGTCAAAAAGCTTTACCGCAAGGTTTCCAATCTCCCTGCTCTGCGCCTCTGACGCATCACCTGACGCTGCAATTTGAGCTGCGAGGGCGGCAGCGCTGCGGGCACCATTTTTATTTGCCTCTTCAAGAACTGCTATTTCGTTACCAAGCCGTTCCATGATTTTGGCTGCATTGCTCGCGTCATCCGCAGCCCTTGCGATCGACTTGCCCGATTTATCAGCAGATTTTTCAAGCCCGGAAAAGTTATCTGCGGCTTTACCTGCGCCATCACCCATTCCGTCAAGCGACTCAATGGCTTGTCGGCCAGCCTGAAGTAAGGGGGCTATATCAGCGCTTACTGTATAGACGATGCTGCCGGCATCTTTCTCACCCGCCATGTCATTCTCCGGTTATTGCTGCTTTTGCCCTGCGTGCGGCCTGTTTAGCCAGGTATTCGTCGGCGATGCTGTCGTACTCATCGCGAGTGAAGCCTTTCTGATCGGGATATTTCGCCGCCAGCAGCATCTGAAATTCGGTCATCGTTAACTGCGAGGCTTCGGCGCGGTTCATGCCAAAGTGGCTACGCGCCGCGCTGATGTAGTCGAAGGCTTTGAACTCCGTAGTGCGCTCGCCAGTCTCGTGGCGCTGCAGCTGGCGAACCTTTGCCTTTCCGACGACACCGTGCTGCATGAGGTGCTGCGCCAGTACGATAATGTCGTTCTTAGGCATCTGGCCCGGGCGGTAGACGACGCAGTGCCGCCACCCTTTCCACTCGCCGATCATTGGCGTCAGGTCGTCATCGCAGCACGACTGCAGCACCAGCATGCACGTTGATAAAAGCTTCTCAGCGGCGCGATTAAACGAAGAAGACAGCCATTCAGGAAAGCGCCCCAGCGTGCCAGCGCACACCTCAATCAACTGAGCAACGTCATTGCCGTGTATGGTGGCGTACGTCTGGACAATCTCTTCCGGCGTGCCGATCCTGGTCATAGCCTCGAATGAAGGCCTGAGCAGGTAGTCTTTCCCGCCTTCGCGGCTGTCGCTGACAGAGATTTCACCAATATCGGTTAAAGCGGTCATAGGCCTTCCAGTAAACGGTCATTATCAAGGGCAGCACGCCGCCCTTTGGAATGTCCGTTAGGTAACGGTAACCGTATGCACGGCCACAAAGTTGCCGTCTTCGGTGTTGATGATGATCTGCGCGCTGCCTGTGGCGACGCGATTCACCGTGACGGTGGTGCCGGATGCTGTAGCAGTGGCTTTGGTTGGATCGGTTGATGCAACGGTGAAGTCTTTATTGGTTGCGCCGGTTGGTGCGATATTCACCGTGAAGGTGCTGGTACCGCCAGCCGCGCCGGTGCTGGTTGCCGGGGTTACAGTTACGCCAGTCACCGCAACCGCAGTCAGTTCGTTCACTTCGATGGTGGTTGCATCGCCGACTTTGAACTCGGTGGAGAACGTGACGATGTCGTTGGTGCCGCCGTCAGAGCTCAGCGCCGTGATGTTCATGTAGCCGACGAATTCGACCGGACCGTAATCCATGCGAACCCACATACCAGGCTGGCGCTTGGCCTTCAGCTCGTCAGCGAAATACTTGATGAATTTGCCGACACCGTACTGATCCAGCTTGTCCTTCTTGCGCACTTCACCTTCAAAACTCAGGGTGAAATCACTGTTGGTGATGATGGTCTCGACATAGCCGCCGCCGTCATCCGCATCAGAGGTAACCGAGTTCGGGTTGAAGTCGAAGCCCTTCGACGTACCAGCGGCCAGCGCCATCCACTCACCTTCGAGTGGCTTGACGTCCGGGCAGCCATCGGCGACTTCCAGCACGACCGCACCGCCGAACAGGCGCTCGTTCGAGTTCTGGCAATTAGCCATGTGAAACTCCTCTTTGACGTATAAAAGAAAACCCGCCGAAGCGGGTTATTTGGTTGGGAATGGCTATTCGCCGTAAGTGCAGGCGAACTGGAGTCGGAAGACTATTCGCCCTTCTTCTGTGAGCACCGGCGCGGGAATTGCGCCCATGTTCTGGATGTAGCCGACGCACTCGTCAGCCATGGGGTTGGCCTGGACGTAATCGACGATGCGCTGCACAGCATTAAGTGCGTCCTTGCGCTTATCTTTTGCGCCGACGACGTCAACCAGGACGTGATACTCGGATCCGAGATTGGTGCGGATATTCGAACCGCCGTTAGGCCTGAAGACCATCACGGCCTCGGCCAACTTCCCCGGGTCGTCGTACATCAGCTGCTGCACCGTGAAACCGGCTGTTAGCCCGGCATCGCCGAACATGTTGCGCACCCGCTCGTGCATCATGGGTGTCATAGCGAAAGCTCCTTGCGCATCACCGCGTCAACGTTATCGCGCTCGTCATTTGCGCCTTTGGTCAGGAATTGCGGTTCACCGTGCGGATCCCAGTAGCTGCCCTTTCCTGTCCCGCCACCGAATTCTTTCGGTTTCTGCGGGCCGAACTCAGACCGGTTACTGGTCACGCCAAAATGCGCGCGCGGCTGGCCTTTCAGTTTGCCTGATGCCTCATGAACGTACGCGGCATAGTTGGCTGAGTAACCGATGCGGCCGGTGATGAACACGCCGCCAGCGTCGATCTCCCGAAACTGGCTGTTAATCAGCGTGGAGGTGTCGATCGGGGTGTAATAGGCCGCCCGCGCACCGATGAGGATCATCGCCGACTGCAACGCGCGAACTACCTTGCGGCCCTTAACGTCGTTGATGACATCGTTCAGATGCTTTTTTGCCTGGCTGATGCCCTTCACTTTGATACCCATGGCTACACTCCCGTAATTATCGCCCAGTCATCTTCCAGGCCGTCGAGAGTGTCGTTCCAGCGCGTTACGTGACGCACCTCATCGGCACCGGCCACGACCGGGTCCGGCTCAGCGCTAACACCAATCATGATGTAATCGCCCTCATCAGCCATCGCATACGCAGTAAAGAAGGTGTTTTTTACGACAACCTCTTTACCGATGGAGCCGAGCTTGGCAGACAGGCCGCCGATGTAGTCACACATGATGGTTTCAGGCGGTTCGTATGGGTCGACAGGATCGCCCCACTCGTCATTGCCACCTGCACCCTTGCGCCATATCGTGCACGGTTTGTTGTAGGACCATGAAGCAGTAGACGACATCAGCCCTCCTTCCAGCGCAGCACCTTCGCGCCAGTCGCCCGGATGCGCGGGCAGTTGATGAACCACTCTCCGTCCGATTTCACGTAGCCGGTAGTCTCCCGCCCGGTGTCGGTCATCACCCAGACGCGGGTGAATGAACGCGGAAGTCCGTGCTTAACTGATTTGTACGTCATTACTTGTCCCCGCACATACAGCCCCCTTTGCCGATCCAGATACCAGCGAATGCTGGGGCGGCAGTAGGGTCGGCAGGAATCAGCGAGGTGGTGCAGCCGTACTTATCTAGCCCGCGCAGCAGGTTCACGGAGGCTTTCCAGCGATCGGTAAACGATTGATACCGGAACGAGCGCGATGCACCACTCGGAGCTGTCTGGCTTGAGATGTACTTATCCCCCTGCCCGAGCCCCATAAGCGCCAGCAGATAGAGCTGAATCAGCAGCGCGGTCGATGCCGGATAATGCGCATCGAGACACTCCTGAATGCTGTTGGCCTGGTCGACGAGAGCCTGAAGAACAAAATCGGGAATGGTAATTCCCTGGCTCTCCAGATACTCCTTCGCCTGTTCGAGAGTTACCATTATCGACTCCGTGAAATACCCCGCCGGAGCGGGGCATAAAAAAACCGCCTGAGCGGCGGCTGTTATTCAGCAGGGAAAAGCTTTTCGAGTTCGCCATCCGGCAAGAGCTCACTGAGCTTTTCAGCGCCCAGGGTGCCTTTAAACTCAATCCCCAGCTCAGCAAGGCGGTCCTGAATAATCTCCTTGCGAGATTTCTCGCCAGTACCGGCACCAGGTGTCGACGGGGTAAGTTCTCCGCCTGCCTCACCATTAATGAGACGGACGTTGGACTTCAGCGCCGGGTGCAGTTCTTTCAACTCCACCACCTGCCCTACCTTCACGCCGAACCATGCGCGCACAACTTCGTATTTAGCCATGCTGTTTCCTTACGCCAGGTTAGCGCCGTAGACAACACCAGACAGGCCCTGATCGTCTGCGGTAATTTGCAGACCTTCAGCAGACATAATCTGGAAGTTGTAGTTAACGTTAGGCAGTGGGCGCGGCAGCGGAACAACACCGACAGCCATACCAACCAGTGGAGAGATCACGTCGCGACGACGAACGTACGCGATAAACTCGTTACCGGTCAGCGCGAAGCTCATGCGGATTTCTTTCACCGGCGCGAACGGCAGAACAGCCTGCAACACAGTGCCGCTTACGACGCCATTCACCACGTACGGCTGCGCCAGGTTTGCCCAGATTTCCGGGGAAACCCACATCACATCGTAGGCGGCGACTTTGTTCGTGCGTGCGGTGGTACCGAATGCGCCTTTACCGAAGAACGCAAAGAGCGCGGTCATGTCAGCGGTGGTAAGGTCGATATTCGCGCCACCAGCACCGGAACCGAGGTTGATCTTCTTAGTGTTTCGGTGGTTCTTAATGCCCTGCGCCGGGTAGGACTGAACCTGAATTTTTGAATCGCCGTTGAGGTAGTAATTAACGCGCTTCTGGTTGAACTTGCGCATCTTCGCCATCTGCGAGTCCAGCACCAAGTCAATACCCACAGAGTTCAGACCAGCAGCATGACGCCAGTTAACACCGTAACCAGCAGTGAACACCGGAATCGGGTCACCGTCGCTCGCGTAGTCGGTGTGATCGAAGGAGAATGGCGCCTGGCCATCAATGCTTACTGACACGTCGTCAGCGATGTCGCCAACCACGTTATACAGCTTGGCGGTTTTACCGACCGGTAGAACGGTCTGAACGCCAATCAGGTCGTTCACGATTTCCATGCCAACTTCCTGATCTCGCAGCTGCAGCACCTGGTTGTCGATCTCAGCCCAGAAATCACGGGAGAAACCGCCAACGGCGTTACAGGCCAGCATGTCAGGCGTCATGATTGCGCGGTTAGCAGCAATGATGGAATCGTTCTGCAGGTTCCACATGTTGCGATTTGCCCACAGCTCGCTCCAGTGCCCGCCGAGGCGGGAGTTAGTCGCCAGCGTCTCTTTAGAGAAATACATATGTGTTTGTCCTTTTGTTACGCGCCAGCTGCGGCGACAGTGCCAACGCGCATACGCACGCGAATATAATCGGTGGTGCTGGCCGCGATGGTGTATTCATCCTGGCTGTAGCCGATCACTGAATCAGTGTCGGAGGTGGCAAGGGTGAACTGACCGGCAGTTCCCAGCTTGATCGGGCTGTCTTTCTTATAGGCACCAGGCAGGCAAAGCAGCGCCAGCTCGCGGCCTTCTTCGACGTAGTTGCCTACTGCCGAATCACCGGCTGGGATTGATTCGGTGATGGTCAGGCCCTGGTGATAACCGACATCGATGATGTACAGGCGGCCGGTTAGCGCGGTGGCCTGTGCAAACTTATCGGAAGAGTTGATGGTTGCGGCGGTGCCCGGAAGCAGCGCGGCGGCCGTAGTGCGGGTTTCGGTCTTGTACAGAGACTGACCGTCGATATTAACGCGACGATAACGTGGCATTATTCCGGCTCCTTACTTGAAGTGTTCGTCAGCGGCAGGTGCGCCGGTTTCTTTGTGCTGCTGTGCGTTGTTAGTACCCAGCGGAGCAGCTTCGCCCAGCGACTTGAACATGGCGTCCAGCGCTTCGCCTGACAGTGCATTAGCCACGATATCGCCATGGACCTTCGCAACCGCTTCGCGCTTTGCTTTCTCTTCGGCGCGAGAGTTGGCAGTCAGGGTTTCCGCGAGCTGCTTCTGATTGGCCTGCAGCGCATCAACCTTTTCCGCGAGAGGCTTAATTGCCGCTTCTGTATTGGTCGCAACAGCCTGGCCGATCATGCTGCCGATTTGTTCCAGTTCTTCTTTGGTTAAAGGCATGTCGCCCTCCGTTTTGTGGTTTGGTGCAGGCTGTTCCTGCGGTGTGAATAGAGCTTTGAATTTGTTAGCGACTACAGCCACCCACGACTCCTGGCGCGCTACTGCGGTGCCGGTGTCGTCGAAGGTAATAACGCCACCCTCAGACTTGTAGCCAAACACCTCTGCGGTGCCGCCGTTGCGGATGATTACCGCTTGCGAGTCAGTGAAGTCAGCAATCCAGGCGTATTCATCTGCGCCCGCCGCAAACTTCGCTTTGGCTGCGCGATCGAGACGCTGTTCGCGCTCCCGGTAGGATTCACCCACCAGCGCGCCGGAGTTCGCCTTAAGCGGCTGTGCCAGATCGGCGTTAACCATCAGGCCAACGCCCTGCTCCGGAGTAGCGGCTCCGACTTCGTGCAGCAGGATCGCGTCGTGATCCATGCCGTGGATATCTGCCACCCACTCAGCACCTGTGGCACGCTGCTGATCGTTGGGCTCAAGCTGGTCAAGGAATGCGGCGACGCTGGTATGAATCGGCGGAACGTCTTCACCGCGCTCAATGGCAGCGACACGCTCAAGAAGCTCCCTTCCACCTTCCGACTCATTAGCGCGAGCCACATCAACCCACTTTTCGAGGTAGATGCGATTACCGGACTTCTTAACGTTGCGGTTCCACGCGCCGATATGGCCTGCGTTAATCCCCTCCGGGGAGAAAGCAGACACGAACTGACCATTAACCTGAGGGTGGCCCAGCGGCGCCAGGGTGCCTTCCAGCCCCTTATAGTGGGCGTCGATTTGCTCTTGCGTGTACAGCCCGCCATTCATTACGACGTTAGCCGGCAGCGTGTAACTCGGAAGCACCAGATGCTCACGCCCGTTGTATGTTTCGCGCCGGATTGACTGGCTGTTCACCTTTGTGGTGATGTTGACCTGAATATGCTCACCATGTTTCGGCGCCGGGATTGGACGTTGTGCTTCGTGGTTTACCTGGAATTTCATGAGTTATTTCTCCGCCCAGGCGTAACCGCGCGCCTGCATCGATTTATATTCCTGTTTGAGTTTCGTGATGGTGTCCGGGTATTCCGGCTTGCCGTCCGCATCCACCAGCACCGACTGCTGGCTGCATTTGCAGTTGATGGAGTTGCCACCCTTGCTGTACCAGTCACGGACCTCTTCATTGGTGTAGAGGTGAGCGTGGCGCACTGCATGGGTATGCCGGGTTGTCGGTGACAGCGCTGAGATGTGAACCAGCAGCGTTTTCAAGCCGAAGAGGTCATTCGCCTCCTGGTCTTCATCCCACTTGGCCCGGCGCAGCGCGGTAGTCACTTCAGTGCGTGCTATCCGGTTCGCCCGGCGCTTCTCGATGCCGGTCTGTTCTGTCAGGTTTCTGGCAATATCCAGCGGGTTGAGCCCGCGCCCCACACCATCAGTCAGTACACGCGCCATGTCGCGCTTAACGTCAGCACTCAGCCCCTTCATTTCCTCAAAAACACGGGCATGCACCAGCGCCATGCGTTGCTGGTAGGGGTCGCTCGCGAGTATGGAGGCCAATGATTCGCGCCCGGCGGCATACACCGGTGACTGCTGGCTGAGGTTGTAGAACGACTGCCCGGCCCCCTTCTCCGAAGCCAGATCGATGTACTCGTAAAACCACAGGTCGTAATCACCACCTTCAAGCAGCACCTGATCAACCAGGTAACTGGCATCGTTCAGGATGATGGAGAGTAGCGTTGGGTTTAACTGGTATTCGTATCTGGCGTTTACTGCGAGGGAGGAAGGTATTTTGTCGAGTGATGATTTGTACGCTTTGCCAATCTTATTCATTCGCCTGGCGAAGTCTTTCATTGCCCGTCGTTCCAGCGCATCGGCTCCGGTAGGATCCTGATAGTTACGCGGTAGAATTGGTGGCTTCGTCTTGTTCGTCGCCATCCTCTTCTCCTAACGGCTCTTCGTCGTCATTGTCATAACCCGCAGCTGTACGAATCTCTTCACGGCTGAACGCTGGCTCTTCGCCGCTGCCCTGCATGGTCTGGTTAATTTCGCCCATGGTCTTGGCGTTAGTGAGCTTCTCAGTACCGGTCTGTTCGTTAAGGTCATCCCAGATAACAGCCTTCTGGCTGACTGAGTCTACGATTTGTAGATCGATAAGCTTGTCGCAGAAGTCCTCTATTTCGAAAGAGAGGTCTACGCGTCGCGACTGACAACGAGCATTAAAGTATTTCTGGTCTTCGGTGCTGGAGCGCTCGGCCTGCTGATTACCAACCAGAATGCGCGTCGGGATATCAACACCGGCGGCAGCCGTTTGCAGGTTGACGTTATAGGTCGCTGAAGGATCAGCTACAGCAGTCACCAGCGGTGTGACCGTGGCCCCTTGGGTTGTCATCAAAACATCGTTGCCACGGTTCATTTCCCCGGCAACTTCGTTAAACTTATCCTGCAACTCGTCAATGCTCACGCCATAAAGTGACGCAAGATTGTTGAAGTCGATTTCCTTCTCAAAGTTGACATTAAGCTGTCGAGCGGCGTTCTTCAGGAATGACTCGCCGGATCCACCCTCTACTTTCTCCAGACTCACAAAGGCGTTATAAGCTGGCTCAAGGAAGCCAATAGCATCGTCTGAGTAGTCACCAAGGATGAAAACGCGGTCAGGATGGATATTGACGCGGCGGCTTGAGCCATTCGGCAACCGTTCGGCGTACTGCCACATCTTCGGCTGTCCGTACGTCTGCGAGTTCAGGCCAGTATCCCACTCACCAACAGTGAGCGATCCGGCCCACGCCACGGATATTTTCTGAAGACCTCGCCCTTTGGTGACCGGAAGGCTCCAGTCTTTTTCGTCGCGGATGTGCAGAAGGATTCCTGCATAACGACCGACAAGACGGCGGCGATCCGCCTCAGAGAATGAGCGCCAGAATCGGTTGGTGAATACCTTTTTGGAATTTTTCTCCCAGGCCGTTTCTTTGCGCTTTTTGTCTGCCTGATCACCCTCGATGATTTCCGGGTTGGTCTGCCAGCACTTGCCAACCAGCTTCTCTACGGCGCCGTGGGCAATACCGCCGCGTCGGTAAAGGGCGTAAAGGTTTTCGTAGGTGACCTGCTCAGGGAAGCCATACTCGCACCATGCTGAATGGCGCTTATTGTCCAGCCCCATCGTCGGTGCCATCAGCCCCATACGGGCGCGCGCCATCCGCGCATCGTTCAACGCATGGTTGACGGCGAGAGTTAATTTGTCAGTCATGGTTTGTCCGTTTGGTTAGCGAAGACGTTTAGGAATCATCATCCCGGCCATCTGGCCCTTACGCTTAATGTGACCATCGAGGCTGTAACGAATCCCGTCCCAACAGTGCTCATAGCCATCGGCGAGTTTCGGCAATACCTCACCGGTGATGCGGTCCGTTTTGTACGACCACATGCGAGCCTCTCGCGCTACGTTCTTGCAGCGCGGATGGATAATGATTTCGTCGAATCCGCGAAGATGCGCGATGCCGTCCTCCACGCTACCCTGCCACTTCTCAGCAGCCGAGATGTTGAAGCCCTGGCGCTTGAGATAGCTAATAGTCTCTGGTCGAGCGGAGTCGGCCTTGATGGGCCAGTCACGCGATCCTGGAATTGTGTCGTACAGTTCAGGCATGTGGTCGAGCTCGGTTTGCTGACCGTATGCCTCGTATTCGATGTATAGCCGGTTGTGCAGGATGAACGAGCGAACTAGCGTGTTGGGGTCTTTAGCGAAACCGAAGTCAGCTCCGAAGAACAGGCGCTCAGCTTCTCTCCAGAGGTTTTCCGAGAACTCAGCGATCCGGTATTTTCCGGCCAGTACCTGCTTATCTGAGTTTTCGAGGTAAGCACCTTCCCACACCCATGCGTATGTTGCCGGGTCAAGTCGGCGCTGATCGTTCTGTCGCTCACCTTCCAGCACTTCTGGGAACCAGGGGTTATCCGTATAGTTCATCTCAACGGTGATGCAGTCGTCGCCTGCCTCTTTGCGGAAACGCTTATCCGTGGCGCTGCCGTCGCGCTCCGGGTTCCACGTCACCCAAATCTCTGATCCCTCTTCACGAACGGTCGGGCTCAGCTTCTGCCAGGCTATTTCGCTGACTGATTCAGCCTCGTCCACCCAGCACAATAGAATGCGCGCTTTCGACTTGATGCTGTCGAGGTTATGCCTCAGACCGCAGAACACGTAGTTAACGCTCTTGTCGATGGTGCGGATGTACTTTTCGCCGATGTCAAAGTTGGAAGCCAGCCATGGAACAGACAGGATCGCCTGTTTCACCTCCTGCATGCTCGACTCTTCCAGCGAGTTCATGAACTCACGAGCGCAGAGCACCACGCCGCTTTCACCGTTCATCATCGACTGATACGCCTTTACTGCAGTCATCAGTGCGAATGTGCGCGTCTTGGCGCTGCCACGTCCACCGTGCGAGCACCGGTAACGCTTATTCACGGCGGTGAATAGTGGTGCAAGCTTCGCGGGGATCGGCAGTTGAACGGCTTCACTCATGCTTTCGGCTCAACGGGGAGCAGCTGGATGACAGTCGGCTTCGGAGTCATAGTTCCGTCTGAAGATTTGTGGTCGATTTCCTGGCTGACTTTGTCGCCGTACTTTTTCGGGTTCATGCGGGCCAGGGCCCATTTTCGCGTGTCGATGCGAAGACGTGCTTTGGCTACTGCGGCAGCCTCTTCATTCACACCGTCAGCGATATCGAACATATCTTCGAAAATCGCATCAGCGCGTGTCTCAGTGGCTTTCGCGTATTGGTCGCGAAACTCTGCATGTTGTGCCAACCAGCGGAATACCGTCGCCTTGTTAGGCATCCCTGGTCGGTCACAAACTTTGCGCAGGCTTTCCCCATCGGCAAGCAGTGAACAGATGTCAGCAGCCACCTCTGGTAGATAATCAGAAGGGCGGCCAGTCTTTGGTTTGGTCGCCATAGTTTCGTTACTCCGCTGTTTGTTCTTCTGGCTGTTCGATCTGCTCTGCCTGTACTGGCGTGAACTGCACTCGCTTAACATCGGCAGGAGCGAAATACAACCACTGCCCCGTCTCTGTCGCCAGCGGCACAAAGCCGTTAACCAACTCAGGCTGACGTCGTGACATCTTGCCCGTGTACTCGCCGCCGTCGTTCGTAGTCAGTTTGATGATGTAGATGTCGGACATTGAGAGCCTCTTTATCCGCTTGTGGGGATATTTGGTTGATTATCCGCTATATGGTATATCCATTATCAAGCCCACCCGTAGATGAGCTTTGGAATGGTCACTTTGGCAGTCCGGGGATCGATATTTGCGCCTGCTGCTCAAGCCTTTCGATTCTTGCTATGAGTTGCGGTTTTTTGATCCTGCCCCAGCGGTTCAGCAATCGGCCTGACATACTGGCAACATCCTTTTCCTTCATGAACTCCAGCATTAACTCGTTGTGCTCTCTTTGGTATGAGTGAGCCAGCTCCATCAGCCTGTCACGCATCCAATTAAATGCTTTGATAAACGCCTCTTTGATGGCGGCAGCTTTTTTGCCGGTAAACGACATGATGATGTACATCGCGCCGTCTTTGGAAATTTCATATTCAACATACTGATTACCCTTGTGTTCATAGGTAACCCGCGAAAAGTTGCTGGTTAGAAATTCATCCGAACAATCTAGCTTTTCGATTTTCTGAATGATGTGGTGATGTTGCTTGTCGAAGTAAGCTGCCACCTTGCGGGAGGTTGTGATCACGCGATCACCAGAAACAGCCACCATGTCCCGGAAATCGAGATTAGCCAATTGATGATTCATAGCGTCTTTACCTTTTAGAAAGTGAGCCTGTCTCACAGAAAAGCCGCCCGAGAGAGGTCGCCACCTATAACGGATTTTCTCAGGCTCGCTTACTGAAAGGCTCTCGTTGATGTGCGCGTGAGATGCGCATAAAAAAGCCCCGCGTATGCGAGGCTGTGAGAATTTGCTACGGTTAAAGTCCAGAGGAGAGACTGTGTCAGAACCTCAGGGATGAGGCTCTATTTCCCCTGGGTCTGCTTATCCCATTCTTCACGGAACTTGGATGGGTTTTGACTGCCTTCTAATGCCATGATTACCTCACTTTAAGCACTGCTCTTTGATGTAGTCCTGCATGCCGCGAATCATTTTGTCAGCGGTTGCGATTCCGTCCCGGTGATCGAAATAATTCCGTCGAGCGTCTGGAGTAAGTTCGGGGGCTCCTGCATCATCCACGCCGGGGGCGGAGGTGGCTTTGGACACTCCAGGGCAGGTTGCGGCGATGCGCAGCCGTTTAGCGCCAGAATCGACATCCCGACGCAAATCGTTAATGGTTTTTTTCGCATCGGACAATTCCTTCGTGTATTTTGCATCCAGCGCAGCCACATCTCTCTGGCGGTCCTGCATGTCTTTGATGGTGGCGTTCGCCAGGCTGACCTGTTCAACGGCTTTATCGCGCTGGTCTTTGTAGGCAATGGCGTTGTCGCGGTAGTGGTTAATCGCCCAGGACATGGAAACCAGCAGGCAGATAACGACAGCACAGATGATTGCGGTTAATCGGCTCATTTCTGGCCCCACTCGCATACTTCGCGCTCAATCTCACGACGGGTGATCAGCCCCTTCCACTGCTTGCCACCGGCATACGTCCAGCGCTGCAGTTCTTTGCATGCCCCCGGCACATCACCAGCGTTCAACTTCTTCAGCAGCGTGGAACTGGCGAAGGCACCAGAGCCCACGTTATAGGTGAAGGAGTAAAGCGAGGCGCGGGTTGGATCAGGGATGCGAACCTTGATCAGCGGGTCGATGGCGTTTGCCACCTTTCGCAGATCTGCCTTAAGCAGGTTGTCGCACTCTTTGTCGGTGTAGCGGTGACCGCGGCGAATGTCCGCTCCGGTGTGCCCATCGCAAACAGTCCAGACGCCGACCACATCCTGATAGGCGTAATAACGCCGACCTTCGAGTCCATCCGCATTGCCCAGCATTACTGCAGCAATAGTGATTGCCCCTGATCCGCCAACAATGGCACCCACCAGCTTATTCCTCAACGTTGGGTTCATCTCGGCTCCTGCTGCGGCGGTTGTCTTCGCGGATCTTGAAATAGAGATTTGTCAGATACGTCAGTACGGCAATGATGATACCCACCAGCACGCCGATAGCGTTCCACTGCTCGGGGCTGTAGGCATTAAGCATGCCGTTTAGGATGCTCCCGGCTGAAGCGCCATAGGCAGCACCAGTGGTTATTTTTTCCATGCGATACATGCTCTCACCTCGCGTAGTTAGCGGGTGCTGTGTGTGTTTGAAAAGGGTCAGGCCCTCGGGACGATTTAACAAGTAGGCGTGTCGATGATGGTTCCCGGAGCCTGAAAATAAAAAAGCCAGCGACAGGCTGGCAATGTGAGGGTAAGGCAATGTCGGCTCTCTGGCCGAAGGGTCCCAGGTAGTGGGTTCTGTGTGCGGCGTACCGCAAATAAAAAAGCCCCGCACGATGGCGAGGCTATTAATTCTTTGTCGACCTACGAAGCTATGGCGACGATATCAGATTTACATGAAATATATGCGTTTCAGTTCGGTTTTGCAAGACTTGCATCTAAATTTGTCTCCTTTTGTTGTGAACGTGATCGCGTTACGGAGATAAGCGCACCGCTATCGAGGCGCTTAAAGCTGTTACGCATAGCCAGCCAGTGAGGCAGATAGGTCTCTGTCCATGTGGATTTAGCCACACCCGCCAGTTCCGCCAGTTTCTGGTATTCGTACGTCTCGCGCCCGGACAGCTCCGCTTTCACGTCCTGCGCCGCCAGCCAGATAAGTTTCTTCAGCCGCTCCATCGTCTTGCCTGCCACCTTCTTTGCGCCAAGTTGCTCACGGAACTCCGCCCACGCCCACTGGGTGATCGCCACCTGGTGCTCCCAACGGATATTGTCGCTGTAATTCCACAGCAGCCACGCTTTCTGATGCTCTTCCAGCGACAGCAGAGCCCGGCGCCAGCTTGCCGTCGAATACTCAACGGGCAGAACGAGAGCGATCGATGAACCCTTAGCGCGTGACTGATTGCCGCTCATCGGCGGCCCATCCGGATTAACCATGCGTTGTTTGACCTCGCTATAAACTTTCTTCCTACCCCGGCTGCGCGCCGTCGCGGTGAATTGCGCGTTCTCGGCGAAAGCTACCAACTGCCCTTTCGTCGCCCCGCTCAGATCTGCGGTCGCCACAATGAGCTGCTGACGTACGTATTCCAGTTGCTGACTGTTCATGCGGCTTCCTTCTGTGGCTGGTTGGTTTTGGTCTGGCTGTGTTTTGCTACTGGCGGCATGCTGGCGCGCTTAACACTTTCTGCCTGGTACCGCAGGAAATCGGCTTGGTTCATGCAGCCTCCTGTCGGCGGGCCCGGCGCTTTTCTAGTGCGCGGGCTTTGCGTGTGAAAATGGATTTGATGCGCTGCAGGTATGGGATATCGAACCGGCGGACAGAGTTATCGTTGTTTATCGCCTCAACTTTCTCGGGACCTATGCGCTCAATGAGGCCCTGTTCAAAAGCCTTTTGCGCTCCGTCGCGCTCCCGGTTGCAATAGACGCACTGGGCTGCGGTATTGTGAAGGTTGAAAGCGAGGTGCGCCGCTGCGCCACGGGTGCGATAGTGTCCGCAGTCCATGGTTCCGCCAAACTTCTGCTCTGGCAGCCTGCCGCAGCTGATGCATGGCTTACCGGCATCCCTGAGACGGACGTACCGGTTGAAAGCCGCCTGCGCTTCAGCTCTCCACTGAGGTTTCGTTTTTAGCGCCACCTTTCTCGCTTTCAGGTCCCGGCGCTCCGCGCGCTCTTTCTCTTTGCGCTCCTTAATGCGCTTAGCAGCGGCTTTCACCTTCTCCTTTTGGCGCTCCTCCATCGCGAGGATTGCGCCGTGTTCCGGGCTGCACCAGCGGATCCGAATATCGTGGAATTTCGGCACGAAGTATTCACCGCATACTTTGCACTTACGGCGGGATGGTTTACGCATGGTTTCTCCTCGCCGCGAGGCGCAGCCATTTCTGATCCACCAAGCGGGCGGTGTAGTCTTTCAGTGTCGGGATGTCTGACGGCTTAACTGCAGGCTTACGCTTGCGGCGCGCCGGAACGCGGAAGATTTCGTTGGTGATGACGCGGGAGAGTGGAGTAGACATCAGGCCTCCTGCTTATCGCGCAACTGCTGGTACTCGCAACCGTTCGGAATTGTCAGGGCCAGGCCGAACTGGGCGCACCACATTTCAACCTTCACCAGGAAGATATGCATTTCGCCTGTATCGAGGTCGGCGGTGTGGCGTGGCTCCCAGGTCGTGGTTTTCTCACCGGTGATGAAGTCGGTGTAGGTCACCTCTTCACAGCCGAGATAGGTTTTCTTGAGGTTGCGCTTAACCCACTCCGGAGTCGCGTCGGTACGTCCGGAGCTAACCAGGTACTCGCTGATTTCCGTGTACCACATGTGGCTGAGCGCGTTCTGCGACAGGCTGCGCTTCTCGCGCCACGGTTTCACCTGCAGGCGGAAGCACTGCCCGGCATCCAGCAATGGCTGAATCTGCTGGCCAATGGCCGCGAAGTTGCCGCGATGGAGTTTGATGCCGTCTACTGGCAGAGTCATACGGCCTCCTTAACGGAAACCGCAGAATGCAGAAAATCGCAGGTGCATTTCTGCATCTGTGACAGGGTGAGGAGTTCAGATTGTGGTCGCATTTAAGTCCCCTTAAATGCGCAGAAGTCACCGCCGGGTGTTCAGGCCGTCAGCAAAGAAAGTATGGACGGTTGATTCAACAAAATCAACTAAAGAGAAAGGCCTCCGAAGAGGCCCTTGGCGGGTCGATATGTGAATCCCCATATCGCTTGTATGGTAGCTATGTCAACTCAGGCAGTTTGAAGCCAGCCATGTCTTCTGCCCGGATGGGAGGTGACAGGCAGTCAGCAAAGACCAGTGAACCATCGAGCAAGATAACGAAACTCCACCCTCTGAACAGGCTGGCGCTACACCAGTCGGCCTTAAGCGGCACATCTGGCATCCTGTCCGGGAAGGTTGGGTAATGCTCTGCAAGCCACTCCATGGCGTCGCAGCGGTTGATGGTGTAATTGTCGTACATCATGCCTCCTGCTGCGGTGCTGCTGGCAGCGGCATCCAGTGGGTTGGCTTGCAGTAGCAATCAAAGCCGTGTCCGTGTGCTGACCCGCCAACGTACGTTGCCATCTTGATTAATGGATCATTACTTTCCGGCGCGTCTGGACGGTACGCCAACACTTGTTCCCCTGCGGAAGGCATCCGCTCAACGCAAGCCACCCAACCATCCTGAATCACCGGAGAGTTGAGTTGTTCGGAATTACCGAACGACTGAAGCATGGCGGCGCGGCAGGCGTTCCAGATATCCCACGCGAAGTCTTTCATCTCGTCATCCTGCGTGAGAGGATGGGTGGACGATGACCAGATTTCCTCAAAATCGCTGTATCCAGATGGCAAAGCTACCGGCGCTGGCGGGTCGGTGTAGAGCGGCGTTACTTCTCGCAGCGGGTCGGCGTAAGCATTGCCACTATCAAAACTGACGTGGTTTTTTGCACCGCCTCCTGACAGTAGCCACGCCACAGGCTCCGCTTCGAGCGATGCCAGCGCGATACGAGCCAGCTCAAGGTCAATTTGCGCTTTTTCTGACTCAGGGAATCCTGAAGCGACAGAAATTCTGTGCTGAAGCTTTTCGATTAACCGCTCTTTGGTGAACTCTTTGGTGTAGGTGCTCATGGGTTAGTCCTCGATAGTCGGCATGAATGACAGGTCAGCAAAGAACTCGCCAAACCCAAAGCACACTGAATAAGCAAGGCGACCGTGATGCTTGTAGCCAGGGTTGGTGATATCGGTAGTTGCATACGTCGCGGTGATTTCTGCAACGACTTCCTCTGGTTTTGATGGAGTCTCTACCCAGGGGATGCAAATCAGATCAAAGTCACGCGCCATTGTCCCGTGAATAGCCATCGCATAGCCGTGCTTACGAGCTATCTCTGCCAGTGCTGGGTATAGAGCGCAGTAAACTGGTGCCAGGTTAGCTGGTTTCATGATGCCTCTCCTTTACCGGCTGCGGCGGCGCGTTCCGCGTCCCACTTCTGCATGTATTCTTCGATATCACTCCATTCCTCACCTGAACTAGCCAACGCATCAATTACTGACTGGCGGTCACTGTGCTGTTCTTTACGCTCCAGCTCAGCAATCCGCTTCTCTGCGGCTTCCAGCTCATCCAGCAGCCCCAGCACATCGCGAGTTTCCACGAACATATTCGGGTCGAAGTTATCAGCTGCTTTTGCTGCGGCTGATTTCAGTTTGTCGCGAGCCTGTTTGTTGATGTCGCTCATTGGGCGGCTCCTTCAAATTGGTAAGAAATTTTAATTCCCAGCTTTTTAGCCATGGCATGCTCAGCGACGGCACCTTCCGACTCTTTCCACCCATGCAGCATGTGGATGGCGTCGGCGCAGCGAAGCATCGCCAGGCAGATGTCCATATACTCACGCTGAGATAAACCATCCGGGAGCGTGGCCGGGTTTAATGCCACATGACCACCTGATAACATCTGCTGTGCTACTGCGTTAAACATAGGACGGTTGTAGTTTTCGTAACCCGTCATTGGTCCTGCGATGTAAATTTTCATACCCCTGCCCTCCCGTACTTGTCTGATAACTCGCCCATTTTCCTGTGGATTTCCGCAAGGTCACACCTTGCACAGCCCTGAGCTTCAGCAATGAGTTCTTCCTGCTCTTGGGATGGCCCGGCCTGCAAAATTTGATTGAGCCTCCTGCGCGATACGCCGCAGTGCTTGGCGATGCTGATAAGCGTTACGCCGTTATCTTTCGCCATGGTCTTAACCATCCAGAGGTAATCACTCCGTTCGCTCATGCTGCTTCCTCGCTAAATTCGATAACGTCTTCTGCCGTGATATCCAGTTCGCGCATCTCGCGCCCCAGCGCCTTCTCCATCCGCTCTACGCATCCACGAATGCGGGTCATCTGCACTTCCGGGAACTGGCTGCGGCTCATTTCAGTGAGAGTGTTGAACAGGTTGCGGTTCTTAGCTTGGCGGGCTTTAACCTTTGCGCAGGCCCGGAGTGATTCGCCAATCTTGCGACCGTCAGCCCGGGCAGTGGCACGGCATAACTCCAGTGTCAGGAGGGTTTCAGGAAACTCGGCGTATTGTGAGTTCATGATGATTTGCATTGCGGTTGAGTCGTTAGCACTCGTAGTCATTTTCAATCTCCTGCTGCTCGCTATGCGTGAACGCCACCGGATCCAGCCCGGAATAGCGGCTGCTGAAGTGGTAGGTTTTCTCTGCGCCGGGGGCGTGGCGGGATTTAACGCAGATGATTTCGGTGATGCCTTTCAGGTCAGTGTTCGGGTTGTATTTCTCGTCCCGGTAGATCATGAAAATCACATCTGCTTCCTGCTCAATGACGCCAGACTCTCGCAGGTCTGCCGCAACGGGACGCTTATTGGCGCGCTCCTCGACCTTACGGTTAAGCTGAGCCAGTGCGATGACCGGGCAACGCAACTCTTTAGCCAGGTTCTTCAGGCCGGTGGCGATCTCCCCTACGCTGCGGTTCATGTTCTCAGGGTCAGACATGCGCATCTTCTGGAGATAATCGACGATTACCACGCCCAGTCCGCCCAGCTTCTTACTCATACGCCGCGCTTCCGCACGCACCTGGTGAACGCTTAGGGATGGCTTGTCATTGATGTAGATCGGAGAGTCGATGAAATCCTTCATGCAGTGGCCGACCTTTCCCCAGGCCCCGTCCATCACGCCGCTTTGCTTGCTGAGTAAATCCTCTTTGCTCACCCGGGCCCGGTGGAACGCGACACGCTCCGAGATCTGATCAACTGGCATTTCCAGACTGAAGAAAAGCACAGGCTTTTTGTTTTTCAGGCCGACTGTCTCGGTCACGGTGGTGCTGAACATGGTTTTCCCCATGCCAGGGCGCCCGCCGACAACGATGAAATCGGTGTTGTTGAACCCGCCGAATGCGCTGTCGATGGTCGCCATGCCCAGCTCGGTTTTGTGCTTCCAGATATCGCCGCTAATAATCGACTGGATGGTATCTAACGACATGTCGATCCCGGTGGTGATGTGTTCGGTGCCATAGTCAGCACTGTGCTCAATACCGGAGATATCGGCCTGTATGTTGCCGATGATGTCAGCGATACCCTCACTGGATGGTTCGGACAGCTTCTGGATCCCTACCTGTAGCGCCAGGGTCATCCGGCGGCCGAGATGCATTTCCCGCAACTTTTCGCAGTACGAGGCAAGGTTCGCGAACGACGGTGTGTTCTTGCTGCATTCAGCCAGGTAAGCGAATCCGCCCGCACTCTCCAGCGCTCCAAGGCGCTCAAGGTCGCTGGTCAGTGTCAGCAGGTCTATCTTCTCCCCGGATTCGTTAAGGCGCTTATAGGACCGCAGAGCCACCTTGTGAGGCGTTGCTGTGAAGTGGTCCTCAGTCAGCCCCTCAATCGCGTCAGTCGCCATGTCAACGCCGTCTGTGCGGCCCGCTGCGAGCATGATCCCGCCAATGACGGCCTGCTCAACGTATAAATCAATAAAACGGCTCATGCTTTGACTCCCTTGCGCTCACGGTGCTCGTTGATGGCCTGCTCGTAGACAGATCCCCAGTTCTTCGGATTCAGTATCCAGTCGAGAGTCAGCCATGGCTGATCGCCTCTGGTGCCGAACAGGGAAGACTTGCTAATCAGCTCGAAGGCCATTCCCATGTGCTTCAGTTCTCGCCAGTTGCCCTGGGTGGTTTTGCCGTTCCACACAGCTTCCAGGTCTCGATAGGCCGGACGGCGGCGGTTCCACTCATGCAGTGAAACGGCCTTCGAAGGGAATTTTTCATTCCAGAGCTTGATGATCTCTTCGTGCGGACAGGCTTTCGGGTTGCTGCCATGACCATCTGCCCATATCAGGGCGTCTGACAGGTATCCATCAAAGCGGGTCATACGGCACAGGTTCTCTGGCTTGAAGCTGTGACCCCAGTTCACATGGGCCCAGCGGATAACGAGTTTCAGCTCTTCAGCGGTGTAGCACTGGTCTTTGCTCTTCACCGTGGTAAGCGCTTTTTCGAAAGGCGCCAAGGCAGCGCAGCGGCTTCCTGTAAGCTCGTTGAAGTAATCCATCACATCCTGAGCGAGCGATTTTTCCCCCTGGGGGGTAAGGGGGGTTTTATTATTCTTGTTAACTCCATTCTTGTTCTGTTCGACGGGTGGTTCGTCACCCCCTTCGACGGGTGCAAACTTCAAGACCGCGCCAGCACTGGGTTTGGGCTCGACGGGAGGCTCGTCACTACCTTCGACGCCTGAAATACCCTGATATTCACAGTAATTTGTGATGGTAATCACGGTTCCGAAGGGTGTTCCTTTGGTGCTTAACATCCCTTCCCGGCAGAAGAAATTCAGCATTCGCTCAACAGCTTTTGAACTCTTCTCGTTGCCGTCCTGATCGCGAAGTTTTCTTGCCATGATGGCGGTGGTGGTGACCAACTGCCCCGCCCCAAGCATCCATTCGCGGCCAGCAAATTCAACGCTGCCAGGCTTAAAGCGAGCTTCACCAAGCAGGCGCACCCACAGGGCTAACTTAGCCGTATCCTTTGACCACGGTGCCATGAGAGCGCTTCTGAACAAGGAAAAGTGACCTTGCTTCCTGTTATCCACGCGAGAGCTCCTGGAGGAATACGCGCCTCCGTTCCTGTCTTCTAACTTAACGACGCCCATGCTTCACCCCTGCCTGAATCAGTGCCAGTCTTGCCATGCCAACGAAGCGCTCAGCGAACGCCCTGTTTTTTGAGGCGGCGACAACCAGGCCATCTGGTGAATCTGGATGGCGACGTTCCTCTTTTTCCTGGTACTTTTTGCGAGTTTTTGACATACTTACTCCCGTTACTTGGCGTAACACAGTGTGATAAGGGCCTTTGAAGTGACCGCTTCAAGGGCTTTCGCTTTTTTGGTAGTACCCATCACATAACTCCCGGCGCCATAGCGGCCAGACTTGTCACCACCGCAGCGATTGATTCAGTTGGCAGGAAGCGCAGCAGTGCTTCAGCAGCTTCTCTCACCTCTTTCTCAAGGCGTTGTATCGGCTGACCAAGTAACTTCGCCTGATGCGCTTCAGTGCACTCTTTCATGGCCTCGGCTATCAGTTCGGCCTCAGTCTTTGCGACCAGACCGAACTCTCTCGCCACTTTCTCGTTATCCCGCGCCATCACGTCGATAATGACGGGGATCAGTAGCATCAACCCCTTGTCGTTCTTCGGGCCCGGATCGTTAATCATCCGGAAGAAGTTCTGCTTCGTGTTGTGTTCAGAACCTGCCAGTAACAACCCCTTCCCGCCGCGCGCCAGCCACTCTTTCGCAACCAGCTGAGAAATGTGAACCTGAGACTGGCCCGGCGTAGCTTTTTGCCAGGCCTTAACTGCCTCCCGTATTCGAGTTAGCTTACGGTTATTACGCGGAACACTTTGATAAATCGAAATCAACGGACGTTGTTCAAGTCCGGTACTCTGTTGATACGCAAGTGAATGCATTGCTTTCCCTTTCGTGGTTAGGCCGCAGTATCACGCGGCGATGCGAATACCAGGCTTTCTTTGAGGACCGGAGCCTGGCGGTGAAAATTCTTCGTGCCTTTCTCGATAGCAGATGCCATTTCTGGAGATGCCCGGCGATTTCCGTAGGCGATCTGGTCCAGGTAACCTGGCGTCGTGTTAGCCAACTTTGCGAGCTGCGCCCATTCGTCGGTAGTGGCGGCCTTGCGCCAGCGGTGTAGTTCAGTGCTCATTGATGTCTCCGGGTGAGTCGTTTTATTTGGAGTTTAGCGTTATGCTAAATACTACGCAAGCATCATTTAGCAATTTGCACATTTATCATTTTGCTAAAAGCAGTAACAATGCAGGGATGGAAAATAAAGAAATCAGAAAAGCCAACCTGGAATCGCTGTACGAGAAGCGTCAGCACGAGTCTGGAATGACCAAGGCGCAGTTCGCCGAGCTCATCGAGACAAGTCCGGCTGCGCTTAGCCAGCTACTGGGACCAAACCCTCATCGCAATATCGGCGATAAGATGGCTCGCAAAATTGAAACTGCGCTTGATCTGCCTTTTGGCTGGATGGATGTTTTACACGCCAGTGAAGAACCTTCGAACGTTGCATTTCGAGGACTGAACGAGACAAAAGGAAGTTATCCTGTAATCAGCTGGGTAAGCGCGGGGCAATGGATGGAAGCTGTAGAACCTTATCACCGTAGAGCGATTGATCGCTGGTATGACACGACTGTCGATTGCTCAGAAGATTCATTCTGGCTTGACGTTAAAGGGGATTCTATGACCTCCCCCGCCGGGCTGAGCATACCCGAGGGTGCTGCGATACTTGTCGATCCTGAAGTCGAACCACGAAACGGTAAACTCGTGGTTGCCAAACTCGAAGGTGATAACGAGGCAACATTCAAAAAGCTCGTTATTGATGCCGGGCGCCGCTTTCTGAAGCCGCTTAACCCGCAATATCCGATGCTTGAAATAAACGGGAATTGTAAAATTATCGGCGTGGTTGTTGACGCAAAAATCCTGAATATCCCATAAAAACTACCAATTTTAAGATACCAGCAAAGTGCTGGTTTTTTATGGCTAAGATGCCATGTTAGGATGTTTCCGATTGCAATCAATGGAAATAACATAATGAAAAAAATAGCTTTAGTAGTACTTGTGGCATTAACCATGGCTGGATGTGCTTCTTCAGGTAACCAGCAACTTAAGAATGAGACTGAAACCAGCGTACAGACCAAAATTCAGGAAGGTAAAACCACCAAGTCAGAGGTGAAAACTACCTTTGGCTCTCCTGACTCCGTCTCCTATACCGATGGTGGAAATGAGATCTGGAAGTATTCATTTTCCAAGGTAAAGGTTAACGGAACCAGTTTTATCCCCTTCTATGGCCTTTTCCACAACGGAACAAATGGCACGAAGAAAGAGCTAACCATCTTATTCAAAGATGATAAGGTTCAGAAATACACAATGGCCGAATCAGCGATTAATACAAAATCAGGTTGGGCCGATTAACAGCATGACTATCCACCCCGGCTTCCTGGCCGGGTTATACTGCCAAAAAGCACGATCCCATAAACGTACATTTTTACTGTTATTTTCATGCCAAATCAGCATGTACACTGTGTTTGTCGGCGATCCAATTATTTACCCTTCCGCACCATCTCAGCCGCATCTCGTAGCATCCCCTTGTGGATCACGTTCCCGACGGCTTTACGCTTCCCTTCCAGAAATCCTACAATGTTGTCCTTGTTAATCTCAATACCGTTGTAAACCAGCTCGAACACCACACACCCAACCTCTCCAGCCATGAAGGCAATACGATCTTCCTTTAGTTCATCAGCTTCCTCTTTCATTTTTCTCTCCGCGTCCATTGTTCAATGTTTGTCCAGTATAGCACCAACCTCGCGCTAAAAAATTTATTCCCTTATTAATCAATGCGCTAAATAAAATACGCCAATTATTTAGCATTTTGCTATTGCGCATAATTTAGCATCACGCTAAATTCAACTCATCGAAACGAAACATCGACAGCTGAGCGAAGTTAGCCAGCGGCGAACAGCAAGTCGCCTGCTTTTTAACAACATGCAAAGTCGGAACAGCACTCAGTAATCCTGTTTAGACCCCAACGCAAATGTGCGGCGTAGCACCGGGCGCGATCCGGTCGGTGTGAGGCTACCCCCTCGCGAGAGCGATAAAGGCGTGAGAACGGGAAACACGGATGGGATGAAAGGTGCGAAGCGCAAACAGATTTATTCCAGCCCATTCGAAGTTGAGTGGGCTGGGCTGAATCACAAGAGGATTTTTTATGACTCAGACATACATTCCGGCGTG